>Ga0172373_10004698_pt1 | contig 19066 bp, 15 predicted proteins | sample Lak10m_2_FD_114546 | JGI IMG/M metagenome (GOLD analysis project Ga0172373, IMG submission 114546) | Freshwater microbial communities from Kabuno Bay, South-Kivu, Congo - kab_092012_10m | ecosystem: Environmental > Aquatic > Freshwater > Lake | place: Democratic Republic of the Congo...
TCGGTGGAGATGTGGATGGACTTTGGGTGTCCGTGGAGTCGGATGTCTTTTGTTGAACTGCAGCGCGCGGTGGAGTCTCGGGGTGACACCCTCGATGTTCAGTTTCACGGTCTTCGTTTAGACCCCGGCGCACCTTCTGACTATGGCAAGACAACCATTGAGAATCTGTGTGATCACCTCTCTATTAGTGAGGAAGAGGCCGAGGCCATGTTGCAGAAGGTGGTGGACGCTGGTCAGACCGTGGGAGTCGGCTTCAATTTTCGAACCGCCAGGGGAGCCAGCACATTTGATGCTCATCGCCTACTGAAATTCAGCCATATACATGGTGTGCAGTCTCAGTTGGCGCTGGTTCTGTGGCGAGCTCATTTTGAGGACGGGCTGTTGGTGAGCGATGAGGATGTTCTGGTGGCGTGTGCAGTGGAGGCGGGACTATCCGCTGACGATGCGTTTCGGGTGTTGAGGTCTGATGAATATGGCGATGAAGTGACGGCTGGGGAGAAGGTGGCAGCGGACCGTGGTATTCAGCAGACTCCACATTTCGTGTTTTCAACCGACGCCGTATTGCATGGAATGCAATACGTAGCCGATTTCGACATTGCTTTGCGTTGATTCACACCCGATGGACGGGGTGGGCTGACCAAGAGGGGTTGGTAGCGTAAGACGCCTACTACTCGCGCGAGTGGCGGAATGGCAGACGCGCTGGCTTCAGGTGCCAGTGTTCGTAAGGACGTGGGGGTTCAAGTCCCCCCTCGCGCACCACTTGTCAAGATTGCAATGAAACTTCAGCTTCATCAAATGATTCCATTTCGCTTGGAATAAGTAATCGCAATGCGGTCAGATCTGCGTTTCTTAATGCATCCTCAATTTTGGAAATTAGTTCATCGTCAATTTTCACCCGCTTCATTCCAATCACATTTGCTCCCCGAATGCGCGCAGGTGAGCCGTATGCCATGCCAAATGGAAGAATCGCCTTGGTGACAACTGAACCCATCCCGACCATTGCGTATGAGCCAATGAGCGAACGTTGATGTACAACAGCTCCTAAACCAATGTTGGCACCTTTTTGAACAATCGTATGACCACCAAGTTGCGCTGAGTTACTCAATGTTACGCCACTTTCAATTTGTGCATCGTGAGGAACATGAGCCTGAGTCATGAAGTAGCAATCATTAGCGATTCGAGTCGTGTTGGTTGTGCCTGCATGCACCGTGGCAAACTCGCGAATGACATTGCCATTTCCAATTTCGATTGCAGCAACCGACAACTCATCTGCCCAAGAAATGGGGTGAGGCCCATTCCTCATTTGGGCAGGTGTTCCAATGGCTACATGTGGCCCGATCCAATTGTCATCTCCAATAGTTGTGTCGCCAAGGATGACTGCGAATGGGCCGATTTTGTTTCCAGAACCCAATCGGACGGATGGGTCAATAATTGCTGTTGGATGAATTTGGTTCATATGTTCCGTTGTTTTCAAGAGTACTTCTTAAGCCTAAACACAAGCCTTTGCCCACACGACCAATAGAGGCAAACTATGCTCAGAATGCTCCCAAAAGCAGAAGCAGGTCCAACGTATGATTCCCATCAGCACAGTTCGAATCGACGAAGAAATTGAAGCTGGTGTTCTTGCCGTTCTTCGCTCAGGAATGATCGCCCAAGGGCCAAGAGTGGCTGAACTCGAGGCCATGTTCGCCGAGATCTCTAGGGTGAAACATGCGATTGCAGTCAATAACGGGACAACTGCATTAGTCGCGGTCCTAAAGATGCTCAATGTTCCAAGAGGTTCAACCGTCATTACCTCTCCATTTACATTTGTTGCTACCTTGAATGCCGCCGTTGAAGCTGGTTTTAAGGTTCGTTTTGCTGATATCGATGAGCAGTCATTCAATATCACCTCAGAAACAATCGCGGCTGTCGATACGTCGGGAGTTTCAACGGTTATGCCGGTGCATCTCTATGGCCAATGTGCGGATATGACATCAATTGCAACGCAAGCAAAAGAAAACGGATGGGAGATTGTTGAGGACGCGGCGCAAGCACATGGAGCAATGCATCGGGGTGCGCCCGCAGGTTCATTTGGCGCCGGATGTTTTTCTTTTTACGCAACCAAAAACATCACGACTGGCGAAGGTGGCGTGATAACGACTAACGATGACGCACTTGCAGATCGCCTTCGCATATATCGCAATCAAGGAATGCGACAGAGATACCAATATGAGATGGCCGGAACCAACTACAGAATGACGGATGTACAAGCTGCAATTGGAATACCTCAATTAAGGAGAATTGATGCCATTAACGCTGCTCGGCAGAAGAATGCTGACACTTTGAACCAGCTTCTGTCTGATGTCACTGAGATTGTTACGCCTATCGCTTCCCCTGGCAATTCCCATGTATGGCATCAGTACACCATTCGTGTACTCGAGAGTTCAAGTCGATCTCGTGATGAGGTAATTGAATTTTTAACCGAAAAGGGCGTAGGTTGCGGAATTTATTACCCCTACCTTGCGCATGATTACGAATGCTTTAGAGGAAATCCAAATATTGAACCCACCGCTACCCCTATCGCATCGCGGATTGTTAAAGAGGTAATCTCCCTTCCGGTGCATCAGTATCTTTCAGAGAACGATTTGCATGCAATTGCGTCCGCAGTGCGTAAAGCTGTGCGATGAGACGAGAAAACTTCGTTGATTTCAATACGATAAAACGAAAACGATTATTATTTTCTGCAATCTACTTGATTACGTAATTCTCAAAAGCAGAAACATACTTTTCGCAGACAATTTCTGAGTAGTAAACATTTTCCAGAAGAGTTCTTTGTTTTCTAAGTACTTGAGTTTTGAAATCTATGTCAAGAAGAATTCGGGATATAGATGAAGACAATGTTCTTGCATCGTTCTGCTCAACAAATCCCTCGGGACATAGTTGTTGCAAATTGACTCCTTGCAAATTGTTTTCTCGCACGTACGCAACAATTGGAACACCTGCGTCAATTGGCTCAAGGCTTCCAATACCCAGTCCGTATCCCTGCAAATCGTGTACTTCGATATCAGCAGCTGCGAGTATGTGTTTGATGTCGGAATGGGGAACCGCACCGATGACTCGGAGATGGTGGGATACACCTAATTCTTCAGCTCGATCAATAAAGCTTTCGTCTGCAACACGCCCCACCACTACAACTTCTAACTGCGGAAAATTTTGAATTAATCGCGGCAATGATTCGACTAGAGCTATGCGATTACGAACTGGAACTACGTGTCCAATGGAGGCAATCACGGGCGAACCGCGGAGACCATATTTTTCCCTCGCGAAATCACCATTTCCCCCTGCAAAGACACCTCGCCGAATACAAATTGGAATTGCAGTTGATTCTTTTGAGTATCGCTTCTTTATATGGCTAACAGTCCTGTCGTCTACCCCAATCCAAGCGCTGCAGATTCGTCGGAGTAGCAAGCGAGACAGCAGAGTGTCGCCGACCGCCAAAATTGAGTTGAAGAGCGCCTTATCGTGCCAGATAGCCGAGTGAACTGTCATCACTGTGGGAACGCCACGTTTTGTTGCGAGGTAATTGGCAAGAAGTGTGATGTCAAATATTTGTCCATGAGACGAAACAATGTCGGGCTTAAAGGTCTCAAAAATGTCTTCTAGAATCCTTTTGTTGGCTCTAGTAAGGATTGTTGGTATTGAATAGTCAAATGCAATCTTTCCCGGCTTAATCTTCCTTGCCTTCAGGGAGACCACTTCAAACAGTTCATGCGATCGGGCTTCAGTTGCTGTTACAACACATACAACATGACCTAGTTCAGACAGACCAATTGCGAGATCAGCTACAAAATTTGACGACCCCGTTACTTCAGGAGGAAAATAGGGCGCAACAAGCATGATTCTCATCAATATTCTCCAAATGGATTTGGATGGTCGGGAAGTTCGTATGCAAAATCTTCCCTGACTCGAGACGCCATCCAGGCTTTTATTCTCTCTATCGGTTCTTCGTTGCCGGTGCCCCACCACATTGGATGTGTGAGGAAATGAAATGGTTTACCTACTTTATGGGCCTCCCGTTCCTCTGGAGGCCCGTACGCCCAACGCCCTGAAGAGTCAGAGCAGTATTCAATCTCACGGATGAATTCGTGTTCGTATGTATGCACCAGGGGGGCAGTTAAAGAGCCAGATGAACTCAATAATTCTTTTGCAGGTCGATGGAATGACACGGAATCGACCGTTATTTCTGAACTCCATTCAAGCAGCTCTACTTCACGTCTTACGTAAATGGGAAAATCGACGTCGTCTACTGAAAGGCCATATTGAGTTGCATCGAAGTGAAGCCCGATCCAATGACCTAGTTCGGCAATAGCTTGTACAGCTTTCCGAAATTCTTGGGTAAGGGGGTTGGTATGTCTATTAGACAGAAGAACAAAGTAAGTAGAGCGCGCACCCACCGAGTTTTCAGCTATTGCCATTGGGATAGCTGCACCTGGATCAATATCAATGTCGTGTCGTAATAATAGGTGGCGTCCAGCCGTTCTCTTAGCGCGCGGGTCAGAAAACGGAAGACAGACGTAGTTCTCGTCAAGCAATTGTCTCAAAAAATTAGAGTATTCCGATAATTGAAATTTCATAACACTTCGTTAAAACACAAGATTCGAACTAGAGATTAGACGCTTTGGAGATGCCATCTAGATGATGGCGTTAGTCTGTGTGCGATGGTTGAAAAAGTCACCGATTCGGTTCAAATTGCTTATGCTCTGAAATGTGTACATAAGGGCGACGTTGTGCCAGTAAGTTGGGCGACTCCGCTTGACACCCCACTCAAACATCATCTGACCTTTTGTGTAAGTGACCGAGATCCAGCATTGGAAACATGGACCGGTATTTCAGGCGTCATAATTGGACCGATAGATTTATGCGTACCAGCTAGCTGCACTCATTTGGTGTCGGACCAGCCGAGACGCGATTTCGGAAGAGCGCTCAACTTGTTTTTCGCTAACAACCCAGAAGCTCACATTGCCGAAACGGTTATTGTGCACCCTTTGGCCAGGCTTGGAGAGAACGTATCCATCGGGCATAACTCAGTGATCGAAGAAGGCGTTGTGATTGGTAATCACACCATCGTCGGCCACAACACAACTATTTTGGCGCGTACCAAAATTGGAAGTCATTGTGTCATTGGAAGCAATACAGTTTTGGGTTCCTTAGGATTTGGATTTGAACAGGATGAAGCAGGCGAGTGGGTCCGACTACCTCATATTGGAAATGTAGTAATTGAGGACAATGTTGAAATCGGATCTTCAACAGTCGTCGCACGAGGAACCATCATTGAAACGAGACTTTGTCGAAATAGCAAGATTGATGACAACGTCTTCATTGCTCACAATGTTTTGGTTGGTGAGAACAGTGTTGTTATTGCGAATGCGGAAGTGAGTGGAAGTGTGATGATTGGAAAGAATTGTTGGATTGGGCCAGCTTCAACAATCATTCAAGGGGTCCGGATTGGTCAGAACTCTCTAATTGGAATCGGCTCTGTCGTGATTAGGGACGTAGAAGAGAATGAAGTGGTTGCAGGCAATCCGGCGAAAGTTTTACGTCGGCAAGAACCTCGATAGTCAATATTCATTAATTAGAAAAGAAGAGTTTGAAGATGTCTAGGTCAAAGTCAAGAATTGCAGTCATAGGTGCAGGTGTGATGGGCGCAAACCACGCACGGTCTATAGCTCAAGGCCTTAATACTGAATTGGCTGGAATTATTGATTTTGACACCTTGAAGGCGAATCAAATCGCCTCAAGATTTGATGTCAGAGTATTTCAAAACGTTGACGAACTACTGGACAAAGCTTCGGTTGATGGAGTTGTTTTGGCAGTGACTACAAATGCTCATGCCGAAATTGCAACGAATCTGATTAACCAACGCATTCCTGTTTTGATTGAAAAGCCCATTACAGATGAAATTGAAACGACTAGAGAAATATTGACTCTAGCACGCCAGACAAACGTGCCAGTTATGTGCGGATTTGTTGAGAGATTTAACCCTGCGATTCGAACAGCAATCTCAATGTTGGATGAACCAATAAAACATTTCATGAGCGTGCGTCATTCTCCAGCCAATCCACGAACTACGGCGAGCGTCGTCTATGACTTGTTAATTCATGATATTGATGCGGCTTTATCGTTTAATGGCCGACAACAAGAGACAACGAAAGTGATGTCCGTAAATTGGAGACCATCTGGCAGCGACGTTGATGAGATATCCGATTGTGTCCTCAGGTTTGATAATCACTCAATCGCATCGCTGTCTGCAAGCCGCCAAGGACAACGAAAGATTAGGGAAATCAGAGTTGTTACGGACACTCGTTTGTTTGATATCGATTTACTTCGAGTCAACGTCACGGTCTACAAGAATGTCATGCAAGAAGTAGTTGAAAATTCTGGGACCACGTCGTATCGCGCAGAGACAATCATTGATATGCCTTTTATTCGGCATGAAGGTGAACCGCTTGCACTACAGATGCGTCATTTTGATGAGTTGATACGCGGTGAAATTGACTTTCAAGAAGAATTAGATTCGTTGCTTAAGCCACACGAGATTGCTCATTCAGTAATTGCGAACTCACAATAGAGTTTTACGCCCAGACGGCGTATCAGTTCTTGGCTAAGCCTTTTTCAAGATGTACCAATCAGAACCTTGGTAGGTGATCATTGTTTCAACTTTTGCACAGGCTATTAATGATGGTGATGACTCAATAAAGAATGCGCCATTTTGAATGGGGGATTTAGGCGCACAAGGATCTATTGCAATGGAAATTACGTCGTCTTGAGTAGTGGTTATTTTTGTTGCGCCGGATGTTAGCGACATCACTACATGTCCATATCGATTCCATGATGATTCAAACTCTGAAGATTTGTCAAAAGACCTCCAAAAGTTTTTGTCTGGATATGGGCTGACCGAAGAAATGACTCTTGCGCCAGATGCAACCATTAGACCCCGTATTTGTGCAGAACCTGAGAATGTCATCCATTGGGCTTTCAAACTTGGATCTAATTCTTGAATTGTTTTTGTCACAGGACTTTCGGTGATGGCCTTTACAGATCTGTGCATGGGATTGATATTTATTGACGCGAGTAGTGACAACGAAGCAATCAACCACAATCCAATGCGAGGAAGACCAAAGTAAGTTACGGCAACTGGAACTAGCCAAATTACTGACAGTAGCCAGACAGACTCCGTACTCAATTTTGTCGAGTCAATTAGGTACTGAGACCCAGCCCACACTGTTACAAAAGAAAAAAATATGACGCCGGGAATTCGGCGCGTTCGTGGCACACTCCGATCAAAGTGTTCAAAAAAGAGGGCCACCAAAACAGTAGAGGCAAAAATGATTGGTGGCTTGATTCTGTCGGGGGGAATCAAATTAAAGAGTGTGAATTTCCCGATGATTTGAGGAACTGGCAAAAGCATCCAAGTCATCAGAACAAAAAAAGCAGACAGAGCAATCGAAAATTGTCGAAGTAATTTCTTATTGAAGTCTCTTCTGATCGCAAAAGGAACTAGGAAGAGAATTGGAGTTGCAAGTAAAAACGTTGAAGAATTCTCCGATTGGTTTGTGTTGTTCACTGAACCCGCAATCAAAGAGGACGCTTTGAAATCAAACGGCGTGCCGAAGAGACTAGACACGTTGACACCACCTCCAGCGCTTCGTCGAGCGCCTGGATAGACAGTGTTAGACATCGCCTCAAGTCCTGCCCGATGCCTAATGAGGAACCATCCAACTATTGATACAAACGGCAACAACGAAGACGCGAAGGTGAGAATAATTTGTTTTTTTGGGGATATTTTCAAATAGCCAAAAACTTCATTAATCAGCAGTATTCCGACAAGTCCGATAACTGGAATTTGGAGTGGGGGATAGAGAATGAACGCGGCACAGGCGAAAAGCCAGCCAGAGACGAGGCCCCATACGACTCGTAATATTTTCCCTGATTGCCTGAGTGAAAATATGAATGCGGACCCAGCTAGACATCCATAAAGAATGACTGAAAACGTGGAAGTCACGTTCCACCAGTGCAGACCGGGGCTCGTTCCCACAATGATTGCAAGTGGAAGACTTATGCCGGGTCGAATCTCAAGTGTCAAAAGAAATATATATACAGCCATTGCGCACCCGATGACCAAAGTCCACCACTCTGCAGCCAGAGCTCTGTTGAAATCAAGTAGCAAATAAGGAACAACGTGTGGCCTGACAATTATGTCAGCGCTCTTTGAAGGTAGGTCGTACGCAATACCTGTGTCGTGCACCCCAGTGGTATTCATCTCGCTCGGAAAATCATGAACCTCCTGATTGAGTAGCCAAGGAAGTCGTACTAACCATTCATCTGAGCGAATTGGTCTATCTGCACCGAAGATGCCAGAACCATCCTTTGGCGCGCCATAAATTCCGACTGAAGACTGATTAATGCTGAAAAAAGTAAGCAACACAATAAGTAAGGCGAACAGAGCGATTGGATAGTGGCAAAACTTCAGCCGAAAAGTCATATAAATGACTATAGATTGAATAAAATCACCTAGATGTCAATGATTACAGAATCAATTTGACATCTTCGGGTAAACCCGATTTGAAGCAGCTAGGGATTTGATATGGGGACGAGAACGAAGTACGTGCTGTTGACACTTACAACGGCAATGGTCTACTTCATCGGAGTAATCGGACCGTTCAAGTCAGTTCATCAAATTCATTTTCTTGCTTTAATGGCGTTATTGAGCATTCTGTTGAACGCATCAAAGGGCGTCGAACAGTTCTTGATAGTCACCATTGTGATTTTGGGAGTAGTTCCGATATTCGGTTGGATTAATACTCCCGAATGGTTCAACCCTCTGCAATTAATAATCGCAGTGTGGTTTTGTGTAGCAGTGTTTAGTTATCGGTCAAGATCTAAAGATTTCTCGTCTATTTTCTCGCTCGCACCGTCAATCTTTGCCCCACTACTTAGTTTTCAGTGGTGGAGGGGAATGTCTGAGGGCGACGCTGTTTCAGTTTTAACAAGAATTCTTCCGGTATGGGATTTATCCGGCCACTTTCTTGCCTTTTATAGCAATCTAAGTGACAACACTTACATCCCGAGAAAAGCCCCACCAGGAGACAACTTGGTCTGGGCTTACAGGGAATATCCAACAGGTATTCACTATGTGTGGGCCCAATTTGCGAAGGGCGAGAAATCACAGATTTTAAAAGACCCCGAGAGTGCAATACCAATATTCACTAACTCGGTGATTGTGACTTTAGTTCTATCAACTCTTATCGCAAGTTTCGCTGTGTGGCGTCTCATTCGAATTACTCATTTACGAATTGCATTTTCAATAATTTGTTCGGGTGTTTCAGTAGCTCTCATCACACTTGGTCCACTTAGTCAAACTATTACGACAGGTTTTGCAAACATTCCACCAATCGTCATTGCAATCTCAATCTTTCTCTCGTTTGCTTTGAGGCCACACACAAATAAATGGATTCAACTGTTGATACTTGGATCTTCAGTTCTTTGTATGGCGTACAACTGGTATCCAACGCTGCTCTTAATTGCACCTGCTTTACTATTTTTGCTCATTCAGCAAATGAAGACTTTTGGCAAACGGCATGTTTTGATATTTGTCGTATTACTTAGTCCGTTTGTTCTTCTTCCAATACTGCAAACATTGACACTTGGAATTAGCCACATTGAGCAGCAAGGTGGAGTGCAGCCATTTCCAAGTGGGTTACTAATCACTTTCTTGCTTGTAGTTTTTGCGATTGGGCTCTGGGCTAATGCTGTAAGAAAAGAAAAGCAATATTTGTTCATCACTGTGCCAGCACCATTGCTGACCCTCGTATTGGCCGTCTGGTTACGAATCAAGACCGATACCTATCCGTACTATTTTCATAAAGCCACACTCTTTATCGCCGCGTACTCAATTTTCACGATCTTATTTATTGTGGCCAAACAGTTTGATTCTGAGAATAAAGATGCTGTAGCGATTCCGTTCGGTCAAAAAGTCCAGGTAGTTGTTGCCGCTTCACTGTTGGGTTTTGGTGCTTCCCAAATGTTTGGTTACTGGGGTTTTGATTACTCAGCTTTTTCGGGTCAAGGTTCTGCTTATGGAGTGCTCAATCGAAATGAGTTTCTGAGACCAAATGATCTGAGTAGACCGACGGCTTTGCTGATAATTAATCAAGCCAGAGCAGCACGACAAGATTCAATTAAGCAGAAGTCATGCCTAACGTTAATGATTCCTGCGGAGACCGGAATGACCGACAAAACAACTGTCTTTGGCTGGAAGGGACCACTAGAAAATATTTGGTTCCATGCGTTGTCTGATTCTTTAACAACCGAAGCACAGCAGCTCGCGTTCTCAACGGCATTAATTTCTCAAGCTGCAAATGATGTTGATTTATATGTTGATGCAATCATGAATACCTACAATCCGGCGACTACTTGTGTCATAACGTCACCACGCATCAAATCAGCTCTTCGTGACAAGGCAGTAAATTGGAAATCTCTAGAGGTTTTCACTCAATGAATTCTGTCCAAGATGAATTCATGCGAATTGTGCCTAGTTCCTTCACTGTTTTCTGATGAACACTAAAACGGTGTTTCCGACTCCAATGGTCGTATTCATGTGAGTAAGCACCATCTGCAATAGCAACAGATAGATCGTATGTGCCTTCTAGAAGTTGTAAGTGCGGAATAGTGATGGAATTATTTCCCCGACCACGTGGAATTGAGAACGGAACTCCTTGAACCTTCGAGTTGGTTCCCCAGAGAACTGTCCCGTGAATATCTGTGATGCCGTATGCAAATGCTGCACTCTTCAGGTCTATTGATGAATGGAAAACACAATTTAAGTTGACAGGCTTACCACTCTCAACATTCGTGACTTGATTCCCAGTTTCATCAGACAAAAAAACTTCTTCTATCTGTACTTCTCTAGTGCCCCAACGTTCTCCCCGCTCTTCTTCTTGTACGGGTTCCGCATGATGACTGAGAGCGTTATATCTGCTGACAATTTCCACCGCTGGACCGACGACCTTTAGTTGTCCATTATCAAGCCAAGCAACCTGATCGCAAATGTTTGCAACATCAGAGAGGCCGTGGCTTACAAGAATGATTGTCTTTCCTCGTTGACGGAAATCTTCAATTTTCTCACGACATTTCTGTTGAAAACTCTCATCACCAACAGCTAGCACTTCATCAATGACAAGAATTTCCGGATCTACATTGATTGCAATTGAGAAACCCAAACGCACAGTCATTCCTGACGAATAGTTCTTTACAGGGGTGTCTATAAAGCGACCTAATTCCGAGAATTCAACAATGTCGTCATAACGTTGTTCAATTTGTTTGTTCGTCATTCCAAGAATTGCGCCGTTGAGGAAGATGTTCTCTCGCCCTGTCAAATCAGGGTGGAATCCAGCACCGAGTTCCAAAAGGGCAGCGATGTCACCATTGGTTGAAATGTTTCCCTTATCGGGTGAAAGGATTCCGGTCAGACATTTGAGAAGTGTGCTTTTACCTGAACCGTTAGTACCGATGATTCCGAATGTTGACCCTTTTGGAATGCTGAAAGAAACGTCTTTCAGTGCCCAAAACTCGTCGTATCGTGCACGCTTCCCTGTGAGCAGGGTCGACTTGAGGTATTGATTCTTCTCGCGGTACAACCTGAAAGATTTCCAGAGACCATCAACAACTACTGCGGAGTCAGACATTTGAACCTCTCGTAATACACAACAACACTATTCGCTGTGCGTCGTGTAGGAGTCTCGATTGAAATAGGTTTCCCATCGGTTTGACAGCTGCTCGAGTTCTTCTGGTCGAACACGCGGATCTCTCGAAAGAGATTCAAAGTGCCATATCCTTGCAAGTGGCGTCCAAATAATTCGGTATCCAGCAGCAAGAGCCTTAAATGCGAGGTCAACGTCATTGAAGCTATGTGGAAGTGTTGTGGACATACCGCCTAAATCAAAATAGCAATCTCTGCGCATTGCCAGACAAGCTCCGGTGACTCCACTAATTTCGCGAGAAATCAGCCTTTCACCAAAGTATCCAGGTGACTCAATGAGGTCTCCGGCTCCGAGATTGTGCGGAAGTGTGTTGTTGCCGTGTCCAGCACTTTGGACTCGACCATCCTCAAGAACCGTGAGAGGGCCGACCATTCCGACACCGGCGTCTTCTAAGAACCCAACAAGAACTTCCATCCAGTCTGGAGTGTCAATTTCGGTGTCGTCGTTCAGGAAGATAACAATGTCGCCACTGGAATGAACGAATCCAACATTGCATTTGTCTGAAAAATCGAATGGTTTGTCGTACCAAACAAATGAAACGCGATCATCTTCAAGAAGTGTTTGAAGAGCACCATTCAGTTGCCCGACGCGGTCGTGCACAACAACAATTTCAAAGTTTGAGTAGGTAGAGCGCTTAAAAATACTGTCGATTGCATTTGCAACCAGACATGTATTCATGCCCCATACTCGTTTTTCGTCCCCGCGAGTTGGAATGATGATGCTGACCTTCTTGTCGTGAGACACGTGGCGCTTTACATGGACGTATCCACCAGTCGTAGAGGTGACATCGGCATTAATCCCGACACGCTGGCAATGTTCTGCGACTGCTCGTCGACCTGCGTCGATTGTGTATGGCTTTGCATTTGCGTCGCCCGCTGTTGAGCCAGTAACGATGCGCCAGTGGTAGAGCACTTCCGGAATATGAGCGATGTTTCTCGCCCGTTCAGTTACACGGAGAATTAAGTCGTAATCCTGTGCACCTTCAAAGCCTGGTCGAAATCCGCCAGTCTCGCGCATTAAGGACGTACGTAACACGGAGAGATGGCAGCAATAATTTTGACCACGAAGTCTCTCAGGGGAGAAAGACGGCTTCTTGAAGACATCGAAGTGTCGACCGTCTTGATCTACTTTGTCTTCATCAGAGTAGAGATAGTCAATTGTCTCGTCGTTTGAAATTGCGTGCGCCACTTTTTCAAGCGCATGAAGTGTGAGCGAATCATCGTGATCGAGTAGCGCAACAAACTCACCAGTTGCGAGATTCAATGCTGAATTTGAAGCAGCAATTATGCCGCCATTCTCTTCGCGTTGAACCAACTTCACTCTGGAATCACGTGCAGCAAGTTTCTTCAGAATGGACAGAACTTCGGAATCCGTTGATGCGTCGTCCGCAATGCACCACTCCCAATCAGAAAAAGACTGTTGAAGGACAGATTGGATGCACTTATTCAGAGCCCAAATAGGCGGGTTGTACACCGGTGTAACGATTGAAAAGAGTGGCACTACTTGCGTTCCTAGCGAAGAATGAGTCGCAGTGCCTTGCGAAGGGCTCTTAGTGGGAGCAAAACGAAACGACCAATACGCCATGTGCGCGAGCCGTGAAGAAGATTTAGTTGGTGGACAAGAGAATCAACAAGTTGTTTTGATTCATTCAATCTGAATCTCAACACTCCGAGTTCAGCACTTGCTCCAATTGCATGATCTCGCGCTTCAAGAACTTTGATTCTCTCGTTGGCCAATTCAGATTTTGCCTGTTCAACTTCAACTCTGGCTTGACTGAGTTCAGCTTTTGAATGCTCTAGTTGGGCCCGAACTGCTTCAAGTTGAGATTCCAAGGAGGTGATTGAGGCCGAATTCATCTGACCAACATATTCCTCGTACAGACTTAATTTCGCGAGAAGGTTGTTCTGATTTTCAATTTCGTTAGACAACTGTGAATCAACTTGTTGTGCGCGATGCGGCCGTGGCAAGGCCTTCACAATGTATTGATACACCTGTGCATCTCTATCTTCTTGTACAAATGCAATCGCTTCACGGGGAATCGTTGGCGATGGTGCGCCGAATTCTGTGGTGCCAAGCGCAGCAGTGCTTCCAAAAATCTCGGACACATCAAAATCGTTCTGATTCAAGAAGGTGGTGATGGTGTCGCGAGTAAAGAAGCGAATGTGAGTCTGGTCAAGCAACCCAGTGGGTCGATACTCAAATTTTCCAGTCAGTAACGCAAGACGAACATCAGCATGCGCAATGTTCGGAAGCGAGATCACCACGTAACCACCGTCAGCCAGCAAGTCGTGCAACTGCAGCAACACCAACTCTGGCTGGCGACAATGTTCAAGAACGTCGCCCGCAAGCACAACGTCAAATTTCTGACCCTGCAACTTCTCGCGAAGATCTAGCCAGTCGAGGTCGGTGATTAACACCGAATCAGCAATGACTGAAAGGACAGACTCAAATCGACCATCTCGTTCTACGGCAGTGACTGAATTGTTGAGGGACTTCAGCGCCTTAGTGACATGGCCAGACGCCGCACCAAGTTCAAGAACTCGCTTTTCCTGACCAACCAGTTGAAGCGAAATACCGTGGGCATCGTTCGGTCGAAGCGGGTCGACATTGCTTTCGTAGATCGACTGCATTCTGAAAAGCCTAGCCCTGAGGGCGTTTGGTGGATTTGAATGGCCGAAATTAGCCAAAAAATGGAAGATTTCCGGCCTTTTGCTGAGATGGGAGGTCTGGAGCCTCAATATCTTTCGGTGACACCACTGGTGCACAACTTGAGGACCACTCAATTCCAATGGTGGAACAAAAGGGAGTGATTCCTTTTTCAGCATCGGGATTGAATTCGGCAGTCACCAAGTAGGAGACAACGGTGTCGGGAGTGAGGGCCTGGAAGGCATGCCCCATATGCGGCCCCAGTAATAAGGAGTGTCGGTTAGACGCAGAGAGCCGAACGCGTGTCCATTTTCCAAATGAGCCGGATGATGGATTCAGGTCGATGGCGTAGTCATCAATTTCACCGTGCATGACGGTGACGAGTTTTCCTTGACCCTTGGGTGCGGTGCTGTAGTGAATTCCGCGGATGGTTCCTTTACTTGAATATGAAATGTTGGCTTGCACCGGTGCAAAGTCGTAACCAATGGACTCATTGAAGACCGAATGCTTGAACCATTCCTGGAACCACCCTCTGTCATCTTCAAACTTCTTGCTGCTGAGAAGCCACGCACCAGGGATATCGAGTGGTTCAAGATTCATGACAATTCCTTTGACAAGAGTTCTGTGATTTCAGGAAGCGATTCTGCAAGAGCATCTGACCACGAACGCATTTCGGGTATTCCGAGTGAAATGGTTCGTTGATGTCCTAAGACAGAGTTATTGGGGCGACGGGCCTTTGTTGGGTATGCCGAGGAATCAACTGGAGATACAAGCGATGTTGAAACACCGAGTGCTTCATAGATTGCTCGCGTCAATTCGTACCACGTGGTGTTTCCGGAATTTGTCCCATGAAAGATTCCGGCTGCAACTTTGTTATTCACAAGATCTACAACATGTTTTGCTAGATCTGTTGTCAATGTTGGTTGGCCGTGTTGATCGTTAACGACTCGAACTTCTGACGATGTCAATGCTTTGCGCACCATTGTCTTCACGAAGTTGGCGCCGTACTTGCTGTATAGCCATGCAGTACGAACAACAAGACTGTTGTCTCCATACTCACTCAAGACTGCTTCTTCGCCAGCCAACTTTGATGCGCCATACACAGAAGTCGGACCAGTCACCGCGTCTTCGTTGCGAGCCCCACTTTCATTTCCAGGAAATACATAGTCAGTAGAAATGTGAACAAGTCGAGCACCTATGTCGCGAGACGCGATCGCTACGTTTCTGGCGCCATCAGCATTAATTGCAAAAGCTTCGGTCGGAAAGTCTTCTGCATTGTCAACAGCCGTCCACGCTGCACAATTGACAACGACAGTGGGCTTGAGTTCAGCCAAGCACTCTTTTACGTTGTCTGCATTAGTGATATCAACGGTTTCTTTACCGAGAATGTGATGCGGTATTCCTGATTGGGTGAGAACATCACGAAATGACAGACCTAATTGGCCCTGGCCTCCAAGTATGACCCACACGGTTATTTTCCGCTTTGTGGCTTCAACGGTCTCCACCACTGTTCATTAGAGCGATACCAATCAATGATGGATCCAATGGATTCGTTGAGCGAATTTTGTGGCGAGTAACCAAGTTCTTTATTGATCTTCGACCAATCAACTGAGTATCGACGATCGTGTCCAAGACGATCGGCAACTGGTTCAATCATGGAATCATCAAAACCACATGATGTGAGAATGAGAGTTGTGAGCTCGCGATTGGTGAGTTCTGTACCGCCACCAATGTTGTAAATCTCACCAGGCTTTCCACCATCGGCCACCAATTGAATTCCACGACAGTGATCGTCCACATGTAACCAGTCGCGAATATTGAGACCGTCTCCGTATAGAGGAACCTTCTTTCCATCAATCAAATTGGTGACGAAAAGCGGAATCACCTTTTCTGGGAATTGATGGGTTCCAAAGTTGTTGGAACAACGAGTGATACGAACATCTAACCCGTACGTGCGAAAGTACGAACGAGCAAGCAAGTCGCTTGACGCTTTCGATGCAGCGTAAGGACTGTTTGGAAGCAATGGTTCATTTTCGTCCCAACTGCCTTCGGCGATAGATCCGTACACCTCGTCTGTTGACACGTGAACAAAGGTTGTCACTCCGTGTCTCATGGCAGCTTCCAGCATTTGCTGTGTACCAAGAACATTTGTTGTCACAAAAACAGAGCTTGATTCGATGGAACGGTCAACATGCGATTCTGCTGCGAAGTGAGCAACTACATCGTGGCCGGGGAGTGCCGCATCAATGTCGGCAGCGTCGCGAATATCGCCCTTCACAATTGTGAGTCGAGAATCTGAGGCAACTGGGTCGAGATTGTGCGGGTTTCCGGCATATGTAAATGCATCAAACACTGTGACAGCGTCAACCGAATTGCCCCATGCACCAGAGAGAAGGCCGCGGACGTAGTTGGATCCGATAAATCCAGCGCCGCCCGTCACGAAATACTTCATTGAAGTTGTATGCCCTTCTCTCTCAGACTCTCCGTAGATACTATTAGACAATGCGTGGGATCATTCTTGCTGGTGGCACAGGGTCGCGTTTGTGGCCCATCACAAAAGGTGTCAGTAAGCAACTTTTACCCATTTATGACAAGCCGCTTGTCTATTACCCACTGTCCACTCTGATGAGTGCCGGAATTCGCGACATTTTGGTGATTACCACGCCACATGACTCTCCGGCGTTTCAAGATTTGTTGGGAGATGGATCGCAGTGGGGAATCAATCTTGCATTCGCTCAACAGCCAAAACCCGAAGGACTCGCGCAAGCATTTCTAATTGGTGAGAGTTTCATTGGAAGCGAACCGTGTGCACTGGTTCTTGGAGACAATGTGTTTCATGGAAATGGACTCGGAGACGAGCTTCAATTGCTGACAAAGCCCCAAGGCGCAACAATTTTCGCCTACAAGGTGTCGAATCCTGAAGAGTACGGAGTGGTGGAATTTGCTGCAGATGGTCGCGTGATTTCTATCGAGGAAAAACCGCAGCATCCGAAGTCATCTTTTGCGGTGCCAGGTTTGTACTTCTATGACAACAATGTCGTGTCCATCGCCAAGGGCGTTCGTCCGAGTGCGCGTGGTGAACTTGAAATCACCGCGGTGAACTCTGAGTACCTTCAGCGTGGCGAATTGTCCGTCAGTGTGTTGCCAGAGGGAACTGCTTGGTTAGACAGCGGCACCTTCGGGTCTCTGCACGATGCAAGTAGCTACGTGCGCATTGTTGAAGAACGTCAAGGAATCAAAGTGGGTTGTCCCGAAGAGATTGCGTGGCGTCACAACTGGATCACTGATGAAGAACTTCAACAACGAGCAGATGATCTTTTGAAGAGTGGCTACGGCGTCTACTTGAAGAATTTGTTGTCAGCGAAATAGGAACGTAGACGATGACATCAATTGCAATCATTGGTACGGGCTATGTCGGCCTATCAACCGTCGTCGGTTTGTCTGAACTTGGACATTCTGTTGTTGGAATCGACATCAACGACAGCACCGTAAAAAGTCTGAATTCCGGAGTAGCACCCATTGCAGAAATGGGAATCAACGACGGATTGTCAAGAGGTCTTGCTGAAGGTCGACTGTCGTTTACAACAGATGTTCTTCAAGCTGTGTCGAATGCATCAATTGTGTTTCTGTGCCTTCCCACTCCACAGGGAGATGACGGCAGTGCTGACCTCTCTTATATAGAGACGGTTGCCAAGCAAATCGGCGCCCATCTTCCTACAAATTCCGTGGTAGTGAACAAATCAACAGTGCCAGTCGGTAGCAGCGTGAAGGTGGCCGAATGGCTAGGTCGTCAGGACATCGGTGTTGTCTCTAATCCTGAGTTCCTTCGGCAGGGCACTGCACTTCACGATTTCTTGAACCCCACTCGAATAGTGGTGGGAGGCGACAACGAAGCTGCTGTGCAACGAGTTGCTGCGTTGTATTCCTCTATTGATGCACCAATACTCACGATGAATGCCGCGTCTGCTGAAGCGCTGAAGTACGCAGCGAATTCTTTCTTGGCCACAAAGCTCACATTTGTGAATGCAATTGCAGACATTTGCGAACTTGTCGGTGCAGACATCTTTGACGTCGTGAATGGTTTAGGTCTCGACCCCCGCATTGGTGATCAGTTCTTAAATCCGGGGCCAGGTTGGGGTGGGAGTTGTTTCCCCAAGGACACGCGAGCGCTTGTAAAAATCGCCGAAGGAAATGGTTATGACTTCGCACTATTGCGAGGAGTAATTCAAACTAATGACGAGCAATATGAGCGAATCGCTCTCAAGGTTGTTGATTTGTGTGGCGGAAGCGTTAACGGGAAGATCATCGCATCATGGGGGCTCACGTTTAAGGCAAATACCGATGATCTTCGCGATTCGCCAGCAATTGCAATCCTGACAACACTGCACAACATGGGAGCCACGATTCGTGCATATGACTCGGCTGCTCGTGGCGTGGAGCAATATCCGTGGATTCAGCGCTGTTCATCAGCGCTTGAAGCATGCAATGGCGCAGACGCTTTAGCTGTTCTCACGGAGTGGCCAGAGTTTGCATCAATATCTCCAGTTGATGTCCGAAAGAATCTGTTGAGGCCAGCTGTCGTTGACGGTCGAAACATTTTGAATCCAACAGATTGGAAA
>Ga0172373_10004699_pt1 | contig 19058 bp, 18 predicted proteins | sample Lak10m_2_FD_114546 | JGI IMG/M metagenome (GOLD analysis project Ga0172373, IMG submission 114546) | Freshwater microbial communities from Kabuno Bay, South-Kivu, Congo - kab_092012_10m | ecosystem: Environmental > Aquatic > Freshwater > Lake | place: Democratic Republic of the Congo...
CACAAGGTGCTGGTCGTCGAGCGCTTCGACCGACACCGGTTTCCCGACTGGTGGGCGAGGCTGCCCCAGGAGGATTTCTGCCAGGTGCTGGGGATTCCGCCCCAGCACAAGTACGAGAACCATGGCGGGCCAGGTATCGATGCCATCCTCGACAAGTTGCGCGGCAGTCAGGATGCTGAAGCTGACCGGCAGCGCTTTCTCATGGCCCAGCTCATCTTCTGGCTGCTGGGGGCACCGGACGGGCACGCCAAGAACTTCAGCGTCTTCCTCGAAGCCGAGGGACGCTTCCGGCTGACACCGCTCTACGACGTGATGTCGGCCTGGCCGGTGACCGGCTCCGGGCCGAATCTTTTCAACCGCAAGAAGCTCAGGCTTGCCATGGGCGTGTGGGGCAAGAACAAGCACGACCTCGTTGACTGCATCCAGCGACGGCACTGGAACGAGACGGCTAAACGCAATGCCATGGGTGCGACTTTCGAGATGACTATTGAGAAGGTACTGGCGGCGGTGCCTGCCGTGCTCGAGAAAGTTGCGGCAGAGTTGCCGCAAGGCTTTACGGCAAAGGTAAGTGTGCCGATCCTTGAGGGCATTCAGGCGCAGGCCGCGCGACTCGCCGCGATGCCCGCGTAAACAGCCGCTACTGGAAAATTTTGTTTTCCGCTTAAAGGCACCATGAATTCTTTCCGTCGGCGAAAAGTCGGCCGCAACCCCCCTCCATAGGACCGGTTATCGACTCAGCCGACAGTCGGACTTGCCTATCGAATTCCAGGCGGATCAGTACGTACGGTCACCGCAAAAGATGCGCCGGAACTACCAGCACTGGCCCACTCTCCGTCATCGTCACCTTGAGGTCAGCGGCTACGTTTCGACCAGCGCGCGGGAGGTATCGAGCAGCTGCAGACGCCCCAAAGATTTCGTTCGCCATATGCGGTCGCCGCACCAAGTCTTCTAGCTTGCGCATCAAGAAGTTGGCCACACCATCATTGGCACGCTTGGCGTGATTCCTCGCTACTTCTAGCGCCTCATTCACCCATGGTGCTCTGGCAAGGGCTGCTTCGCGGAGATGGTAGGCCGCTGCCTGCGCCGCCGTCACAGCGCCGGCATGTCTGTCAGCAAGTTCGATGGCGCGCCGATAGAACATCGCACCATCGTCAAGCTGGCCAGCGCGATAAAGCAGGAGTCCGATGTTGGCCGCCACTTGAATCATGTCCAATCCTGGAGATGCAACACGGCCGGAAAGAAACTGAGCGGTTCTCTCAAATTCCGCGTCGTCTTCCCATACTCTTCCACTGCTGATCAGCGCAAAAACCTGATTGTTCCTGTGCAGCAGATTGCCGGAGTCTCGGGAGAGCCCGATGTTCGTAATCCTGACGATCTCGTCGTATTCATCTAGCAGGGCGGCGCAGTGGGCAGCCGCCCCAATAGGGGCATCTGCAAATGGCTCATCTGCCATCCACGCTTGGGCCGCTCGATAGGCATCAATAATCTGCCCCTCTTGGCGTTTGACCCAAAATGCGGCCTCAAAGGCGTCGGGCATCCTATTGACCGTCTGAATGACGTGCAGCCCATCGTCGGCCTTATGGTCTGCCCACTCAATTTGAGCAAGTGCATTTTCGGTTGGATCCTTCATGGCAATACGAAGCAGGCGTCGAGCACTCTTGCGCTGGCCACCGTCAATATCCGATGTAGCGACGGCGGTAGCCAGCTCAGATAGGTGAATGGTCTGAAACGTTGGATGGCGCAACAGCTCTCGACCACGCGACAGGAATTTCGGGGTAACCTGCATCAGTTGCGCGCTGGCGATCTCGGCCGCCATCAGCCACGGATCCTCGCGAGTTCGTCGATGGCTCGCCAGCATGTGATGCGCCTGCCGGAAATCGCCCGCATGGAGCAAGAGTCGATTGGCCGACCGTAACACCCACCGATGATCCGGCGCCAGACTAAGGGACACGCGCATCGATCTCTTGGATTTTTCGATATCACCGGTCGCCGCCTGGTACCGTGCAAGATCCGCCCACATGGTTGCGCTACGGGGATAGATACGCAACAGGCCTCGCAGCCTCGCGATTGCGGCTTGCGTGCCGACGGGCACTTCAAGCCCCAAGGGAACACCAAGCCCATCCAGTGATGCCGATGCGATCTCGGCAAGAAAGCGCGGCGCTTCGTCGGCGTGTTGCTGAATGAACGCAGCTGCTGGCAAGGCAATTTCAGGGTGACCAGCCGAAATTGCAGTCGCGAGTGCATCCGCCGCAGTTCCGATACTTGGGTCGCTTGTGAATTCAGCAAGCTGCTGCCGTACTGCGGCCGGTACGCCGCCAACCTTCCGCGCCGCCCTCCTCTTCAGCGGGTCCAAGTCCCGAGAGCCGGCGGCCATCAGTGAACTACGCCACCGAGGGACAATGTGACGACTGCGCTTGTCAGAGAGAATCGTCACGCGGTTTTAACCCGGATCTTCGCAGCGAGAGCGAGTCTATCCAAGCGGGTGATAAAGCGGTCCAAGCCAAGTGGGGAGTTTTCAAACACCCGCGCTTCCGGGGCACCACGCTTCTTGTATTCAGGGGTGCAAAGTTGCTGAATCACTAATAGCAACTGGTCCGCAGCCCAATCGGGCATTTCTGGCCGAATCTTGTCCAGATAGGCGGCAAAGGCTGCTGCTATCTGCGGATAAACCATGTCATACGTTCCGGTCCATGTACCACCCCACGTCACCGGCTTAATATTTTCCGGCAGGGCAGAGTAGGCCTGCGTAGGCGTTGTCCCAGTGAAGGCAAAGCAGATCAGGCAACCAAGATGATAAAGGTCGCACCCCTCGCGGCGATCACGCCATTCTTCCGCCATGACACCATAAGCCTGTTCGGGAGGCGCATACGCAATCGCACCAGCTATGGCTATTCCGTCATGCGCAGCAACGCGGCCATCGTTTCTGGATGCTCGCCCAAGATCAGCCAGCTTTGCTTCCGCTCCCTCAAAGACGAGAACGTTGGATGGCTTCAGGTCTTGATGTGCAATCGCCACCCCGTGAAGCTGTTGTAACCCTACGGCGACCTGATGAATGATGCGCAATCGCCATGCATAATCTATCGCGGCCGAGCGCGCGACGGCTCGTCTGAAATCACCCTGTTCGGCCATCTCGAATACGATGAACGGCAAAGGAAATCCCATCCCGCTACCCGCCTGTAGCATCACCTGATTCTGCTCGAGAACACGTACAACTCGGTCGAGCTTTGCGTTTTCACAGATGGACAGCAACGATGTCTCGTACTGGTGGTTGTTCACCAGCGCTCCAAGTGCAGCCATCACGTCATCCGGGTGCTCTCTCATTGCGCCGCCGAGGTCGAAAACCTTTACGAACCCCTGCTTGCCTTTGCGTTCGGCGATGTAACCCACGGAAAAATGGCCACCCGTTCCATCAGGCTCGCCTGGAATCGAGCCATCACCAATCTTTTTGATGATATTCCAACCGCCGGGAAGCTCTTTCCCCAACAATTGATGGGCCGCATCCGCGTTGAATACGAAGCTCTGCGGCGCTGACGAGTTTGGAGTTGGATTGGTCGGCATAGTCAGCATAGGTTGAGTTTGACAGTGAATTATCGCACTTGCTGAATGCTTAACAAATAGCCCAATGGACGCCTTGGGGTGCCCGCTAGAACGCTGGAGCCATGCGCGTTCTGCCGTATGGAGCTCACATGGGTGATGAATAGCATCAACCACAACTTTGGCAAAAGAGCCATCCGGCTTTGCAGTGAAGGTGCAGAGCAGCGCTGGAGAACGCGGACCAACAGCAAGTCGTCCAACTACACTACACAAATCACTGACCCGGCCATCGCCAGAGCGGAGTGGTTGGCATTTGCTCAAACTCGGTCCGCCATACTCCGAGCATGCCTGATACAGATGATGGCCTTTACCACGTGGCTTGCTTCGCGCCTGATTTTCGTCAGCTGGGACTCGGTTTCCTCAACCATGTCCGCCTCCCAATCCTGGGCCAAGGCTTTCAGCTTTGACAATGTGTATCCGTAGGCTCCTTTAGGCCTGGTGACATGCGTCCGTATGGATTTCCGGTCGCCATTGGCTTTGGAGCCATACCACTTGATTCCGCACCAATCCAGCCTGATGGAGTTTCCCTCCTGCATACACCGGACTTGAAGGGTGCTCTTGTGTTCCCAGCCAGTGAGCTTTTGCTCCATGCTATAGACGAAGGTCCAGTGCCTATCCACGATGCTGTGCGCGCTCGCATGCAGAGCATCAATGCGACGTTCCAGTACGGCAATCGCCTCATCATGGCAGCTTGGTTCAAGGGGTACTTCAGTCATGGCTGTAACGCTCCTTTTACTGTGGTGCAATCTGTTGTCATTCCGCTCCTCCAATGCAGTCCATTGCCCGCGTCAATCACGCGAAACGCCAATAATCAGGAGCGATTGACCCCCTGTTCGCTCATCCCGATTTCTTCTCCATCCGAGACGCATCAAGCCGCCAACGCCTGACCACTACTTTCGAATACCTGATCGCTCCTATTAGTAGCGTCGCTCCATCGAGCGCGAAATGATCCTCAGGGGATGGCGTATTCATAGGAGCGATTTGCCGTCCGTTCGCTCCGTCCGTTCGCTTCGTCCGTTCGCTCCGTTCGCTCTCCCTGATTCATCAGCTCATTCGACCGCCGGTTCTTTCTGAGAGCCAGGCCGCAGCCTTCTTTCGAATGGCGAGACACAGCGTCGTCACCGCAAGGAACCGCTCGCGACACTACCAAATCCGGAATCAAAAACGAGGGTGAAAAGCGCACGCTTTGTGCGCTTTTCACCCTCGCTTTATGGGAAGCGTTTGCTATGTTTCCAGTCGGTGTACTAGCGGTCGACAGACATCAATCAACCATCGCAATTTCTTCGATTGTTCTCTGACAGTCGACTGGCGGTGTACTGCGTCGCCACTCGATTGTGGCTTTTGAAACTTTGTGCTGTAGCGGTAGACAGGAGGTCGACTTGAACATTCTTGGTATTGACATCGGGTATTCCAATCTGAAGCTCGCGTATGGCGAAAAAGGCACGACGCCCAAAACACTGCTGCGCCCGGCCGGGGCGGCGCCGGCTGATCGCTTCAGTTCGCGTTTTGACGGGAAAGCCCAGGATGATTTTCTGCATGTGCAGGTGAACGGGGAACCCTTCATTGCCGGTGTAGCACCCGACCGGGCAGAAATGTGGAGCCGATCGCTCCATGCCAACTATCCATCCAGCACGTCCTACCAGGCGCTCTTTCACGCGGGCCTCTTGCTGTCCGAGGTTGATCACGTCGATATGCTGGTCACTGGTTTGCCCGTTTCTCAGTACCTCGACGAGAAACGACGCCATGCCATCGCGGAGCAGATGAAGGGTAGCCACCAGGTCACGCCGAAGCGCTCCGTCTCGGTTGATGCCGTCAAAGTCATTCCGCAACCCGTTGGGGGATTCCTGGATTTCATTGCCGGCGGTGACGCCGATATTGAGGGTGCTCGTGTCCTCGTCATCGATCCAGGATTTTTCTCAGTCGATTGGGTGGTCATTGCCGATTCGGACCTACATCGTCAGTCGTCGGGTACCAGCCTGGAGGCCTCTTCCGTCGTTCTCGAGGAGGCTTCCCGCCTGATCGCCAGGGACTATGGCTCGAACGTCAGTACAGAAAAGCTTGAGAACGCGATTCGTGGCGGCAAGGCTGAGGTTCTTGTACTGGGCAAGCGCGTAGATCTGGGTCCGTACATCGAGCAGGCATCCCGGAAGGTGGCGCCCGTCGTTGTCGAGTCGATCCAGAAGTCACTGCGCAAGGAAAGTGAATCCGTGGATTGGGTTCTCCTGGTGGGTGGCGGCGCGACCTTCTTCAAGGAGGCGCTGGGCGCAGCGTTCGCTCAATTGACCGTGGTAACCACGAAGGATCCGGTCTTCTCGAACGCTCGCGGCTTCTGGCTCATGGGGGCCTCCTTGTGAAATCGATCCGCATCCTTCTTACCGTGACGGAAGGGTGCCCGGAGCTCTATGCGACTCTGTTCAACGTCCCATCGAGACTGAGAGCGGAGCGGGTTCGCGTGCTGGCCACGATTGGCGTCGCCGCCATGAGTGGAGGACTGGCTTCTCCGGATCACGCGGCTGCCGCGGTCGATGTCAAGGACGATCCGGCAGTCGGTGCCGGTAGCGAGTCGTCCCTCGGCAAGGCGCAGGCAATAGCCAGGCGGCTGGGAGGCGGCTTGTAGGCAATGGCTGACCTTGATCGAAAACTTGGCCGTCATCACCTGGCGTTTTATCGAGGCTGGTTACAAGGGCTCGCGCTCAAGACACTGGCAGACCGCTATCTGGAAACCGGTCTGGACCTGCGCCTTGCCAGGAGTACCCTGACGTGGATTCAGGACACGATTCGGCAAGCGGCGTTGCGACATGGCAGGCATGGTGAAGCCCGATTACTGCGGCTGTCGCTATCCAGATCGCAGCCTGACGTTCCTGTCGAGATTCCTGCGCTTGAAGACTTTCAGGCCGACCGGGATCCGAGCGGCTTCTATAACGAAGACGAGCTGATTCGGCTCTTTCTGGAAACTTACCCTCAGGCGGCAGACAAGAAATCGCGGCAGCGGCAGAAACTGATCGGTCGCCAGATTGAGGCCCTGGTGTGGGTTGAGCAACTTCTCGCCACCGACCCGGTGCCAGGCGATCTGGTATCCGCCTGGTTCGACGGCGTGGTCGCTGACCGGCTGATACTTGCCGATATCCCCACCATCGACGCATTGATGGATCGCATCCGTCGCAAGGGCTATCGATGGTGGATGACCGTGCCCAGGTTGGGTGAGAAAGGCGCGGCACGCGTCGTGCAATGGCTTCGCGGTTATGAATTGGCGCTCGGTTCATTGCCCGGCCATGCGCTTTCTCCACTCCGAAGCCTGTCGGTGCCAGTGCGCCTGGGGCAGCGCCATTCACAGACGGCCATTGTTCCCATCGAGGCCTTTGCCGTCCCAGCCAATGTCGATGGCGCGTCCGGCTCAAACAGGTGGCCGGGACGACCGCGCATCGACGCTGGAAACGATCTTCAGGCGATACACGCCTGGCTCGCTACCAAGTCAGGGAACAGGAACACGCAGCGGGCCTACCGCAAGGAAGCCGAGCGAATGCTGCTGTGGGCCATCATCGAGCGCGGAAAAGCGCTTTCCGATTTGTCCGTCGATGACTGCACCGGCTATCGGGACTGGTTGTCCCTGCTTGGGCGCAGCCACCCCGACCAATGGGCATTCGACATCCCACAAACCGAATGGATAGCACCCAGAAACACGCCACGATTCAGCGCTGACTGGCGGCCATTTGACGGCGCACTGTCAGCCTCCAGCGTGAAACATGCAATCACCATTCTGGGAAGTCTTTTTGAATGGCTGGTTCGTGTTCAGTATTGCGCGTTCAATCCCTGGGATGCGGTCGGCAAGACGCTTGTCGTGCAGCAAGAGGCTCCCGACAACATCGAGCTGACGCGGGTATTTTCGGTCGCCCAGTGGCAGTTCCTCATGGATCATCTGCACGGCATGGTGCAGACCGATCACACCGGGCGCCTTCGGTTCGCCCTGCCCTTCGCCCATGCCACCGGGCTGCGGCTGTCGGAGCTGGTGGACGCGAAGACTGGCAGGCTCTACACCATGCCACTCCGGGATGGCACGGGGGTTCGGTGGATGCTGAAGGTTCTCGGCAAAGGCGGCAAGTGGCGCGCTGTTCCGGTCCCGGATCGGATCGTCGCCCTGCTGCGAGCGTTTCTTGAGCGTCGCGGTCTCGATGCAGACCCACTGGAAAACCCTCCTGACACCGTGCTGATCCCCAGGGCAGGCTGCAATGAAGCTATCTCGCCCAGCGGGCTATACAAGGCCATTCGGGGACTGTTTCATGATGCGGCTCACACCCTCCATGCATCTGGCAAGGCGCACGACGCCAGAGCCTTCGAACGCGCTTCCGTTCATTGGTTGCGACATTCCTGTGGAAGCCACCTGGGATCGTCGGGCGTACCTGTCAATCTGATCCAGAAGCTCCTGGGACACGCGAGCGTGGCCACGACCAGCATCTACACCGAGTCCGACGAGGAACGACTATGGCTGGAGGTAGTGGACAGGGAGGAACACCGTGCGAGTTGAATTCACCACCGGCAGCCGCGGATATGTGCTGACGCTGGAGCGCGATCTGTTTGGCGCATTCATCCTGTATCGGCGATGGTATGGCCTGCACAATAGGCGCGGCGGAATCAAACGGCAGATTTTTCTGGATCAGGACTCGGCCCTGCGCGAATTCCAGCGGGTTGAAAGGACCAGGGTGCGGCGCGGGTATGTTCCCGTATCGGATCAGTCGCCCGCTTCACCGCATTCATCGGCCGTGTTCAGCGGCACCGGTTCTCTGGCGGTCGACTGACTTCAACCTCATTACCGCCACGTCGACTGGAAGTGCTCTGACGGTCGACGGATGCAATCTACCGCAGGGATGATGGTTCTCTGAAAGTGCTCAGGCGGTCGACAGTTCTCAACTCGCATAGCTCATGGTCCGCTGGCAGTCGACTGTGAGTCGGCAGCATGCCATCACTCACACAGCGCAATTCCGGGCAGGGTGCGCGCTAAGGTGAGATTCCTGAGGTGCATCAGTCGTCTGGGTCGTGGGACCTAACCAGACGTTTGATATTCCATTTGCTTTGCACAGAACCCCTCGGAGTGTCAAGACTGTATTGGCATTCCACTGTCTTGCTAACAGCGGCATTAGTCCCCTATAGTCAATATCTTTGCACGGGCTGGAGTACGGCTATGAATGCAGGGAAGCAAACAGTGCTGTTCGAACAGGCGCCGGCCGGCCAGACAATTCCCTTTGGCAAGTACAAGGACCAGCCGGTCGAAATCCTGCTGACTGACCCCGATTACGTGACGTGGCTTCGTGCAACAATGGGCGAGAAGTTGAAGAATCAGTACCCGATGGTGCTCAACTACATCGTCGCGCACTACGGTGAGCCGTCGCGAACCCCTGACCACAATGCTCTGCAGAACCGCTTTCTCAAGCGCGAGTTTCAGATTCAATTCGCTCTGGCGGTCACGCCCGGCATGGCAAATTGGGTGCGCCTGGAGGGCCTCGACCTCAATGCCCTGTTCGAGAACGAGTTTGCCAGGCGCGAAGCCGACGCCATCAAATTCGAGAAAAACCAATACTCGGCCGTCCCCAGTATGGTTAGCAGGATTGAGGCGGCTGTGGACAAGGCGCGTGCTCGAATTCAGAAGGACAAGGCGGCATGGCGAGAGCGCGGGCGCCTCGCGATATACACGGGGACACCGCGCGACGGTATTCTCGAAAACCCAGTGAAGGTGAGCGGACTGCGCTTCGAGGAGAGCGGCGCCGATGTCGTCTACCGGGTTGACCATAGCTGGTCACTGGTTGCGGAGAGCAAGCATTCGGGCGGCCAGGATGACGTCGTGGCCGGGTGCAGAGAGGTGGTCGGCATCACGGTGCAAATCAAGCCAGTCCTCGGGGACGACTATCCAGCCGTGCTACGGGCCATGAAGGCGGTCAAGACCAAGTTCCTGCTGGTCCGGGACTACACTGGCATTGGCGCAACCTGGGGTGAGGTCAAGCAAGTATTTGCGCTCGATGCAATTCGCGCGGTGCTGCTTGAGGACGTTGAGCGGGTTCATGTGCCGGAATCCTTCAATCGGATACAGCTACCTCGCTTTTAGAGCGCAACATCTTGGGCGACGGCCGATAGCAACACGATGTTTTAATTGGCGTCCCGGCTACCCGATCCGCAGGCATCGAAGTTATCGCAGAAAAATCGCATTCTTGATAATGGCAGTTATCATGAATGGCATACGCACTGCTTTCGAGCAACGCTGTCGTCTCTATTTGCGCGACAGCAATAAGTCCCCTATCGTTTGTGATTCAGCAAAAGCTCTTGAACCTATCGCCCATGGATGTGAGACCCGACGACGCAATTCATTCCTACCTGAAGACCGGCGAGCACGATCCGATGTTTTTTGCCTGGCCCGGAAACGGTGTCCTCGACAAGTCACGGATTGGCACTGCAAATCTTCGAGAGGCCCTCATCGCCGAGGTAGTGCGACGGACCGAAAACCAACACGGTCTGGCCATCCCCGATGGCATGGATCTCCGTCAGTTTTCACGGCAGAAGTTCTGTGCAATGGTGAAGGGGCTCTTCCCTCGATCCGAGCAGGAGATTGTGCTGTCCATGCTGGAGCGCTCGGTCGTGTTCCTGACGCCAGAAAATATCGTATCGATTCTTCGAGACATGACATGGCTCGGCACGGCATGGGACCTGGCGAACCTTTATCTGGCCAGCTGCTCGGCGGAACTGCTTGCGGAGGATGCCCCCCAGCTTCTCGGGCTCGGTATCGGAACCACCTGCTATGTCTCGACTGACTATTTCCATACCGAGAACCACTTCGAGGACTACGTACTTCATGAGGCCGCGCACGTTTTTCACAACTGCAAGCGGGAAACCCTGGGGCTGCCGTCCTCACGTCGCCGGGAATGGTTGCTCGAGATCGAGTTTCGGAAGCGCGAAACCTTCGCCTATGCCTGCGAGGCTTACAGCCGGATTCTCGAACTGGGCGTTGATCAGAAACATCGGCAAAAACTATTGGCGGAATTGGCGCTGAAACCATTACCCGGGGATGAGCGCGTCGACGGCGAAGAGTATCTCGACATTCTTGGCGAAGCCGTGGCAGTGCGGAATGGCTGGAAACGCATTCTCGGCCGCTGTTCGCCTGCAAAATCTTGCATCACGGTTCGACCGTAATCACCCTTCTTTCCAGAGGTCGCCGACCTGGCACTCCAGTATCGTCATCAATCCCTCAATGACCTCCTGACTCCAGTGCTGCGTCTTGCCGTCTATAAGGCGACCAAGCTGCGCAATGGAAATGGAAACACCGATGTCCTCCATGCGGCGTACCAGCTCCGAGACGGAGCGCACATTGCGTTCGGCCATCAGCACACGAACGCGCCACACGACGGCGCGGCGGGGATTCGATTTCTTTCTTGGCATGTGCAGATTGTAACAATGTTGCATCCAAGCGACAATTATTTGCACGCCATGCAAAATCTTTGCAGATAGTTGTTGCTTCGCGTCAACTCCTTCCGCATAATGTGCGTTATCGAGTGGCGGGCGCATTTCCCCCAACAACTTAACCAGGAGTTCGACGTGCATCACTTACGGGTCACCATCGGCAGAACAAGCAAGCGGCAGGCGATAGCCATGTCCTTGCGCGCCCTGTCGTCCGTACTTGGTACGTCACCCGCAGGCTGCCCAATTAGTGCGCCGTTTGGATATGAGCACAACGATTGGAACAGACAGGCAAGCATCCCGGATGGAGATGGATAACTCCAACCGATAGATCGAAAGATCGAAGGCCACAAGGCCCGGATGCTCCGAACAGGACTCCGGGCCTTGTGCATTTTCAAGGCAAGTTTTTGGATGTGTGGCAGAGCGGTTGAATGCGCCTGACTGTAAATCAGGTCCCACGAGGCACGGTGGTTCGAATCCATCCGCACCCACCAGTAACGGCAGTAGCCAAGGGAACAGGAAATGAGCAACGAACTGAAACAACTCATCGAGACAACCCGCAAAGCGTGGGGTCTCGGCAAGTAACGATAGTCCTGGTGGAAGCTCATCAGGCCCATCCCGGAATAGCCGGGCACTGGAACGATCTCTAACAATTCGGGAAGGTTGTAGAAGCGCTGGCGGCTGATGAGCCGACGTGCGGGACAACTGCGGTGTTCGCTGTCGGGCATGGGGCCTGGCAGGTGAGATAACACGCGCATTGGCTGCCAGCGTTGTAGTTTGCGGACATAGTTCAGTTGGCAGAACGCGACCTTGCCAAGGTCGAGGTGATCGGTTCGAGACCGATTGTCCGCTCCAACAGGCGAGCGCCTTTCGATCCCGATCTGGTACATCGGGAAGCGATGCGCACGGGACGAAATCGGATGCCGGGTACCACCGCCGATTCGTCGATTCGGACTGCCGGAGGCTTCCGTTGCGAGGAGCCGGCCGAAGGGTTCTCACCTGTTGGAAATATGCCGACGTGGCTCATTGGTAGAGCAGCGGATTGTCTATCCGCCTCATGAGAGTTCGATTCTCTTCGTCGGCGCCAATGGACCGTTCGACTTCTGGTGAGGTCACCACCCTTTCAAGGTGGCGAGGTTGGGTTCGAATCCCACACGGTCTACCACTTCACTGCGGACATAGCTCAGATGGTAGAGCGCGATCCTTCCACGTTCGATGCCGCGAGTTCGAATCTCGCTGTCCGCTCCATATATTGCCGCTGTAGCTCAGCTGGTAGAGCACCGCCCTGAAGAGGCGGGTCGCGCAGGTTCGATCCCTGCTGGCGGCACCAGCAAATGTTGTACCTGAGCTGCGGCAGGTCGCCCGCAGACGGTAGTGGAACCCGAGCGGCAGCAGAACGAAAGCTGTCAGCGTGAATGAGCCTTACGCGAACTGGCGATTCCAGGCAAGGAAACCACAGGAATGAGCGCAGGAGGGAATGTCCGCATCCCGGCCGCCAGGAATTGGCGGAGTTGCGCGGGCGATCAGTAGCGTGAACCGATCAAAACCGGGGCCGGTCTCCGTTAAATAAGCGCAGCCGGACGAACACGGGGAATGCGCAGGGGCGCAGGGATGCTTTGCAAGCAACCTTCGGTGAGTTCGAGCCTCACATTCTCCACCACGATTCGAGTCGTATTGATTCGAACGCCACGCGGTCGACCGTCCATACAGGACGGCGGAGTATGGCAACCGGCGGCAAGTCCCGAGAACAGGGTGACGCCGCGGGCAGGAGCGGAACCTGCGCCTGGCAACGAACGAAGGGAGGTGACCGGTGAAAGCAACACCAAAATCCTGCTCGTGCCGGCAATGCCACCACGCAAAGCACACCACTGCGGGGAACCGATGGGTGAAGCTCGGCGAGCGCGCATTCCGGCATCGCAGCAACCAGCATCTTCGGCAAGGAAGCGAGGACATCGTGCCCGCCGGATCGCGTCAGCGCATTGGCTGACATTCAACCAATCAGGAGATCGAGATGAAACGAAAGACCATGCTGGTGCGGCCGAGGAATCCACTGGTCGCACCAGCGCTATTCCGCAAGGCTGGGGCGCACGGCAAGAGCGAAAAGGCCACGCGGCGAGCAGCAAAGATGGAACTGTGGGAGCGTAGCCTAGTGACCAGGCACCCGGCTTTTAACCGGACCAAGGATGAGTTTGAATCTCTCCGCTCCTACCATTCAACAAGACTTCAATCGCATGGTGAGTGAAGCGGCGCCCGGCGCCGGTAGCGATTCAATTCGCTCAGCAGTCACCAGCCGTTTGCAGTTTCAATTCCTCGATAGCTCAGTTGGCAGAGCGGGCGGCTGTTAACCGCCAGGTCTCACGTTCGAACCGTGATCGGGGAGCCATGCTTTGGCGGGAAGCCTGCTGGTAGGCCGCGCGGTCTCATAAGCCGCTGCGACGAAGGTTCGATTCCTTCTCCCGCAACCCTATTCGGAGTGTAAGCCAGCGGTCAGACGGCCTGCTTTGGGAGCAGGCAGACGGGAGTTCGAATCTCTCCACTCCGACCACAGACATGGAAGATGAACCGGACAGGCGCGCCGGCCCTGCCTTGAAAACAGAGGGCGCCCATTCACCATGGGCGTGGGCTTCAAGTGCTCCATCTTCCGCCAGAAAGCAAGCAGCAACTAAAGCCATGCCTAGCCAGCTAACCCCACTGCGCAGGGGAGATCCCGCGCTATCACCTGTCGGGCGGCTCCCGGATGAGTGATGGCGGCCACGCGCAGGCTTGCCCAAACAATGGAGAGGTGCCAGAGAGGCTAAATGGCGCACATTGGAAATGTGATGGTCGCAGCAATGCGACACGCGAGTTCGAACCTCGCCCTCTCTTCCAGCAACGCCTGTTTAGCTCAGTTGGCAGAGCGCCGTCTCGATAAGGCGGATGTCGTTCGTTCGATCCGAACAACAGGCACCAACGATTGGCCCTTTAGCTCACCGGGTAGAGCGTCGGTTTCCAAATCCGAAGGCAGGTGGTTCGAGACCATCAAGGGTCGCCAGAAAATGGAAGGATGCCGGAGAGGCCAAACGGCGCTGTTTCGAAAACAGATGGTCATAGCAATATGGCGCGAGCGTTCGACTCGCTCTCCTTCCGCCAGATCAATCTCGCTGTAGCTCAGTTGGAAGAGCGCCGTGCTACGAACGCGGAGGCCATGGGTTCGACTCCTGTCAGCGAGGCCAAAACATTTACATAATCCGGAGAGGTGTGGCGAATCGGTAAGCCGGCACACTGCTAATGTGTTGTCCGAAAGGGCATGCGAGTTCGAGCCTCGCCCTCTCCTCCAAAACCCAACACGCGTCGTTAGCTCAGATGGTAGAGCGCCGCTCCTACAAAGCGGATGTCGTCTGTTCGATCCAGACATGACGCACCAATAGGCCCAGGTGGTGAAAATGGCAGACACACTACCTTGAGGGGGTAGCGTCAGTAATGACGTGCGAGTTCGACTCTCGCTCTGGGCACCATCAATGAATGCCTTCCTGGCGCAATTGGAAGACGCGCTGGTTTCAGGAACCAGCTGTTCCGAGTTCGAATCTCGGGGAAGGCACCAATATGCGAAGCTGACGGGAATTGGCATACCTCCCATCCTCAAAAGTTGGGGTTTCCCGGTTCAAGTCCGGGGCTTCGCACCAAATGCTCCGCTGGCTAATGCAAATTGGTACAGCTACGAGTCTTAGAAGCTCGGCCTTTGTCGGTTCGAATCCGACGTGGAGCACCACCGGACAATGGCGCAATCGGCAGACGCCCACGCCTTAAAAGCGATGAGCCCGCCAGGGATGTCGGTTCGAATCCGACTTGTCCGACCATTCCAACTTCTCCTCGCGCCCTGGAGTGCCGCACGGTTTTCTAGTCCGTGATCGCGTGGGTTCGAATCCTACCGGGGAGGCCACTTTGGTGATGTAGCTTAGCTGGTCAAAGCAGTCGACTCATAATCGACCGAGCGTAGGTTCGACTCCTGCCATCACCACCAGATTTGCCCGCTTGCCTCAATTGGTACAGGGCCTGCCTTGTAAGCAGGGATTTTGGCGGTTCGAGTCCGTCAGTGGGCACCATTTCTTGTCGCGCGATAGCCAAGCGGCCCCGGCAGCAGTCTGCAAAACTGAAGAGGACGGTTCAACTCCGTCTCGCGCGTCCATCAAATTGGGGAGTCGCCAAGCGGCCCAAGGCACCGGGTTTTGAACCCGGCAATATCGAAGGTTCGAATCCTTTCTCCCCAGCCATGTCAATGGTGTCCGTAGCTCATGTGGCAGAGCGCGTGATTGTGGCTCACGAGGCAGCCGGTTCGATCCCGGTCGGACACCCCAGTCAAACTGCTCGTAGCTCACTTGGAAGAGCGCGATCCTCCGAAGATCGAGGTAGAGAGTTCGAGTCTCTCCGAGCGGGCCCGCTTCTATCCTTGTAGCTCAGCGGAAGAGCAGCGGAATCCTAGTCCGCATGTCCCGTGTTCGAATCACGGCAGGGATGCCAGAACACCCTACAACCTTCCTGAATTTCAAACTATTTCGCACCATGCATCGGAGAAAAAACGCCCGGCAGCGCAAGCAACGCCGGCAGGAGATTTCATGAGAATTCTTGCGCTCAGCATCAGCGGCATGCCCCATCGCTGGATGGACATTGATCGTGCGGCCTACTACGTGGCGACCGACAAGGTCGCATGGACTCTTGGCGACCCTGCCATGATCCTGCATGGAGGAACACAGCGGACTTCTGGATTGCGCAGCGAGCTCGTCCTGCCACCGGTGATTGCCCTGGCCCGGAGCGAAGCTATGGTTCGTCACGCGTACGCCATTCCGCTTGGTCGCGATGACAACTTCTTGCTCGGAAAACGCGATCGCATGATCTGCGCCTACTGCGGCGACAGAATTCTGTCGGGCGATCTGACACGCGACCATGTGCACCCGAAAGCGCGTGGCGGCAAGGACGTCTGGACCAATGTCGTCGCGGCGCACCGATCCTGCAACATGAGGAAGGGTTGTCGCACACCGGAAGAAGCGCGTATGCCGCTTTTATACATCCCGTATGAGCCGTGCCGGTTCGAGCACTTCATTCTTTCCGGTCGCCATATCTTCGCCGATCAGATGAGCTATCTCGCCCACCGGCTTCCGGCGCATAGCCGGGTGGAGACGGCTGGTATGTGGTAGTCCGCTACGGACATCCTTGCTCACTGCCCAGGCCTAGCTCTACAGCATCTCGGCCTCAGTAGGCTTGTCCTCCGGCAAAAAACGTTGGTTGAATTAGCGTACCAATATTGATACACTTCGCACATGGAACGGCAACCCATACTTGATGTTCGCTTCTTCAGGACTGATGCTGGCACAGAACCTGTGCGAGATTGGCTGCGCGCACTTTCCGCTACCGATCGGAAACTGATCGGGGAGGACATCAAGACGGTGCAATTCGGCTGGCCCATGGGCATGCCTCTGATCGATCACCTCGGTGGCGACCTATGGGAGGTTCGATCGAAGCTGGATACCAGAATTGCCAGAACGCTGTTCGTAACCGAAGGCGGGACAATGGTTCTATTGCACGCCTTTATCAAGAAGCAGCAGAAAACACCCAAGCCGGATCTGGATCTGGCGAAAGAGCGATTGAAGCAGTTGAGGAGACGAAAATGACCAATCCCCATATCGGCAGCAACTTCGATGACTTTCTTGCGGAAGAAGCCATGCTCGAAGACGCGACGGCGGTGGCCGTGAAACGCGTCATTGCCTGGCAGATCGAACAGGAAATGGCTGCTCAAAAACTTACGAAGACGGCCATGGCCAAGAAAATGCACACCAGCCGCGCCGCACTGAACCGATTGCTGGATGAGACCGACACCAGCCTTACTCTCACCACGCTGGCCAGTGCCGCCGCCGCGCTGGGAAGACAGGTCAGATTTGAGCTGTGCCCCACCTGATTGGTTTCGTTGGCAACGAGTGGGTAAGCGATTATGGTTTCTCTGTTTAAGCCGGTGGTGGTAACCCCAAACGGGATCGCCTACGAGCAGCAAGAGCTGTCCAGCACGGACAAGGAGACGCTCGACAAGAAAATTGAGGTAGCCAAACGTGCCGGATGGATAGTGCGTGGCGTTCGGCATTCGTCCGACGGGGTGCATATGGCTACGATGGCGCGGACGCAACTCGAGGCCGGAGTAACGGCCAAGGTCTAGACCAGAGCAGAAGTTTGGTTCTCAGAGCGCGGGAAGCCGACCAGACTTCTCGAAGCGGCCCTTCAGATATGCATATCAAATGGTGGCTGTCCAGAAAACCCGGCGTCAGCAGCGCGCCCTTATGGAAAGCTTTCCAAAAGGGCACAAAGCCGAAATTGAACTTTTCAAGCTCGCTGTCGCAAACGAGCTCATCGAAACTGAGTTGTCAGGAAACCACCGGTGGCCTACCGCAGCACGCTGCCACGCACGAAGACAACATGGCGCACCACGCCCTTGTGGGGCGTGAAGCCCCACAAGGGGTGATTCAAACAGTTTCAGAGGGTTCTTCCTCTTCGACTGCCGACGTATCGCCCTTCGATAGGTCCAGGGCGGCGTCGATTTCTTTCTGACGGAAGGCCAGCCATGCCAGCCGATCCGCCTTGTCAAACTGCTTTGCGATCTCGGCCTTCAGGTCGCTCATCCGCTTCTCCGTCCGGGCGAGGTAGTCGCTATCTTCTGCGAGTCGCTCTTCCATTCGGTTCATCAGATTTTCGAGAACACGGATGAACCCGTTGGGGTTGTCCGTATGCCCGGCCTCATGCTCCACGTTGCCGATGAGCACAAGACGCTTGCCAAAGTCACGTTTCACATGCGAGCGAATGGCCATCCGGAATCCGCCAAACAGCCCGATCACCCGGGTGTCTCCCGGCTTCACGACGCTGAACCGCAGCACCAGTTGCCTGGTGACTTCGGTACGGTCCGAATACCACGTGCCGTCAATCTGCATGCGGAAGCTGTCTCCCGTCACGTTCTGACGGTTGGCAACATCGCCTTCCATGCTGGCGATCCGTTGCTGAATACACTCGATGCGACCAGGCAATGCGGCCAGCTCCGACTTGTTTCTCCATTGCTGCTGCTCCCATTGAGATTTCAGGAGCGACAGCTTGGCAAGCTCGGTATCCATACCCGCCTTTTCCAGCACCAGGGGATTCCCCGACGCCAGTGCCTTCACCTCGGCGTATGACAACGCCGCCAGCTCCACATCCTCCGCGCTGCGCATTCCGGTGTTCCCCTGCATGACCTGGGCGATGAAACGCGCCTTGGTCTCAAGGGTCTGCCATATGTACGCATCGAAAGAGCCTTCCGTGACGTAGCGATGGATACGAACCTCCTCATTCAGGTTGCCCTGACGAATGATGCGACCTTCCCGCTGTTCCACGTCAGACGGACGCCACGGGGCGTCCAGGTGGTGAAGCGCCACAAGACGAGTCTGAACATTGGTGCCAACCCCCATCTTTTGTGTGCTGCCCAGTACCACGCGCACTCGCCCCTCTCGCACCGCCTTGAACAGTTCCTCCTTTTGGGAGTCACTGTCGTAGTCGTGGATAAAGGCAATATCTGCAACGGGTACTCCCATCTCGATGAGCTTCCTTCTCAGGTCCTGGTAGACGCTGAATCGCCCATTTTCAACAGGGGTGCTCAAATCGCAAAATACGATCTGTGTGCCCCTGGTTGACGCGGTTTCCTTCCAGATCCCGAAGACCTTCTCGGCGCACTGGTTGGTCTTGCTCCCCTCATAGTCCTCGGCAAACGGATCCACCAGCCGCATGTCCAGCGCGGCCTTGCGACCATCGCCTGTCACCGCCAGCATGTTGTCCTGCTGAGGCGTTACCGTTCCATTCCTGATCCCTTCCGACCGCTCCACGAGGGTTTGGACGTAGGCTTTCAGTTCCGGGGTCGGCTTCGCCGTGGCCGTCTCCTTCAATGCGCGAGGTACCGGGAGTTTCAACATCTCCGCCGTGCGTATGTCCGCCACCTGCCCGAACATGGACATCAGTTCTGGAAGATTGACGAACCGCGCGAAGCG
>Ga0172373_10004700_pt1 | contig 19055 bp, 16 predicted proteins | sample Lak10m_2_FD_114546 | JGI IMG/M metagenome (GOLD analysis project Ga0172373, IMG submission 114546) | Freshwater microbial communities from Kabuno Bay, South-Kivu, Congo - kab_092012_10m | ecosystem: Environmental > Aquatic > Freshwater > Lake | place: Democratic Republic of the Congo...
CCGGCTAAAGCAGTGTATCGGTAACGCTTCGCAAGCTTCTCAAAGCTCCTAGGCCTCACGGCTGTCGGTAGCTTTGACGGAGCCTATTCCGTCGTCTTCCTTCAATATCTGGTTTTCAGAGAACCGAAAAAACAGGAAGGCTTCCTGCTTCCCTTGACTCACCGCGTCGCGGTTTGTTCGAGGTGGGCGCATTCTACGGATTCTCAGAAAAATGTCAAGCATGGCGAAGTGCGGAGCGAAAAATTTCTTCAGCGTCGCGTTGCAACGCCGTGGAATCCGCTTGGATCGATCGCTCACGTGATCTCTGGGGTGATCTCCCGGGTGATCTGCGACTGATCTCTGACCGACTCGACTGCTCTGGTTTCGGCTGGCTGGGGGGACGGTTGCGGGCAGGGAGAAATAGCGGCGGAAAAAGACGCGGGCGCCACGAAGGCGCCCGCAGAAGTCACGTCATGTCCGGAGGTACTCGCGCTCGATCAAGCTCTTCACCACCTGACAGGTCCGGAGGTCCGGGAAGGGGCTCTTGTCCAGCACGGCCTGGAAGAACCCGAGGTTCAAGGCCAGCTGGAGGATGTCCAGCTCATCCGCCTGGAGCGCGGAGAGCTGGGCGTTCAGGGGCTTTGGGATGGCGAGCATGTCCTCCAGTTCCGGCAGGTCACTCGACATCTCGCGCAGTTCGTTGGACTGGCGGACGGCGTCGGCGACCAGCTGGTCCGTCGGCTCTTCAAGCTCAAGGACGAAATCGTCGTCGGTCGGCGGCCCGAGCTCGAAGGTGCCGCTGTCGAAGCCGATCATGCGGAACAGGGCCTTCAGCGGACCGAGTTCGTCGTTGTCGTCGAGGATGGCGTAGAAGATGCGGCCGGCCTTCAGGTAGACGCGGCCCTCGTGGTCGTCGTTGCGGACGACGAGCACGCCGGTCTTCTTGTTCGTCGACAGCAGCGTGAGGATGTCGGGGAGGGGCAGCTCGCTGAGGTCGCCACTGGTGACGTCGGCCTTGCCGGCCTGGCGACGGCCGAGCTCGTCGAGCTTCTGGTTGAGCTGCTCGCGGGTAGCGCCGACGTTGTCGTCCATGGCGTCGGCCTCGGCGATGAGCTTCAGGATGCTCGTGCCGATGAGGACGCGGTCACCCTCCTTGAGGCGGGCGCGCTTGATCTTCTCGCCGTTGACGAAGGTGCCGTTCGTGCTGCCGAGGTCCTGGATGATGATCTTGCCCTGCTGGGTCGTGATCTTCGCGTGCTTGCGCGACACCATGTCCTCGACGAGGACGATGTCGAGCTCGCCGCCGCGACCGATGACGATCTCGCGCTCCGACGGCAGCGGATACTCACCGCCCTGGTACTTGCCCGAGATGAAACGCAGGGCGAAGCCGCTGCTCGGTTCGTCGCTCACGACTGGGTCCTTTCGATCCGAGCGTCCATTCCACCCCTAGATACGGCCCCTCCCGGTATGTGTTCAAGATCCCGCCGAGAAAAAGTCCGCGACGATCATGGTACGATATCTACCTACATCGATCCGGATGACGGCGGCGGGGGTCCTCACATACGGTGGCGCCATGTGGACGCTCATCTGTGCCCTGCTGGCGGTCGCCGGCGAGCCCGCCACCGGCGTGGTCGACGACGCTGCCGCCCGGCTCGAGCGGGGCCAGGCCACCGAGGCTGTCGGCCTGCTCCTGCGACATGCGCGGCAGGGTGAGCTCGCCGACGCGGATCGGCGACGCGCCGCGACCCTCCTTGCCCGGGCCGCCAACGTCCTCGCCGGCGGTGGCGAGATGAAGGGGGCCGCCGTCGCCGCCGACGCCGCCTTCACCCTCGACCCGGAGGGGAGCGACCGACCGACCCTTGCGCGGCATGTGCTCGCCTGGGCCCGCGCCATCGTCGACGACGACGAGGCCGGCGCCCGCGCCCTCGCCGAGCGCGCGGGCGTCATCGACGGCGGCAACAGCGAGGCGGTGGCCTTCGCGGCCGAGCTGGCCGGCACGGACTCGTGGACCTCGGGACACCTCACCCTCGGCGCCGGGCTCGGCCTCTGGATCGGCTCGGTGACGGGCCTCGTCGTCGCGGCCGACCGTGATCGCCTGATCCGCAGCGCCGGCGGCGCCGACGTCGAGGGCCTCGCCTTCGAGCGCGACGTCGCCACGGGCGTCATGTGGGGCGCTGCCGCCGCCGCCGCCGTGACGAGCGGGATCGGCCTCGCGCTCATCTTTGCGCACGACCCCGGCCCCGACCCCGTGTGGCCGCACCCCTTTCCCGCGCTGCCGTCGTTGGCGGACGCCCCCTCCACCCCCACCCGGACCCCGCCGTGACCCTGCCTGCGTTCTCCGATCCGCTCGTCGACCGCCTCATCGACCTCGCCTTCGAGGAGGACCTCGGCGCCGGCGGCGACATCACGACCCGCACGACCGTGCCGAAGGAGACGATGGGCACGGCAACGGTGCGGGCGAAGGAGACGCTGACCCTCGCCGGCGTCGACGTCTTCTGCCGTGTCTTTGCCCGCCTCGACCCCGGGGTGCAGCTCGAGGTGAAGCGCCGCGATGGCGAGCTGCTGCACAAGGGCGACGAGGTCATCGTGGCCCGCGGCCCCGCCTGGAGCCTCCTCGTCGGCGAGCGGCCGGCGCTCAACTTCATGATGCGCCTCTCGGGCATCGCGACGCTGACGCGCCAGATGGTCGAGGCCGTCAAGGGCACGAGCGCCCACGTCGTCGACACGAGAAAGACCACGCCCGGCTGGCGCAGCCTCGAGAAGGCCGCCGTGCGCGCCGGCGGCGGCCGCAACCACCGCGTCGGCCTCTTCGACGGCATCCTCATCAAGGACAACCACCTCGAGGCGGCCGGCGGCGTGAGAAACGCCGTCCTCGGCGCCCGCGCCGGCGGACACCACCTCGTCAAGATCGAGGTGGAGTGCGCGACCCTCGCCCAGGTGGAGGAGTGCCTGGCCGTTGGCGTCGACGGCGTCCTCCTCGACAACATGGACAACGCCACGATGGCCGAGGCCGTGCGCCGCATCCGCGCCCACGTCGACGGACGCCACGTGTTCATCGAGGCCTCGGGCAACATGAGCCTCGAGCGGCTGCCCGGGGTCGCCGCCACCGGCGTCGACCTCATCTCGATGGGGGCCCTCACCCACCAGGCCCGCTCCGTCGACCTCAGCATGAAGCTCAAGCTCGGCTGAGGCGATGGGCGACGTCGACGTCGACCTGCTGGAGCGCGACGAGGTCGACTCCACCCAGACCGTGGCCCGCGCGCTCGCCGACGCCGGCGCGCCACACGGCAGCGCCGTGCTGGCCCGCCGACAGACGGGGGCCCGGGGTCGGCGGGGGCGCGCCTGGAGCTCCACGCACGTCGGCGTCTGGCTCAGCGTGGTGCTGCGACCGCGCGTCCCGCTGCCCCTCGCCCCACGCCTGCCCATCGCGGCCTGCGCCGTCATCGTCGACGTGCTGCGGGCCCGCGGCCTCCGGGTCTGCATCAAGTGGCCCAACGACGTGCTTGTCCCGGCCGCGACGCCGTCGCCGGTGCTCGGGCCCTTCCGCAAGGCTGGCGGTCTCCTGGTCGAGGTCGTCGACACGCGGGAGGGTCGCCTCGACTGCGCCGTGCTCGGCCTCGGCCTCAACCTGCGCGCCCCGGCCGACGGCTTCGGCGAGCTCGATGGCCACGCCGGCGCGCTCGCCGACATCGGCTTCGGCGCCGACCTCGACGACGCGGGCCTCGATCAGGCGCGGCGCGATCTGGCGGCGGCCCTCGTCGTCGCGTTGCGGGCCAGGCTCACGTCGACGTGCGTGCAGGACGAGGCCTTCAAGGACACCCTCGCGACGCTGCGGGCCCGCTCGGCCACGCTCGGTCGTCGCGTCGTCGTCGATGGCGTCGCCGGCGTGGCCGTCGACCTCGACGCCGACGGCGCCCTCGTGATCGAAGATGGAGACGGGCGACGGCAGGTCGTGAGCGCCGGCGACGTCAGCCTGCTGCCGCCAAGCCCCGACACCTGACGCCGATGGGGGCGCTGCGGCGGGCCTTCAGGCCTTGAGGACGATGCCAACCGCGGCGGGCTCGAGCTGGCCGGCGCGGACGGCGTCGACGAAGGCGGTGTCGTCCTTGCCGAGGCCGACGAACTCGACGCCGAAGCGATCACCCTGGGGCGACGACGCCACCCAGGCGATGCGCCCGGGGAGGGTGCGCGACCCGGTGCCGGCCTGCATCGTGGTCTCGACAGCGACGCCGGCGCGGACGACGTCGGCGAGCTGCCCCGCGGCGCGCAGCTGCATGCCGCCCGCCGAGAGATCCACCATCGTGAGGGCGCCCGACTCGAGAGGGCCCGCGCCCGACGCCGAGACCTCGACGCGCGTGCGCTCGAAGGTGCGGGCGGGCTCGTAGCTGTTCATCGCAAAGATGCGGGCGAGGGCCTGGCCGAGCGGGCCGCGATCGCGGGCGAGCCAGTCGGACTCGAAGGCGACGCCGACGTCGAACACGTCGCGACCGGTCGGGCTCTTGTGGGTGCGGCACCACATGACCTTGCCGCGGGCCACGAGCTCGTCGGTGTCACCGCCCACGTCGACGCGGAGGTCGAGGTCGGTGCCGTTGTCGAGATTGTGCTCGCTTTCGAGGCGCAGCCCCTTCGGGGAGACGTCGGAGGCCTCGGCCTCACCCGACACCAGACCCGCCGACGTCTGGGCCGACCAGCGCACCCGCAAGCGGAGATCGATGCGGGGGCCGTCGCGGCGCTCGGAAGCCTTGGGAGTCGTCGTCATGCTGCCCTCGCAGGCGATGCTAGCAGGAGTGCCCGGCCCGGGAAACCCCGGACGACGTCGTCGGCCGTCGGGCATCGGCCCGACGGCACGCAGGCCTGCTCAGCGCGCCTGCAGGTCGACGGTCATGAAGGTGGCCGGGGTCGTCGGCACGATGCCCTCACCGATGGACGAGGTGGTGTACTCGACGTCGCCGATCGTCGTCGTCGCCTGCACGCGGTAGGCGGTGCCGATGTGGACGGGGCTGAAGCTGAAGGTCGCGACGCCGTCGGTGCAGGGGACGTTGACGTCGACGGCGCCATCGACCGCGATGAGAGCGTTGGGCTCGGGCGACTCGAAGAGGGTCACGGTGAAGGCGCTCGCGCCAGCATCGCCGCAGCTGAGGGTGCCGACGGTGAGGGTGGCGTTGAGGCTGCCCTGCAGGACGTCGATGTCGACCGAGGCCGGCAGGGCGCCGTCGACGAAGCCGCGGCTGGCGGAGCCGGGGGAGACGGCGAGGGCCGGGGCGCTGCCGATGGTCTCGTCGCCGTTCTTCAGGGTGACGAGGACATCGGCGAAGGCGCCGGTCTGGATGGTGGCCGTGCCGGCGTTGCAGGCCGCGGTGTCGGTGGTCTTGACGACGGTGCCCCCGAAGCGCTCGTCGGCGTTGTCCCGCGAGGTGATGGTGAAGGCGACGTCGGTGCCCTCGGGCAGGGCGTCGCAGGCGGCGGTGGCGTCGAGGCCGGCGATCGTCCAGCTGACGTCGACGTCGTAGACAGGGGCGCAGCCGGAGGCGACGACGACGGCAGCGAGGGCGGAGAGGAGGGGACGACGCATGGGGACTCCAGGGCGGGCGCGGCAATGCCGCAGGCCGGGCGGTGGTTGTCACCCATCGATGGGTCTCGTCAACCGGCCTCCGGCCGCCGGGCCTGCGCCGGTTGCGCGGCGGGCGCTGCGCCCCTAGCACCCTCACGACGTGAAGCCCCGACTCCAGCACCTGTTTGCCGACAAGCGCCTGCAGCGCGCCGGCCTCCTCGTCCTGTTGTGGGTACCGGCGATCGCGATCCTCGTCGTCGTCCGCGAGGTCCTGCTGCCGTTCCTGCTGGCCTTTGCACTGGCCTACGTGATCGCGCCGCCGGTCCGCTGGCTCTCGGGCCGGCAGATCGCGGGCCGGCAGATCCCGCGCTGGGCCGCGGTGATCGCGCTGTACCTCGGCTTCTTCATCATCCTCATCGGCAGCGGCCGCATCTTCATTCCGCAGCTCTACAAGGAGCTGTCGCGCCTCGCCGGCGACGCGAGCGTCGCCTACAACCAGCTCTCCGACGACGTCATCGCCGAGAAGGCGGCCGAGCTCGAAGGCTTCATCCAGCGCAACGAGCTGCCGATCCACATCGTCACCGCCGAAGACGAGGATGCCTTTCCGATGTACGACACCATCGGACCGACGCCGCCCCCCCGGCCGGCGACGGCGACGTCGGCCACCATCGTCAACATCGACGCGGTCGGCACCGTCCAGGACCTCATCCGCAACGCCAAGCAACTGGCGCGGGAGCGGGCCATCGCAGCGGTCTCGCAACTGCAGGCCATCGTCGGCAGCGCCGTCCGCTTCGTGTTCTCGACGTTCCTCGTGCTCATGCTGACGGCCTTCATCGTCGCCGACGTCGACCGCATGGCGAGCTTCATCTTCACCATCACGCCGGTGCGGGACCGCGAGCGCGTGAAGGTGCTGATGGCCCGCATCGACGGCGGCCTCGGTGGCGTCGTCCGCGGCCAGCTCACGATCTGCGTCATCAACGGCGTGCTCACCCTCATCGGGCTGCTGCTGCTGAAGGTGAAGTTCGCCTTCCTGCTCGGCACGGTCGCCGCGGTGTTCTCGCTGATCCCCATCTTCGGCAGCATCCTGTCGACGATCCCGATCGTCATCGTCGCCCTCTCGTCGGGTGTGTCGACGGCGATCCTCGCCGTGCTGTGGATCGTCGGCATCCACGCCCTCGAGGCGAACCTGCTGAACCCGAAGATCATGGGCGACGCCGCCAAGATCCACCCCGTGCTCGTCGTGCTCGCCCTCGTCGTCGGTGAGCACTTCTATGGCCTCGCCGGCGCCCTCTTCGCCGTGCCGCTCATGAGCGTCCTGCTCACGATCTGGCAGGCGGCCCGCAGCAAGGCCATGGCCCTCGACGAGGAAATCGCCCGGGCCGAGAGCCACGGCGCGATCGAACCCCTGCTGCCGACGCCTCGCCCACGACGACGTCTGCGCGACGGCGGCGGCTGACGGCGGATGTGACGACCATCGCGTTGTCGGCGGCGACGACGCGCGTACCCATGGGAACCATGCTGCGCGTCCTCCTCAACATCCTCTGGCTCACCATCGGCGGCGGCGGCATCGCGGCCCTCGGCTACGCCCTCGGCGGCGTCGTGCTGTGCCTCACCGTCGTCGGCATCCCCTTCGGCATGCAGGCCTTCAAGCTCGCCGGCCTGATGCTGTGGCCCTTCGGCAAGGACGTCGTCGAGGACCGCGCCGCGCCGGCCACCGGCTGGCTCGGCATCCTCCTCAACGTGCTGTGGTTCGTCGCCGTCGGCGCCGCCACCGCCATCACCCACCTCGGCTTCGCCCTCACCCTCGCCGTCACCATCATCGGCATTCCCTTCGCCGTGCAGCACCTGAAGTTCGCGCTGCTCGCGGTGTTCCCGTTCGGCAAGCTCGTCGTCGACGCGCGCTGAACGGCAATCCCGAACTGCTTTCACGGTATCACCCCGCGTCGTCGACGCCCCCTTTGAGGGTCGGGCGACGCGCGCTACGGCGCCGCATGATGTTCCGTCGCGCGTCCCTACTCGCCGTCACCGGACTGTCCCTCGTCGCCTGCCCCGACCCCGTCTCGCCCATCGGCGAGGGTGAGGGCGAGGGCGAGGGCGGCGATCCCACCGGTGAGGGCGAGGGCGAGGGCACCGTCGGCGAAGGCGAGGGCGAAGGCGAAGGCGAAGGCGAGGGTGAGGGTGAAGGCGAGCCCGCCCCGGCCGTGACCCGCTTCGTCGTCGTCGGCGACGCCGGCAAGGGCAACACTGGCCAGTTCGAGGTCGCCGACGCCATGGAAGCCGTCTGCACCGCCCGCGGCGGCTGCGACTTCGCGCTGATGACCGGCGACAACATCTACGACGCCGGCGTCGACGGCAACGACGACGGCCAGTGGATGGACAAGTTCGAGCTGCCCTACGCGAACCTCGACTTCCCGTTCTACGCGACGCTGGGCAACCACGACTACGGCGCCCCCGACGTCATGCAGGGCTTCGCCGGCGGCATCGGCATCGACCCGCGCCGCGGCGAGGCCCAGGTCGACTACAGCGAGACGGGCGGCAAGTTCTTCATGCCCGACACGCACTACCGGCTGCGCGAGGGCCCGGTCGAGCTCGTCAGCCTCAACACGGCGTCGATGTTCTGGGCCGACCTCTCCCTCGTCGAGCGCGCCGTCGGCTACGACGAGGAGAACGACCGGCAGCGCCAGAACCTGCGGCAGTGGGCGCAGGACCCGCTCGCGACGTGGCGCATCGCCTTCGGCCACCACCCCTACCTGTCCAACGGCCCCCACGGCAACGCCGGCCGCTACGACAACGTCATCATCGACGGCCTCATCGGCTCGGGCTCCGAGCTGAAGAACTTCTTCGAGGAGTACGTGATCGGCCAGTTCGACGCCTACCTCTGCGGCCACGACCACTCGATCCAGGACCTCGGCACCGTCGACGGCACCGAGGTGCTCGTGTCGGGCGGCGGCAGCAGCCACACCGACCTCGACGGCGACAACGAGGCCGTCTTCCAGGCCGACCGCAAGGGCTTCCTCCTCGTCGAGGCCACCGAGCGGGAGCTGAAGTTCCAGTTCGTGGTCGTCCCCGACGAGGAGGACCACAGCCCCGATCCCTTCACGATGGGACCGGTCCGCAGCGTGACCCGCTGACCTGCCGACGCCGGTCTGGCGGCCGCTGGGCTTCTTGCACGATAATGCAGTTGTCGCTGGGTGTTCCTGCACTAGCGTACACATCACCCTTTGATCCACCCCGCCGGCGCGCGGGGTCCTGCGCGGGAGCTTGAGATGGCGGAGCACGGCAACAGCGGCGGTCTGGACCTTCAGGTGTCGTTTCAGACGCACCCCGACCGCTACAAGCACTGGAAGCTGACCTGCGACGGCGAGCTCGCCACCCTGGCGATGGACGTCGACGAGGAGGGCGGCCTCGGCGACTACGTGCTGAAGCAGAACTCCTACGACCTCGGCGTGGACGTCGAGCTGTGGGACGCCATCGAGCGCATCCGCTTCGAGCACCCCGAGGTGAAGGCCGTCGTCGTCACCGGCCTCAAGGACAAGGTCTTCTGCTCGGGCGCCAACATCTTCATGCTCGGCATGAGCAGCCACGCCTTCAAGGTGAACTTCTGCAAGTTCACCAACGAGACCCGCCTCGGCATCGAGGACGCCTCGTCGTCGTCGGGCCTGAAGTTCCTCGCGGCGCTCAACGGCACCGCCGCCGGCGGCGGCTACGAGCTGGCCCTGGCCTGTGACGAGATCCTGCTCCTCGACGACGCCAGCTCGGCGGTCTCGTTCCCCGAGGTGCCGCTGCTCGGCGTGCTGCCCGGCACCGGCGGCCTCACGCGCATCACCGACAAGCGCAAGGTCCGAAAGGACCTCTGCGACGCGTTCTCGACGGTGGCCGAGGGCGTGAAGGGCAAGCGCGCGGTCGACTGGAAGCTCGTCGATCACCTCGCGCCGAAGTCGAAGTGGCAGGAGGCCATCAAGGACAAGGCGACGAAGCTGGCGGCGACGTCGACGCGGCCCGGCCTCGCTGCCCAGGGCCAGGGCGTGGTGCTCGACGCCATCGAGCCTGCCGTCGACGGCACGACGTTCTCGTACAAGTACGTCACCCTCGTCGTCGATCCGAAGAAGCGCCTCGCCGAGATCACGCTGAAGGCGCCGGACCAGACCCAGCCGCGCAAGAACACCCGCGAGAAGGGCGCCGACCTCTGGGCGCTGCGCTGCTACCGCGAGCTCAACGACGCCATCCTGCGCCTGCGCACCGTCTACCTCGAGGTCGGCCTCGTCACCTTCAAGACGAGCGGCAACAAGGAGCTCATGCTCGAGGCCGAGGCCACGCTGCTCGAGCAGGCCGCCGCCGGCGACTGGTTCGCCAACGAGGTCCTGCAGCACATGAAGCGCGTCATCAAGCGCGTCGACGTGACGAGCAAGACGCTGCTGGGCCTCGTCGAGCCGGACTCCTGCTGGGTGGGCAGCTTCGCCGACCTGCTCCTGTTCACCGACCGCAGCTACATGCTCGACGACGCCGGCAGCAAGACCGTGGCGTCGGTGACGCTCACGCCGATCTCGCTCGGGGCCCTGCCCACCGGCAACGGCCTCACCCGCCTGCAGACCCGCTTCTGGGGCGACGAGAAGGCGTTCGAGAAGGTAGCGGCGAAGGCGAAGACGTCGACGCCGATCGAGGGCGAGGACGCCGAGAAGCTCGGTGTGGTCACCTTCGTGCGCGACGACATCGACTACCCCGACGAGGTCCGCCTGTTCATCGAGGAGCGCACGGCGATGTCGCCCGACGCCCTCACCGGCATGGAGCAGAACCTCCGCTGGCCGGGGCCCGAGACGATGGAGACCCGCATCTTCGGGCGTCTGTCGGCGTGGCAGAACTGGATCTTCACGCGGCCGAACTCGACGGGTGAGAAGGGCGCGCTCAGCCTCTACGGCAAGCCCGACCGCCCGAGCTTCGACATGCGCCGCACCTGACGACGTCGATGGCGTGAAGGCCGCTCGGGGCGCCGCGTCTCCACCGGGAGCGCGGCGCCCTGCTACATTCGGGACCATGTCATCGCTCACCACCCCCGAGCCCGCACCCCGGTGCGCGTCGCCGACGAGGCTGCTCGTCGGGAGCCTCCAGGTGCTGCTGCTCGCCGCCTGCGTGATCCCGCCCCTGAGCCTTGGCGGCAAGCGCTGCGACGGCGACGGCGACTGCGCCGTCGGCGGCCTCGTCTGCGTCGACGGGCGCTGCAGCGTCGCCGGGGAAGAGGGTGAGGGCGAGGGCGAAGGCGAGGGCGAGGGCGAAGGCGAAGGCGAAGGCGAGGGCGAAGGCGAAGGCGAAGGCGAAGGTGAAGGGGAAGGTGAAGGCGAGGGAGGGCGAAGGCGAGGGCGAAGGTGAAGGGGAAGGCGAGGGCGAAGGGGAGCCGCCGCCGGACGGCGACCGCGACGGGGTCGCCGACAGCGTCGACAACTGCCCGACGCGGGCCAACGCCAATCAGCGCGACGTCGATGGCGACGGCGTCGGCGATGTCTGCGACAACTGCCCCGTCGACCCGAACAGCGATCAGCACGACGACGACCGCGACGGCGTCGCCGACGCCTGCGACAACTGTCCCCACCAACCCAACGCCAACCAGGCCGACAGCGACGGCGACGGCGTCGGTACGGCGTGTGACCCGTTCCCGACGACGGCGGGCGATTCGATCCTGTTCTTCGAGCCCTTCAATGGCTCGCTGTCGCCGCGCTGGATCACGCGGCTCGGGTCCTTCTCGATCGAGGACGACGCCCTCGTGCCGACGACGGATCGACTGATCCTCGACTTCGGCGAGTTCGACATGTCCGCCTTCCGGTGGACCTTCGACGCCGTCTTCGAGGTCGAGGCCCTCGACGCCACGGCCCGCGATCTCGGCACCGGCGCGGCGTCGACACCCCCGGAAGACGCCTGGATCATGTGCGGTCTGCGCCTCACCGCCTCCGGCGCGTCGGTCCGCTTCTTCAGCCTCGACGCGACGGGCGCGATCGACTCCCAGTCCCAGGCGGTGGGGGCCGCGCCGACGGTGAGCGCCGGTGACATCGTGCGGGGCCGCGTGGGCCTCAACGGCGAGGTGGTGTCGTGCCAGAGCGACATCCCCGACGCGGATACCCCCGGCACGACGTGGCGCTTTCCCTCCGTGCTCATCGACCGGAGGGTGGGCCGCCTGCGCTCGGCCGTCGTGTACTTCCGCTGACGACGTCGACGCTCAGCCCGGACGCAAGGTGCCGAGCACGCGCCGGAAGTTCCCGCCGAGGATCTTCGTGATGCGCTCCTCGCGCCAGCCGCGAGCCTGCATCTCGACAACGAGGCCCGGCAGCGCGAGGGGATCCCGGAGGTCGTGCGACGGCACGATGAAGCCATCCCAGTCGCTGCCGAGCGCCGCGTGGTCCTCGCCGACGACGGCAACGATGTGGGCGAGGTGGCGCATGACGAGGGCGACGCCGTCGTCGTGGCTGTCCTTCGGGCCGAGAAACGAGGGCTGGAAGATGACGCCGACGAGGCCGTCGGTGTCGGCGACGGCCTTGAGTTGGGCGTCGTCGATGTTGCGCCAGTGCGGATACACGCCGCTCACGCCGGTGTGGGTGACGGCGAGGGGCAGGCTGCGGTCGTGGACCGAGACGGCGTCCCAGAAGGTGTCGACGGAGGCGTGGGCCAGGTCGAGGAGCACCCGCTCCTGATCGAGCTGCTCGATGAGGGCCCGACCGCGCGCCGACAGCCCCGCCGGACCGAGCCAGCGCCGCAGCGGCAGCGGCGTCGACGTCTCGCCGTAGCCCGACGACAGCAGGTGCACGAGGGTGACGGAGACGACGTCGGCGACGTCGACGGCGCGCAGGCTGACGGCGTCGCCGAGGGCGTTGGCGCCCTGGATGGCCGGGATGACGGCGTGGTCGCCGCGGGCCATGGCGGCGTCGAAGGCGGCGGCGGTGGTGACGAAGGCGGCCCCCGGCGTCGTCGTGGCGAAGGTCCGCAGGCGGGCGAGGTTGTCCTGCAGGGCCCGGGCACGCCCGGCGGCCGAGCGGAACGGGTTGGTGGTGATGGACCACAGGGCGCCCTTGAGGCCGCCGCGGCGGGCGCGGGGGAGGTCGACGTGGCCGACGAAGGCGCGGTGGCGGGGCTGGTGCTCCTTCGCCGGGTCGTAGAGGCCGAGGCGGGCCGCGATGAAGGTGTCGGTGTGGAGATCCACCGTGGTGGCGCCGTCGAGCACGGCGAGGGCGTCACGGAGGCGGCCGGTGTCTGCTACATCGAGGGGCATGGGTGCTTCTCTGCTCCGTCGTCTCGCGGCGTCCGGTGTCGCGCTCGGGCTGCTCTCGTCATGCGCGACGACGTCGACAATGACCGTGCCACGCTGCGCGGAACGGGTCGAGATCGCCGGCCAGCACGAGCGGCGCGGCCAGACCTTCGTGTTCGACCACAGCCTCGACACACCGTGGACGGCGACGGAGGTCGTGCTGGAGCGCGACGGCGAGACCATCGAGCGGGTCTGGCTGCCCCACACCCGCCCCGACCCGGGGCGACTGTTCGCCGGCGTGCTCACCACCGTGATCGGCGGCGCGGTGACGACGACGGCGCTGTGGCAGGTGCAGCAGGGCGCGCCGCTGGACGCCGAGGGCCCCTTCTACGGCCTCGTCTTTGGCGGCACGGCCGTCCTCGTCGGCGGCGCCCTCTCCCTCACAGGCTGGAGCCCCGCCGCGCCGGCGACGCTGTCGGCGTGCGCCGACGACGACTGACGATCGACGGAATGGATCACGGGCCCGGCGGGTTGGGCTGCGATGGCCGCGTTGTCGTCGACGACCACGTTGCCACTGAAAACGCGTTCAGGCTCACCGGCGCCATGCCGCGCCGCGTGACAAAGGCGCGAAAGCAGGAGAGAACGACCCCGTGTTCGACAAGCTGACGTCCCTGTTCGCCACCGATCTTGCCATCGACCTCGGCACCGCCAACACGCTGGTGCACGTGCGTGGCAAGGGCGTCGTGTTGAACGAGCCGTCCGTCGTCGCCATCACGAAGCAGGGCAACACCACGAAGGTGCTCGCCGTCGGTCGCGACGCCAAGGAGATGCTGGGCAAGACGCCCGGCAACATCACGGCCATCCGCCCGATGCGTGACGGCGTCATCGCCGACTTCACCGTCACCGAGGCGATGATCAAGCGCTTCATCGAGAAGGCCAACCAGGGCCGCTCGTTCGTGCGCTCGCGCCTGATCATCTCGGTGCCCGCGGGCATCACCCAGATCGAGCAGAAGGCCGTGCGCGAGGCCGCCGTCGGCGCCGGCGTGCGCGAGGTGCACCTCATCGAGCAGCCGATGGCCGCCGCCGTCGGCGCCGGCCTGCCCGTGCAGGACGCGCGCGGCAGCATGATCATCGACATCGGCGGCGGCACCACCGACGTCGCCGTCATCTCGCTGGGCGGCCTCGTCTCGAGCCAGACGCTGCGCGTCGCCGGCGACAAGCTCGACGAGGCGATCGTCAACTTCGTGCGCAAGCGCCACAACATCCTCATCGGTGAGCGCACCGCCGAGCTCATCAAGATGAAGATCGCGTCGGCCTATCCGCTCGACGAGGAGCTCGACCTCGACATCAAGGGCCGCGACCTCATCACCGGCGTGCCGCGCCAGCTCACGGTCACCTCCGTCGAGATGCGCGAGGCGCTGCAGGACTCGATCCGCCACATCGTCGCCGCCGTGAAGCTCACGCTCGAGAAGACCCCGCCGGAGCTGTCGGCCGACATCATCGACCGCGGCATCGTGCTGTGTGGCGGCGGCGCCCTCATCCGCAACCTCGACGTGCTGCTCAGCGAGGAGTGCGCCCTGCCCGTCTTCGTCGCCGAGAACCCGCTGCACGCGGTGGTCGACGGCGTCGGCACGGTCCTCGAGAACCTGCCGAAGTACAAGCGCCTGCTGCTGTGAGTCCGTCGTGAGCGACGACCCCGTCGTGCTGCAGGACCTGCTTCACGGCCGGCTGCTGCATGACAGCGCCCGCGTCGTCGTCGTCGACAAGCCTGCCGATGTGCTCAGCGAGGACGTCGCGAAGGCGCTCGGCAGGAAGCTCGTGCACCGCCTCGACCGTGGCACCTCGGGGTGTCTGCTGCTCGCCGACGACGCCCGCGCGGTGCAGCGGCTGCAGAAGCTCCGGGAGGCGGGCGGCCTGCGCCGGGTCTATCGCTTCGTCGCGCACGGCATCGTCGACGACGACGTCACCCTGACCTCGACGCTGCTGCGCGACCGCGGCGACGGCCTGCGCGGCACCCGCCTCGCCGGTCGCGACGGCGACGACGACGACGGCGCCACCGCCATCATGCGGGTGCGGCGGCTCTGGATCGGGGAGCGTGACGGCGTCGTCGTCAGCGGCGGCGAAGCCGAGCTCGTCACCGGCCGTACCCATCAGGTGCGCATCCAGCTCGCCGAGGCCGGGCATGTGCTCGTGGGCGAGCGGGTCTATGGCCGCGATCGCATCGCGCAGGGCCTGCCGCTGGTGTCGTCGCCGCGGCTGATGCTGCACGCCTCGCGCCTCGCCTTCGTGCATCCCCACACGCGGGCCGACGTCGTCGTCGAGGCGCCCTTGCCTGCGGGCTTCGCGTCGATCGACGCTGGGGCATGACGACGAAGCAGACGACAACGACGCTGTTGCCGCCGACGCCGGCGCCGACGACGCACCCGCTACCGGTCGATGCCACCACGCAGGCCGTCGTCGACGATGTCGTCGCCTGGCTGCGGGATCTCGGCGACGAGCGGAACCGGCGGGGGATGGAGCGCTTCGGCATCCCGGTGGTGCACGCCTTCGGGGTGTCGATGGAGCCGCTGAAGGCAAAGGCAAGGGCCCTCGGACGCCATCATGGGCTGGCACAGGCGCTGTGGCAGGCCGGCTATCTGGAGACGCGGATGCTGGCGGCCTTCGTCGACGTGCCAGCGGCGGTGACGACGGCGCAGATCGAGGCCTGGCTCGGCGACGTCGACGGCTGGTCCCTCTGCGACACCCTCTGCATCCACCTCTTCGGCAAGACCGGTCATGCCTGGCCGATGGCGCAACAGCTCGTCCAGCGGGAGGCGCTGTGGCCGAAGCGGGCGGGCTTTGCGCTGCTCGCCACGCTCACCGTCCACGATGACGACGAGGACGCGCTGCGAGACGCCCTGGGCCTCGTCGAGGCCGATGCCGCCGACCCGCGGAACTTCGTGAAGAAGGCGGTGAGCTGGGCGCTGCGGGGGATCGGCAAACGCAGCCTCGCCCTGCATGGACCCGCCCTCGCCCTCGCCGAGCGGCTGGCGACGCAGCCGGCGACGTCGTGGGTGGGTAAAGACGCCGCCCGCGAGCTGCGCTCCGCGGCGGTGCGCGAGCGCCTCACGGCGAAGGCCCAGAAGGTAGCGGCGACGAAGAAGAAGGCAGCGACGACGAAGAAGGAGGCCTGATCAACTGCGCCTGCGGTTGACTGTCCACACCAAGCGCGGAGCGGCTGATCCCGTCAGTTGCGCCGGAAGGTCTCTGTCGCCGTGACGTGGAAGCGAGGCGCTCCCGGCGGTTGGTTGTCGGGGATGTCGAGGAAGTAGTCGTAGGCGTACTCGCCCTGGCCGCTGTCGCCGTTGGACTGGCTGTTCCAGTTGAAGCGGCCACCAAAGGAAGACGCGAAGCCGATCACGATCGAGCCTCGCAGGAAGCGGGCCGAGGTCCAATCCTCCATGAGGCGCGTGATGTAGAACGTCTCGTCGCGATTGCCGTCGCGGCTCTCAAGCCAGCCAAGCAGGAACTGGGCGTGGTAGCGCGTCGCCGTCGACGTCCGCTGCGAGGAGCTGCGGATGGGCGCGTTCCACTGGGCCTTCCAGTCCTCCCAGTTGTTGGACTGCACACTGACGGTGTCGGCGGCGATGAGGAACGGACGCCAATCGGGCGGAGTCGCCGAGGTGAGTGCGGTGGCATCGGCGGGACGATTGGCCGGCACCGAGGTCGCGTTGGTGTCGCCCAGCAGGAAGGCCGGCAGGTTCGTGGCGATCGTGAGACCGCGCGGGAAGACGGCGCGGTCCAGATGATGGGCGTTGATGACGCGTAGCGCGTTGGGTCGGGCAGAGAGCGGAACCTCCTGGGTCTTGCGCGTCGCAAGAGAAGGCGGCGCATAGGTGGCGAAGGTGCCGATGCTCTCAAGCACTTCGTCACGTTCAGTGGCAGACCGGGCCCGATACCGCTCGCAGGACGGGACCACGAATGGCGCGCCGTTCATCGTGTTGTCGAATGTGGCCGTGTCGCCGCCATCCATGACATCGCGGGCTTCCTTCACGACGTCACTGCACAAGGTGATGGGCAGCGCGTACTGGAAGGCGAGATTGCGCTGCGAGGGGACATTCGTGTGGTTGGCATCGGTGATCGAAAACGGCGCGCGGCGCAGCAACCGCTCGTCACCGGTAGCGAGGCCGGTGGCAGCGTTGATGCCGCCGGCGGCGAATCCGACGTTGAAGTGGTTGGCGTCACTGCCTCCGTTGGTGGCACGGCCCACGAGGGTCGGCACGAAGGCAGCCGGAGTCACGCCCGCCGGGTTGACGTCGGTGCCGATGGGGCCCGGCTGACGCAGGTCGGTCTGGCGGCCCTGGAAGGGCCACACCACGGGGGTCTGGGCTCCGGCGTCGGTCTGGCTGTAGCCGTGAGCGAGCCCCGGCCAGAAGCTGCCAATCCACACGATGCCATTGAAAGGTCGGCCGACGAAGAACGAGCCCAGCTCGCCGGCGCTCGCATCCTGCAGCGCCACAGCGAGGGCGCCGACATCGAAGTTGATGGGCAACAGGTTGAACAGGAGGCTGCGCTTGGCGTCGTCGTGGTTCGTGTCGTTTTTGCAGTTGGCGTTGCCGGAGCCGACCTGGGCGATGTCGATATCGCGGAGGCCGCCGACCCGGGTGGTGTCGAGGTAGCGCTCGCGCTGACCGTTGCCGTCATTGCAGTAGAGGCCCACCTGGGTCCAGGTGTCCCGGAAGCCGGAGCGGGTGCCATGCAAGAGCCCCCGCGCGGTCGTCGCCGCCGTCGTCCGCCACTGTCCAGGCGCGCTGTCCCATCGCAGATGACCGGGGCGCCAGTACGAGCGACCGCCGACGACCTCCCGATGGAGCACGCCGTAGGAGATGACCGCGCGCTGGGCCGGGTCGTCGACGCCTCCGGGCGGCGGCTGGATCGTCATCGAGGACGGTGCCGTCCGGTAGTACGAGAAGCGACGCGGTCGATTGAGGGCGCCAAACAGATCGGCCTGGCCCACGTCGAGGCGGCTGCTGTTGCTGCTGCCAGCGACGAGGTCGCCAGGCGTCTCGACCATCGTGTCGTCGCCGAGGCGGCGGATGTAGCTGCCGGGGTGATCACTCCAGACGGGCGTACCGAGCCGTGAAGGGTTGGCGGGATCGCGGACGTACCAGACGCCGTTGAGGATGCGCAGGTCGGCCTTGAAGGCGAACTTCTGCGCTCGCACGTCATCGCTCTCACCGGGAAGCATCGGGTCGATCAGGAAGCGCGAGTTCCTGGTGTTGGGCAGGCGCGCGAAGCTTGCGTCCCGACCGGCCTGCGCGAAGGGTGTCCCCGTCGTCGGCACCTTCAAGACAGGCACTCCCATGGCCTGGTCCTGCAGCTGCCCCTTCCAACGATTCATGGCCTGTGCCCGCCACACTGAAGCGTCGAGGTCGGTGCCGACGCCATCGGCGCTGTTCGGCCCGTCCCGATCCACCTGACCGGCGAGATTGGTGCCACCGGCGCCACCGGCCGCCCAGAGGCCGGTGCAGTCATAGGTGACGCCGTTGACGGTGCGGGTGCCAGTATCGCCAAGGTTGCATGCGAGCACCTCGTCGATGCCGCCGGTGAGGGGACGGGTCGCGACGACCGGCAGCGTATGGGCCTCGTGGTAGGTGAACTCGCGTCGGCAACCTGAGGAGCGATTCACGTAGAAGCCCGCTGCCGACGTCACCATCTCGGCGTAGAGACCACCGCCACCGCCGCCCATGCAGACGTTGCCATTGGCATGCAGGCGTCCGGCCATCTTGCCGCCGGCGCCGGTGTAGATGTAGGCGTAGCCGTCGACGAAGGTCCAGAACTGGAACATCGACAGGGTGCCGCGCTGGACCCTGCTGCGCATGCTGGCCACCGCCACCTCACCGTCGCTGTGGCTCACCTCGACTGCGATGGTGAAGGGCTGGACCTGCGCGAGCATTCCGCGGAATGGCCCGCTGTCGAGCTGCTCTCGACGACGACGCTCCAGCCCCGACACGCCGAGGCTGTGGATGGTGTAGCCCGCCGGCGCGAGCCCGGCCCTGCGCGCATCCAGCACCGTCTGCAGGTCGGCAATCTGCGCGGCGAAGAAGGCCTCCTCCTCAGCGGGCGTGTCCACGTCGACCCCGGGTGGTGGCATGGCACTCAGCGCGGTGCTGGCGATATCGACGGCGGCGCGGGCGACGGGCTTGTCCCGCTCTCTGTTGAAATTCGAAGCGGCGACCTGTGGGATTTCTAGCCGTTTGCGGCCTTTCGGGCAACGCCGCCGGTCGCGTCTCGGGGCCTCAGAAGCTGCAGCAATCG
>Ga0172373_10004701_pt1 | contig 19053 bp, 21 predicted proteins | sample Lak10m_2_FD_114546 | JGI IMG/M metagenome (GOLD analysis project Ga0172373, IMG submission 114546) | Freshwater microbial communities from Kabuno Bay, South-Kivu, Congo - kab_092012_10m | ecosystem: Environmental > Aquatic > Freshwater > Lake | place: Democratic Republic of the Congo...
CCCTCGGTCGATTGGAATCGGGAGGAGCGCAGCGACGGATCCCGTCCACCTCCGCGAATGCGGAGGTCCCGCGGAATCGGGAGGAGCGCAGCGACGGATCCCGTCCACCTCCGCCACGCAGCGAAGCTCACTCGCGGAGGCTCGCGGAATCGGGAGGAGCGCAGCGAATCAGACGGCGAGAAGATCGCGCGCGCCGGTGTCGCTCGACGGATGGCGCAACTTGCTCATCGCTCGCGCCTCGATCTGACGGATGCGTTCGCGCGTGAGGTTGAAGTGTTCGCCGACCTCTTCGAGGGTGCGAGCCTCGCCACGATCGAGTCCGAAGCGCAACTTCAGGATTTCGCGCTCGCGCTCGTCGAGCGGGGCGAGAAGACGCGAGATCTCGTCGGGTAGCAATGCGGTGGCTGCCACTTCGAAGGGACTCTCGGCCGAGCGATCCTCCACGACGTCGCCGAGTTCGGCATCGCCGTCCTCGCGCAACGGCTCGCTGAGCGACAGCGGCTCGGCGGCGAAGCGCAAGGCTTCGGTCACCTTGTCCTCCGGCATCTCGACTTCGGCCGACAATTCCTTCAGCGTTGGCTGGCGTCCGAGCTTCAGTTCGAGTCGTCCACGGGCCTTCTGCAGGCGGGCCAACGTGTCGCCGGCGTGGACTGGTAGTCGGATGGTGCGTCCGGTGTTGGCGATGCCACGGGTGATCGCCTGACGGATCCACCACGTCGCGTAGGTGGAGAACTTGAATCCCTTGCGCCAGTCGAACTTCTCGACGGCGTGCATGAGACCGAGGTTGCCCTCCTGAATGAGGTCGAGCAACGGAAGACCGGACGCCTGGTACTTCTTGGCGATCGACACCACGAGACGAAGGTTGGACTGGACGAACTGTCGCTCGGCGGTCTCGCCGTTGCGCATCTGCCGCTCGAGTTCGCGGCGCTTGCCGACGGCCAACTTGCTCTTGGCGGCTTCGAGTTCTTCCTTGGCTTGCTTGCCTTCTTCGATCTGTTTGGCCAGACGAACCTCGTCGTCCTTGGTGAGCAACGTGTACTGACCGATGTCAGACAGATACAGGCGGACGAGATCTTCTTCGTCACGTTCGACGCGCTCTTTGGCCACCAGTCACCCTCACTTCTTCTGCCGGAATCTCGCGACTCCGACTGTTGTCCACTCGACCGGAAGAACCGGCAATTACTGCTGAGATCCGACGTTTTGCGTCGGTTCGGCGGCGTTGGGGCGGAACACTACCGACGTCACGCCGTTACACAACTGTCGGACGAAGAACGTTGCCCGGTGATCGCGGGCGGCTCGTTCGCGGCCCCACGATTCGTGTTTCCGATCCCACCTTTCGGCCGGGTTTCGGTAGGGTGCGTACACCTTCTCGGGTGACGAGTCATCGGCTTCGTGTCACGAAATTTGGCGGATACAACGAACACCTCCGGCGAGATCCTCCGGAGGGGCGGGCCAGCGGAGCCGACGTCGTTCGAGTCGGGTCGTGTGGAGTCGAGTCGTAGATTTTCGGCGAAGGATTCGTCGGAGAAAGGACCACCAGTGTCGAACCCCCTTCTGAATGACGAGAAGTTGCGCAAGGCGGCCGAGGCCGACGCCGGCTGGGCGGCCCCCGATGCCAGCACCCGGGCGCCGATGACCGATGGACCGATGAGTCCGTGGAACCCGCGCCAGGGTCTGATGACGGTGGGCGGCACGGCCAGTGCCACCGCGGTTCTCTTCGTGTTGCTGCTGGCCTCGGCGGCGGTCGGCTGGTCGATGGTCGACGCACCGAACGGCGAGGTGTACGAATTCCCGGCCCTGGCCATCGGCGGCGTTCTGGTCGGATTCGTGTTGGCCATCGTGCTGGCCTTCAAGCCCATGTGGGCTCGGGTGCTCGCTCCGGTGTACGCGCTCGCTCAGGGAATCTTCATCGGTGCGATCAGCCGCGCCTACGAGACGTTCTACGACGGCATCGTCCTGCAGGCCGCCGGCGTCACGGTGGCGGTGTTCGCGGCCATGCTCGTGATGTACAACCTGCGCATCGTGAAGGTCACCGCTCGGTTCCGGCGCATCGTCGTCGGTGCCACGCTCGGCCTGATGGTGTTCTACGGAGTGGCGCTGCTCATCAACCTCTTCGGTGGATCGGTGTCGTTCCTGTCGCAGCCGAGCGCACTCGGCATCGGATTCTCGATCTTCGTGGCGGGTCTGGCGGCGATGAATCTCGCGCTCGACTTCGACTTCATCGAGAACGGTGCCCGCGAGGGTCTGCCGAAGTCGGTCGAGTGGTATGCCGCCTTCGGCGTGATGGTGACGGTCGTGTGGCTCTATCTCGAGATCCTCCGTCTGCTCGCCAAGCTTCGCGAGCGGTGATCGAAGCCGGTCGACCCGAGTCGGTCGAGGTCGACCGCCGAACCATCGTCATCGTCGCCACTGCTCTGCCGTGCCTGTGGGCCGCCCGTTTCGCCGATCGTCTCCGTCCCGATTCGTGGGACCCCTTGTGGGGTATGTGCTTCTGGTCGGCCACTCAGATCGTCTTCTATCTGGTGGTGCCGATGGTGGTCCTCGCCGTCTTCGGAGTGCGACCGGCCGACATCGGTTGGCGTGTTCGGGGAACCGCGTCGCACGGATCGAGGTACGTCGGGCTTCTCCTGATCGCGCTGCCGTTCGTGGTGCTCGCCAGTTTCAACGGCGAGTTCCAGGAGCGGTATCCACTGCTCGACGTCGTGCCCGGCCAGACGGGAGTGTGGGGTGATCTCGTCGTCTGGTGGATGTTCTACGCGGTGCAGTTCGTCGCGGTGGAAACGTTCTTCCGCGGCGTGTTGGTGATCGGTCTCGCCGATCGCCTCGGTCGATTGGCGATCCCACTGGCCACCATTCCCTACCTGATGATCCATTTCGTGAAGCCACCCGCCGAAGCCCTGGCTTCCATCGTCGGTGGCCTGGTGATGGGTACGTTGGCCCTACGTTCACGCACCGTGTGGTGGGGTGTCGCCCTGCACGTGGCGGTGGCGGCCACGATGGACGTGCTGTCGCTCGGTCAGAAGGGATTCGTGTGGTGAGAGGAGTGCGCGTCGTGACGTCGGATCGCACGCCCGAGGCGGTCGCCACGGCGGTGGCGGCGGGAACCCTGGCCGGCGTGGCCGGTCGGGTGATCGGCTCGACTCGTCTCGGTGTCGTCGTGGGAGCCGCGAGCGGTGCGGTGGCCGGGTGGCGCGGCATCTACGACTGGAAGTCGCGCCGTGGCGTCGTCGCGTTCGTTCTCGATCACACGTGGGGCCTGATCACCACGACGGCCGGCTTGGCGGCACTTCTCGTCAATCGCTTCACCGACGACGGCTTCGAACCCTCGTTGTCGGAACGGCAGAACCGCATGGTGCATCGTGGTGGCTTCGTGCTGCGACGCGGTTTCGCCGTGACGTTCGGCTACGTGGTGAACGGAGCGGCGGGTCGCGACGGCGAACTCACCGAGCGTCGTCGCAAGTTGGTGACCCACCACGAGGACGTCCACGTCTGGCAGGCGCGTTGGTGGGGACCGCTGTATCCGGCCGGTTATCTCCTGTGGGCGACGGGCGGGGCGTTGGCGGCGTTGGTTCGACGGGCGCTCGGACGCGACTCTGATCTCGCTCGAGCGGCCGACGAATGGTCGTACTACCGAAACCCCTTCGAGTGGCACGCGTACACGCGCGACGACAACTGGCCACCCGCGGGCGTGGATCCGGAGCGCGTGTGGTCGCGGCCCTTTCCGGCTATCGGGGAGCGGTGGGCAACGAGGAGAGGAACCCGATCAACGCCGCGTTGAACTCGTCGGGCTTCTCCTGTTGCGTCCAGTGTCCGGCACCGGGAATCAGCGCGCTGCCCTTGTAGTTCGGAGTCGCCGCGTTGGTGGGGTCGATGGTGTCGAGACGGGTGGCGATCACTCCGTCCTTGTCGCCGCCGATGAAGAACGTCGGCATCGAAATCGTCGACGGCGGAATGTCCTTCAGGATCTCGTAGTTGGCGTCGAGATTGCGGTACCACGACACCGGACCGAAGAAGCCGCTGTTCTCGTACTGCCGCACGTAGTGGTCGAGATCCGCTTGCGTGAGCCACGACGGCAGGTGCGCCGGAATGTCGCGAAACATGTCGAGAAAGCCGGTTCCCTCCATCGGCGGAATCTCGGTGGGCATTCCCCGGTACATCTCGCCCGACGCACCCCACAGAATGTCGTGCATCGTGCGCCGCACGTCGGCTTCGAGTTCGCTCTCGGCCGGGCCGACCTGCTGGAAGTAGAGCATGTAGAAGAAGCGGTCGCCGAACATCATGTTGAAGAGGTCGGTGGGCTTGGCCGGCCAGTTGGTGAAGGGCACGCTCACCGCGCAGATCGCGTTGGTGCGGGCGGGGTGCAGGCGTCCCATCTCCCACACCACGAGGGCTCCCCAGTCGTGACCGACGAACGTGGCATCGGCGTGGCCCGTGGCGTCGAGCAATGCCACCAGGTCGCCGGTGAGTTGTCGGATGCCGTAGGCCTCGACTTCCTCGGGTGCCGTCGAGAATCCGTAGCCGCGCTGGTCGGGGGCCAGCACGTGGTAACCGGCGTCGGCGAGGAACTGCATCTGGTGGCGCCACGAGTACGCCGATTCGGGGAAGCCGTGGCACAGCACGACGCAGGGAGCCGACGGATCGCCGGCCTCGGTGACGACGAGTTCGACGCCGTTCACGTGACGAGTGACTTGGGTGATGCTCACGCCCTCAGTCTGGCGCAGGTGTCAATGGTTGCGCGCGCAGAGCGTTGAACCGGGCTCGGAGTCGGCTGTTCATCCAACTCTCCCGCGAGATTCCGATCACGTGGACGTCGCTGGGCCGTCCGTCGATGATCATCCGCTTCTCGAGCACTCCGAGGCGGCGGGCGTGACCGCGCCGGATCCCCGATTCGAAGTGCATGACGTTCTGTTCCAGCGAGTGCGCGTAGATCCAACGGAGTGGCCACTCGTCGAACACGATCTCGCAGAACGCCATGAGTCCCTCCATCACGAAACCCGACCCGCGTGACTCGGGAGCCGCGTACAACGAGAACCATCCGTTCTGAGCCCGCAGGTCGACGTCGTGCAACTGGAGGTAACCGTTCAGCCGTCCGGTGTCGCGACCCTCCACCACCCAGATGGCGTCGGTCTGGCGCCACAGAGCGGCTTCGTATTCCTCGGGAGGAGGCATTCCCGTCTTGTAGCGCCAGGTCGCGAGTGAGTCGAGATCGTTCTCCATCGAGTAGAGCGCGTCGTAGTCGCGCGGACCGACGGCTCGAAAGATGGATCGTGAGGTTTCGATTCTCACGCGGGTGGCTCCACGTGTCGGTGGAAGGTGGACTCGAAGTCGGAGCGCCAGAGAACTCGTTGGGTTCGCGATTCGAAGCGTCCCTCGATGGAGGCGAACTCCGGGAACACCACCTCGGTGCGCCAGAGTGGTTCCGTGGCTCCGAGTAGCCACGGATCGCGATCGAATCTCTCGTGGTACAGCGCTCGCAGATCGGACACGCCGAACGCCGACGCGATCAACTCAACGATGACCTCCTCGATCCGTCGTCGGGCGTCCTCGCCGGGAATCGACCAGACGTCGAGCATGCCGGTTCCGGATCCCCCGACGTCGCTTAGAGTGGCGATCCCCACGTCACCTTCCGGTCCGGTGATCACCACCCCGGCGGCGAAGGACTTCATCGACTCCAGTATCGACGACGGCGACAATCCACGGCGCGAGACCCTCCACCAACGGGGATCGTTGGCGACGACGACCTCGTACGCGAAAAGTCCGTCGGTCGGTTCGAAGAGCCGCCAATACGTTCCGCTCGGTTCGTCGCCGGTCTCGATGGTGGATCGATCTCCGGGTTCGGCGGCCAGTGTCGAATCAGAGGTAGTAGCCGACGACGTCGATGATCACGTGGGTGCTTCCCGTCTGATCGCCGCAGAACACCTTGATCTGTCGACTGGAGTCGAGCTTCACCACCGACGCATTGGCCACGTCGACACCCGCACCGAAGTTGATGGACGAGGCCGTGAAGTTGGTGGCATCACCGGGAGTCACCGCCAGGTAGTTGGGACCGGTGGCGCCGGTGACCGTGGCGTTGTAAGCGATGGCGGTGGCGCCGGTGGGCACGACGTTGTTGGTCGCCGTGCCGGCGTTGTCGAAGGCGTTCGCCACCGAGACGGTGATTTGGGTGTTCGGCGTCATCACACCGTTGGGTGTGGCCCACGACTGACGCGAGTCGTACACGCGAACCGGCGAGATGGCGTGGAACGAGCCGGCGGCGGTCGGGCCGGTGAGGCGACGCCATTGGGCGTTCGAACCGGACGAGTCGGCCACGCAGAAGTACAGGTTGCCGCCGGAGACACGGAACTGTCCCTTGTACCCGGCGGAGGGAGGGACCACCGAGGACGCCGAGGTGTCGAGCAACTTGAGCGGCACCGGCGCGTCCAGTTTCGCGCCGTAGGAGCCCGATTGGGACACGATGCCCGGGCCGGCCGAGTTGTACACGGAAAGCATGCTCAGAGACGACTGGACGTTGCCGGTTTCCGAGGCGTCGTTGGTGAGGTGCAACAGACCCCACGAGTTGAAGGCCGTGTACCCGGCCGACGGTCTGATGACTCGTGTGGGCGCACTGGCGTTGTTGTTCTGGTTCAGCAGCACGTTGACCGAACCACCGGCGCTGGCCGGATGGGCACCGAAAGCGAGTCCACCCGCGACTGCTCCGGCCGCGGCACCGGCAGCCAACTTGAGCATGCTGCGACGACCGCCGCGCATTTCGTCGTCGCCGGTCTCCAGTTCACCGATGCGGGTTTGCAGGGCGGCCAGCTGAGCCTTCAGTTCGTCGATCTCGTTCTTGCTCATGATCCCCTCCTGTGGCAACCGATGCTGCTTCTTTGGACAAGGTAGCCAATTCCAGCTGTCCCGGGGAACGTTGCGAGCCGACGACCTCGATCGTGACGGGCTCGGATTCCGGTCGCTTGACGAGGGACCCGAGAATCAAGGACCGGAAGGGGCCGGAGTACGTGGAAAGGCCGGGTGGCAACGAGCCACCCGGCCTTTCTGTCAGGTCAGTTGGAGTTGATTATTCGGCCTCGAAGGGGAGGACAGGTAGCGAGGGAAAGGTCAAGTTCAAGAACGTGTACGGCTCGAAGGTGGCGATGACCTGATTGATCTTCACGTCACCGTCATTTCCTCCGTTACTGTCAAGGATGGTCACGCCAACTCGGTAGTTGGGTGAAGCAAGCCCACGTGAGTTGGAGGGAATCTCCCAGAACTCGCAATCCGCGGAAGTGGACCAGGCCGAAGGCTCAAGCGCAGCGAAATCCGAAATCTGGGTCGAACTACCTCCCTTGTAGAGGAGCACGTCCGCGATGTAGCCACCAGAGGCGTTGCCACTCGCTGGGATACAGATGGAAACCGACTTCAGCCGGTAACTGCCAAATGGTTTCCCGAAGGAAGAGATGTACGGCGGGATGTCGAAACCGATGAAACCAGCACCATTGGTCATTTCCAGTTCCATATTGAGGTGGTCGTAAGTGATCAAGCATGGTGCTCCTACGGGGAAATAAGTGGAGAAGATGTTGTACACGCCCTCGTATCCGACGCACTCGTCATTTGAGTCTCTGGTGACTTTCGGAAGGAAAGAGATCGTGTAGGACGCGTCGTTGTCGATGTAGTCGGCTTCGATGGCGTCGAGACGCGAATCGTCGTAGTAGCCGGCGACGTCGACGATGAGGTCGGCGGATCCGTAGACCGAGAGACAGATCTCACCGGTCGACGAGGTGGTGACGTTCAGTCCGTTGGCAATGTCGACGTTGTTCTCGAAGTTGATCGCCGATGCGTTGGGTTCGACATCGGTCGTCGCCGAGCAGGGATACGCCTTCACGAACCCGTAACCACCGTTCTTGGCACCTTCGGTGACGGTGACGTTGATCGCCACGGCCGATGCCGACGAGGGCACGACCTCTTGGCTGGTGGTGGTGCCGTCGGCGTTGATCGTGTTGATCGTGCCTTCCACCTTCAACTTGGTGGCCCCGTTGGTGATGGCACCACTGGCTCGCGTGTCGAGCACGCGGACCGGCGTCACCGGGTGGTAGGCGGAGTCGCTCGTCGAGTCGGCGGCCTGGGCCATGAACAGACCGCCACCTCCGATCGAGACCGCGACGGCCGCGCCGATGGCGGCCCAGCGAGTGCGAATGGCGGACAAGGTACCCTCCTTGGTTCCCGCCTCGTGGGCGGACGATTCAAAGGTAGCGAAGATTCGGCGTGCCCGTGTTCGCTCGGCGCCAAGAACCGGTCTGGTTCGGGTCAGGAACCCGTCAAGGGTCGCACTGCGGTATCGGGTGAGGCCGGTGGGTTGCGGCGGGCCAGGGGATGGTCGACGAGATGTTGGTGAGCGATCTCGGCTCCGGTCACCTCGTCGGTCCAGTAGGTGCCGGCGTCGAGGCGACTCATGGCCAATTCGACGTCGGCCAGATCGCGTTCGATGGCGTCGAGATCGACGGGTTCTGACGATTCGGGGGCCACGCGGGCAGAGTAGTCGCAGGTAGCGTCGCGTTCCATGCCCACTCCCTTTCCGCCGTTCGACGGCTCCGCTCCCAAGTCCCAGCAGTTCCGCGAGGCCCCCGAGATGGGCATCGACTCGTTGAAGCGCTACACCGCCACGATGACGACGTCGATGGGCACGCTGGTGATCGCCCTCGACGCACTGAAGGCGCCCAAGACCGTCAATAACTTCGTTTTCCTCGCGCTGAACCACTACTACGACGGCGTGATCTTCCACCGCATCATCCGCGGATTCGTGTGCCAGGGCGGCGATCCGAAGGGCACCGGCACCGGCGACCCGGGATATCGGTTCGAGGACGAACTTCCCAAGCCCGGTCAGTACGAGATCGGATCGTTGGCCATGGCCAACGCCGGCCCCAACACCAACGGCTCGCAGTTCTTCCTCATCAGTGGTCCCGACGGTGTGCGACTGCCCCCGCTCTATTCGTTGTTCGGCAAGGTGGTGAAGGGGCTCGACGTCGTCGAGGCCATGCAGAACGTGCCCACCGGCCCCGGAGATCGTCCGCGCGACAACGTCGTCATCGAGTCCGTCACCATCTCGGTCGCCGACTGATCGCGGTGGCGGCGACGACGACGCTCGGTCTCGCCACCGCTCGCCGCGTCGCGCTCGCCGCGCAGGGTTTCGCCGAGCCGCGTCCCACCGCACGCATCGATCGTCGCCATCTGGCGCGGTCGCTGCGTCACATGGGTCTGATCCAGATCGATTCCGTGAACGTGCTCGTGCGCAGTCAGGAGTTGCCGCTGTGGGCGCGCCTCGGCGCGCATGGACGCGACCTCATTCCCACCGCCACCGCGAAAGGTGATCTCTTCGAATACTGGGGTCACATGGCGGCCCACGTGCCCACCGAGCATCATCGACTCTGGCGATGGAAGATGGACGAGGCTCATGGCGGCGCATGGGGCTCGGCACGTGATCTCCTGAAGCGACGAGCGGGATACGTCGACGAGATCGTCGATCGGGTGCGTGCCGAGGGCCCCATCGCGGCGGGTGACATCTCCGAACGACGTGAACCGAAGGGTCCGTGGTGGGACTGGGACGACGCCAAGGTGGCGCTCGAGTACCTGTTCATGTGCGGTCGACTCACCGCCACCCGACGAGCGAGCGACTTCGCGCGTCTGTACGACCTACCCGAGCGCGTGATCCCGCGCGTGCACCTGGAGGCCCCGTCGGTGTCGCGCGACGACGCTCACCGCGAACTCGCCGAGTTGGCGACGCGCTCGCTGGGTGTGAGCACCATCCACGACATCGCCGACTACTACCGACTGGCCGCGCGCGATGTGAAGCCGCGCATCGACGAATTGGTGGACGAGGGTCGGCTGCTTCCGGTGCGAGTGGAGGGCTGGCGCGAGCCGGCGTACCTCCACGCCGACGCCCGAGTGCCGCGACGCGTCGACGCGCGCGCGTTGCTGTCGATGTTCGATCCGGTGGTGTGGAATCGACGCCGTGCCGAGCGACTCTTCGACTTCCACTATCGGATCGAGATCTACACGCCCGCCCCGAAGCGCAACTACGGCTACTACGTTCTGCCCTTCCTGTTGGGCGATCGCATCGTGGCGCGCGTCGACCTGAAGGCCGATCGCGCCAACGGAACGCTGATGGTGCCGGGTGCGTTCGCCGAGACCCACGCCGATCACGGAACGACGACTGCGGCGTTGGCCGAGGAGTTGCGCGAGATGGCGGACTGGCTCGGCCTCGAAAGGATCGCGGTGGGACGCAAGGGCGATCTCGCGAAGCGGCTTCGCGAACTCCTGTCGTGAGAGGTCGTTAGCCTGACCGCCATGTCTCGCCCGCTCATCGCCGTCGCGGGTCGCATCGCCGCGGCCGGCCGGGTGTCGCGCAGTGCCATTGCCTTCGCTGGTCGCGTGTATCTGGATGCGGTGTTGCGAGCCGGAGGCGAGCCGTTGACGGTCAGTCCGCGCGAGATGCGCCACGAGGACGCCCTCGACCTGCTCGATCGATTCGATGGTCTGGTGCTGATGGGCGGGGCCGATGTCGACCCCCATCTCTACGGTCAGCAGCGTCGATCGCACGTGTACGGCGTGAACCTCGAGCAGGACCACTTCGAGATCGCGTTGGTGCACGCCGCTCTCGCCCAGAAGAAGCCGACGCTCGCCGTGTGCCGCGGCATCCAACTCGTCAACGTCGCACTCGGCGGCACCCTGATCCAACACATCGGCGAGTTGCCCGGAGTGGGCCAGCACGCTCCCGAGAAGTTCCCGGCCGGTCAGGACTACGTGCTGCACGACGTGACGATCGAGAAAGGCACTCGGTTGTCCAGCGCGATGAAGACCACCGAGGCTCGTGTCGCCTCGTTCCACCATCAGGGCATCGATCGTCTCGGCAAGGGACTGAAGGTGTCGGCCACGTCGCCCGACGGTTTGGTGGAGGGGCTCGAACACTCCGGGACGGGCCAGTGGCTGTTGGGTGTGCAGTGGCACCCCGAGGACACCGCGGCCGCCGACCCGCATCAGCAGAATCTGTACGACGCTCTCGTGAAGCGCGCCACGCGCTGAGTCGACCCTTCGACGACGCGTCAGCGGGGCGCTTCGGGCTGCATCGCCCAACGCAACAAGCGACTGAGCGCGTCGCCCACCGGACGCACGAGCGCGCGCTCGCTCACGGGTAGCCACGGCAAACGCAACGGGACGCGCGCCCACACCGGAAGAAGGCTCACCGCCGCCGAAGCGAGCACTCCGTAGGGGGCGCGGGCGACCAGCGGAAGGGGTGGCGTGAGCAACAGGTACCGAGCGGCGTCGCGCGCCTCTTCGCTCGCGCGCAACTCGGGTCGATAGACGCGTAGCTGATCCTTCATCTCGGCGATCGTGCGTGGCGGATTCTCGACGCCGAGGGCCTCGGCCACGCGCGCCATCTGCTCCACGTATTCGTCGTACCGCTCGGTCGACAACTTCTGGGCACCGAAGCGACGGTGGGCCGCCACGAACGAGTCGATCTCGGCGAGGTGCACCCACTTCAGCAGGTGCGGATCGTTGGCCGAGTACGGGCGACCATCCGAAGCCGTCCCGATCACGCGAGTGTGAACACGCTTCACCATGTCGACCGCCCGTTGCGCTTCGCTCGTCGGACCGTAGGTGGTGGCGGCGAGGAAGTCGGCGGTCCGCTGCAGGCGTCCCCACGGGTCGGACTTGTAGTCGGAGTGTTGCGCCACCCCCGCCATGGCGAGCGGGTGCAGCGACTGCAGCAGGAGCGCGCGCAGACCACCGATGAACATCGAGGTGTCGCCGTGGACGACGCGGATGGCGGATTCCTCGGCGAACCAGCGATCGCCCGGAGCCTCGAACAGTTCGGCGGCCCGTTGGTCGGCGTCGGCTCCCACCACGCGCGAACGAACCGCACCGGCCACCAGACGGCGGAAGGATTCGATGACGCGCCCGGATCCCGGGATCCCGTCGAGATCGGCCCCTGCGGCGGATGGTTCTTTGCCCACCACGTCATCGTTCCACGGTTCGTGGTCGGAGGTGTCGTCGGGCTCTGTACGCTCGTCACATGTCCGAGACACCCGAGGGGAGTCCCGTACCCGACCGCATGCCGCGCTGGATCTGGCGCGCCGTGTTCGTCTTCTGGCTGGGCTTCCTCGGAACGATCGTCATCCGGTACGTGTACGACCGTCTCTTCTCGCTGCTGGTGTTGTTGTTGGTCGCCCTGTTCCTCTCGTTGGCCATCGAACCCGGTGCGGCGAAACTCGCGGCGAGGGGATGGAAACGCGGTTCGGCGACGTTGCTGATTCTTCTCACGGTGACGTTCCTCGTGATCGGCTTCGTGGTGGCCATCGGAACCCTCGTCGCCACTCAGGCGGCCGATCTGGCGCGGAACTCCGATCGATACGTCAATCGCACCGTCGACTTCCTCAACGACAATCTCGGCACGAACATCGACGCCCAACGGGTGAACGACAGCATCCAGGAGCCCGATGGTGCGGTGCAGAGATTCATCCGGGGTCAACAGGGCGAGGCGTTGCAACTCTCGGTCACCGCACTCGGTCTGCTGCTGCAGGGTTTCTCGGTGTTGCTCTTCTCGTTCTACTTGGTGGCCGACGGACCACGGATGCGCCGTTCGATCTGCAGTCGACTGTCGCCGACGCGTCAGGAACGTGTGTTGGCCACGTGGGAGCTGGCCATCGACAAGACCGGGGGATACCTCTACAGCCGGGCGTTGCTCGCGCTGGTGTCGTCGTTGGTCCATTGGATCGCCTTCCAATCGCTCGGAACGGCCGCGCCGGTGGCCCTCGCGGTGTGGGTCGGACTCATCTCGCAGTTCATTCCGGTCATCGGCACCTACATCGCCGGAGTTCTCCCGGTTCTCATCACGTTCATCGACTCGCCGCCCAAGGCACTGGGTGTGATCATCGTGATCATCGTGTACCAGCAACTCGAGAACTTCCTCGTGGCTCCGCGCGTCACCGCGCGGACGATGGAGATCCATCCGGCGATCGCCTTCGCGTCCGCCATCGCCGGTGGTGCGCTGCTCGGACCGGTCGGTGCCGTCCTCGGTCTGCCGGTGGCGGCCATGACGGTGGCCCTCGTCGCGGCTTCCGGCGAACGTCACGACGTGGTGGGTCATCGACTGCTCCAGGGAGCCGTCAAGTCCGACGACAAGACGCCCCGACGTCGCCTGTCGGCCGGAGCCCGACGTCGACTGCGACGCGGACGCGGTGTCTGAACCACCGATGGGATCGTGCGAGCCCGATTCGTCGATCGATGCGATGTCGGCGTACGCGCCGGCCGCCGTGACCACGCGAAGCGGTGTGATCGAATCGATTCACCATGCGGTGCTGGTGGTGCTCGATCGTGAGGGCCGGATCGATTTCTCGATCGGCGATCCGAACCTGGCGGTGTTTCCCCGTTCGTCGATGAAGCCGTTGCAGACCCACGCGATGCTGCGGAACGGGCTGAACGTTCCCGATGATCTGTTGGCGTTGGTGTGTTCCAGCCACGATGGTCGACCGATGCACGTCGATGGCGTGCGACGCATCCTGCGGTCGGTGGGACTCGACGAGAGCACCTTGGCCAACACGGCCGATCTACCCCTCGACGAAATCGAGAACGACCGAGTGGTGCGGCTCGGCGCGGTGCCCACGTCGCTGCAGCAGAACTGCTCCGGAAAGCACGCCGGGATGATCGCCACGTGCGTGGCGGCTGGATGGTCGCACGATCCGTCGTATCTCTTCGTCGATCACCCGTTGCAACGCGAGATCACCGAAGGCTTGCCGGCGCTGGCCGGAGAATCGGCGACGGCGATCGGTGTCGACGGATGCGGTGCGCCGGCGCACGTGTTGTCGCTCGTGGGACTGGCGCGTGCGTTCCGTGCGTTGGCCACCGGAGTGGCCGGCGTCGAGGGTGAACGGATACGTCGAGCGATGTCGGATCATCCCGAGATGGTGGGCGGTCCACGACGTGACGTCACGTTGCTCATGCGCGGGATTCCGGGTCTGATGGCCAAGGACGGGGCCGAGGGCGTGTTCGCCGTGGCCTTGCCCGATGGCCGCGCGGTGGCCCTGAAGGTGGCCGATGGCGCGAATCGCGCCCGTCCACCGCTCATGAGGTCGGCGCTCGTCGGTCTCGGGATCGACGTGTCGGGTGTCGATCCGGCGGCGTTCGAGTCGACGATCCTCGGACACGGAGCCCCGGTGGGCGAGGTGCGTAGTGTCGGAGCGTTGGCGGAGTACGCGGAAGGAGCAACGTGATGGCGGGTATCCCCTTCGTGACGGCCATCGATCCCCTGCGATACGCCGAGGCCGAGTCGGTGGCTCCCGGGGTCCGTCGCGTGATCGCGCGCAACCCCTCGCATTTCACGTTCACCGGCACCGGCACCTACATCGTCGGTGACGGGCGGGACGTCGCGGTGATCGATCCCGGTCCGGACCTTCCCGAGCATCGGGCGGCACTCTTGCGCGCGCTCGAAGGTCGATCGGTGTCGGCGATCCTCGTGACCCACTGTCACAGCGACCACGTCGGATTGGTGCACTGGTTGAAGAACGAGACGAAGGCTTCCACGATGGCGTGGCGTCGACACTCCGATGTCGGGGTTCTCGACAACGACGCCGACGTCGAGGTGATGAAGGAACTCGCTCCTCCACCGAAGTCGCCCGAGGAGATCGAGAAGGATCGCGAGACGGCGAGATTGGCCGGGCTCGACCCCGACAGCATGGAGCAGCGCGAGACGGTCGACACCGATTTCGAACCCGACGTGCGCGTGGACGATGGCGAAGTGGCCGCTCGCGGCGAGGGGTGGACCTTGCGCGGGGTGCACACTCCGGGTCACACCTCGAACCACATGTGCGTGGCCTTCGACGAGCAGGGCATCCTCTTCACGGGTGATCACATCATGGGATGGAGCACCACCGTGGTGTCGCCACCCGACGGTGACATGCGGGCCTACATGGAGTCGGTGCTGAAGGTGAAGGCCCGCGGAGATCGCCAGTTGTGGCCCACGCACGGCGCGTCGATCGACGATCCGCAGCCGTTCCTCGGCGCGTACCACGCACACCGATTGAGTCGGGAGGCCCAGGTGCTGGCCGCGGTGGCCGACGGCGTGAACACGGTCGCGCCGATGGTCCGTCGGATGTACGCCGCCGTGGCCAAGGAATTGCACATTCCGGCCGCGCGCAGCGTGCTCGCGCATCTCACGCAATTGGTCGAGGAGAAACGACTGCACGTGGTCGACGACGGGCCGGCCCGTCTCTCGAGCGTCTACCGGTTGCCCTGACCGACGGTTCTCGTCGACGTCGTCAGTCGACCGGCGCTCGTCCACGGGCGCTCGTCGGTGAACGCTCGTTGACGGGCGTCCCGAAATTTTCACTTAGGCTGACATTTCATGGAGATCCTGCGCACACCCGACGAACGCTTCACGTCGTTGGCCGACTGGCCCCACCCACCCCGCTACACCGACGTTGCGGTCGGTGACGGCACCGCTCGCACCTTGCGGGTGCATCACGTCGACATCGGTCCGTCGTCGGCCGGCGACACGATCCTGTGCATGCACGGCGAGCCGACGTGGGGCTACCTGTATCGCAAGATGATTCCCGTTCTCGTCGGGGCCGGGCATCGCGTGGTCGTTCCCGACTTGGTGGGTTTCGGACGCAGCGACAAGCCGACCGAGACGTCCGATCACGCGTACGAGCGGCAGGTGGCGTGGATGAGCGAATGGTTGGTGAACAACGACCTGCGCAACCTCACCCTCGTGTGCCAGGACTGGGGCGGACTCATCGGTCTACGACTCGTCGCCGCGCATCCCGATCGATTCGCTCGCGTGGTGATCGCCAACACGGGATTGCCGACCGGCGACCCCGGACCCAACGAGGCGTTTCTCGCCTGGCGGAAGTTCTCGCAAACGGTGCCGGTGTTCGAGACCTCCAAGATCATCCAGGGTGGTTGCGCGTCGAAGCCGCTCGCGCCCGAGGTTCTCGCCGCCTACGACGCTCCGTTCCCCGACGAGTCGTACAAGGCCGGACCGCGGATTTTCCCGTCGCTCGTGCCGATCAGTCTCGACGATCCCTCGAGCGCACCCAACCGGGTGGCGTGGGAGTTCTTCGCCACGTGGACCAAGCCGTTCGTGTGCCTGTTCAGCGACCTCGACCCCGTCACCCGAAACGGCGAGTGGGCGTTCCGCAAGGTCGTGCCCGGCTGCGAGGGCATGCCGCACGCCACGATCGAAGGCGGCGGGCACTTCCTGCAGGAGGACCGTGGCATCGAGTTGGCGACCGCGGTGAACGCGTTCGTCGCGGCGACCAGCTGATCGATCGTCAGCAACCGGCGAGGATGCCGGACAACGCGTCGTACTCGGCCTGATCGACGCTCAGATTCCACGCGAGTTTGACCCGAACCCACGTGTCGGCGTACGTGCATCGGTACGCGGCGAGGGGCGGCAACCATTCGGCGGGATCGCGGTCGCTCTTCGATCGGTTGCTCGACGCGCTGACGGCGACGAGCGACAGCGGGCTCGAAAGATCGTTGGCGAACGATCGACGTTGTTCGGGCGTCCAATTCCAGGCTCCGGAATCCCAGGCTTCCTTCAGCGCGATGACATGGTCGATGTCGAAGGTCGATGGATCGGTGGTGGTGATGCCGTCGTAGACCGAGTACCACGAGCCGTTGGTGAGCGAACATCCCGACCCGACTTGCGGGGTGGTGACGGCCTCGACGATCAGCACCTCGCGCCGCGTGTCGCATCCGTCGCCGTCGGCGTCGATCCAATGCCGGAACAGATCGCGGTCGTACCCGCTCGCGTACTCCGGTTCGATGCGGAGGCCCGCGAGCAGCGACGGATTCGCCGGTGGCGGGGGCTCGACGGTGGGTGGCGGTGCGGGTGGCGGTACCGGAGCGGTGGTCGAATCCGGGATCGACGGAGTTGCCGTCGCGGCCGGAGCGGTGGGAGTGGTCGGGGGAGCCGTTGGTTGAGCAGGCCCGTTGGTGGGAGCGACCGTCGATTCCGAGGGAGGCGAGCCGGGGAGCGTTGGGTTCGCTCCGGTCGGCGAGGTCGGGGCGACGGAGTCGACGACCGAGGTGGTCGACGCGACACCCCCTCCCGAGTCGACGACGTCGGCGTCGACCGGAGTCGCGACACTCGGGTCGGAGGCGTCGGTGATGGTCGCGGCGACGGTGCCGTCCACCGATTCGATTGCGTTCGGTGTGCGGGTTCCGCCACAGGCGACGGTGGCGACAAGGAGACTGGCAAGGAGACCGGCGACCAGGCCCGTGAGTCGGATCGATCGAATGGGAAGTCGCGCCACGATCCGAGATTACGGACGACGTTCTCCGGTCGCCGAGCGCGGTCGAAAACCGTCTAGCGCATCTTGTCGATGCGTCGGATCTGGGACTCGACGTACGGTCGGATGCGTCGCAGTCCTCCGCGCTCGAGCCAGACCGAGCGGAGGCGGCGCAGAGTGGCGAGCACCGCATCGACGTCGGGGTTCCAACCGCGTCGTTCGCATTCGGCGATCCACTCGGCCGGCGTGACGTGCCCGCGTTCTCCGTTGCAGCGACGGCAAGCGGCGACCTCGTTCTCGAGAATGCTCGGCCCACCCTTGATCCTCGGCACCAGGTGCTCGGTCGTGGCCTCCACCAGACCGACATCGATCGGTCGACGACACCAGATGCATCGGGCGCCGTCGCGCTCGAGCACCAAGCGCAGACGTTCGCGTCGCGCGAGATTCGGTGGCGTGGCCATCGGGGAATTCCACCAGACGATCCGACTCCGACCGGAACCGGCGAGAATGTGGCGGTGATCGTCGGACGCTTCGCCCCTTCGCCGACCGGCCCGTTGCACGTCGGAAACCTGCGCACCGCACTTCTCGCGTGGCTCTCGGCGGTTTCGTCGGGCGGTCGGATGCTGGTTCGAGTCGAGGATCTGGATCGAATCACCAGTTCGGTCGATCACGAGCGGGGTCAACTCGCCGACCTTCGCGCGATCGGCATCGAATTCGTCGAACCCGTCGTCCGGCAGAGCGAACGGTTCGACGCGTACCACGATGCCATCGCCACCCTCGAGGCGCGGGACCTCGTCTATCCGTGTTGGTGCACGCGGCGCGAGATTCGCGAAGCGGCGTCGGCCCCGAACGAATCGCCGGCCGGGGACGCCGCCCCCGAACTGGCCTACCCCGGAACGTGTCGCGAGTTGTCGGTGATCGAACGTCGGCGACGCGAGGAGTCCGGTCGACCGCCCGCCTGGCGGCTGCGCACGGCTGGTGAGTCGTACTCCTTCCCGGATTCGGTGCTCGGCACCATCACCGGTCGGGTGGACGACGTGGTGTTGCGGCGCAACGACGGCGTGCCGGCGTACAACCTCGCGGTGGTGGTGGATGACGCGGCGCAGGGTGTCGACGAGGTGGTGCGGGGTGACGACATCGCATCGTCGACCCCGCGTCAGATCCATCTGCAACGACTGCTCGGCGTGTCGACCCCTCGGTACGCCCACGTCCCGCTGGTGGTGGGAGCCGACGGCGAGCGTCTGGCCAAACGCCACGGAGCGGTGACGTTGGCCGATCTGGAGGCCATCGGCGTGTCGGCGGTCGACGTCCGACACGAGTTGCTCGACTCGATCGCTCCGGCCGACGTCGTTTTCCGATGGTCGGACGTCCCGCGATCACGCTGGATGATCCCGGCGCACTGGCAGACTGGCCGACCATGAGCGGAACCGATCTCGACCTCGTACTCGGTTATCAGGGTGCGATCGACGACCGCGACGGTCTGGAGATCGTCGGCCCCGATCTGTTGGTGCTGCCTTTCTGGACCAGGTCGATGTGCGACGCGGTGGTGCGCGCCGCCGAGGCCGCGGGAGGATTCGAACCGCAGCCCGGCGACCCGGTTCCCGGACACGAGATCAGCCTGGCGTCCATCAGCCCCCGGCTCTACGAGAACCTCATGATTGATCTGGGCTCCCGGGTCTGGCCGCGACTGCAGTCGGTTTGGCCGCTGATCGACTACTGCGGTCTGCGCGACGCGTTCGTGATCAAGTACGCACCCGATGCCCAACGCGAACTCCGCATCCACCACGACGTC
>Ga0172373_10004702_pt1 | contig 19053 bp, 14 predicted proteins | sample Lak10m_2_FD_114546 | JGI IMG/M metagenome (GOLD analysis project Ga0172373, IMG submission 114546) | Freshwater microbial communities from Kabuno Bay, South-Kivu, Congo - kab_092012_10m | ecosystem: Environmental > Aquatic > Freshwater > Lake | place: Democratic Republic of the Congo...
ATTATTTTTTGTGTAAAAAACATATATATAAAACAAGCTACAATAGTTCTTTTTTTGTTAAAAAAACATTGTAACTTTTGTATCTAAAATTTGTTTTTAAAATTAATGGTAACTTAACCTCGCTTAACACATTGATTTCGTAGTTATTAACCCAACCATGTTAAAACATGCAATACATCTTTTTATTAGTAAACTGATTACTTTATAATTTCACATTGAATTATTTACCATGATGAACGACCCTGTTATAGAATTTAAAGACGCGACCATTTTTCAAGGAAATGTTCCCGTTATCACTAACTTAACTCTTAAGCTTGATAAAGGAGAATTTGTGTATTTATTGGGAAAAACCGGGAGTGGAAAAACCAGTTTACTTAAAACGATTTATGGAGATATCGAATTAAAACAAGGTACAGGAGAAGTGTCCGGCTTCAAATTACAAAGTTTAAAACGTAAAGAAATTCCATATTTGAGACGAAAATTAGGAATTGTATTTCAGGATTTTCAGTTATTGAGCGACCGAAACGTATTTGAAAATTTAAGATTTGTGATGAAAGCAACGGGATGGAATGATGAGTCAAAAATAAAAAATCGTATCAAAGATGTATTATCGAAAGTAGGCTTAGAAAGTAAAGAACAAGTTATGCCTTTTCAACTATCAGGCGGCGAACAGCAGCGTATTAGCATTGCAAGAGCATTAATTAATAATCCTGAAATTATTTTAGCCGATGAACCTACAGGAAACCTCGATCCTGAAACGTCAGAAGAAATAATGAAATTACTATTAGATATCAGCAAGCAAGGTCGCTGCATCTTATTCGCTACCCACGATTTACTATTATATAGTAAATTTCCTGCTAGAACTTTATTATGTGAAAATAATAAAATTGCTGATAGTGTTTCATTAACATAAAATGACAGAATACTTTGAGAGTGCATATATGCACTCTCCTATCGGATTTATAGAGATAAAAAGTATTAAAGACAACATTTGTAGTATAACATTTGTAGATAAGATCATAAATTTACCACAAGATAACACGCCAGTTTTAAAGGAATGCATTCATCAATTAGGGAGTTATTTTTCAGGAAAACTTTTTGAATTTCATTTACCTACAGTGCAAAATGGTTCGGTATTTCAACATCAGGTTTGGAATCAACTTTTAAGCATTCCTTATGGTACAACTGAATCTTATGGTAAAATAGCTCAGCAACTTAACAAACCTAAAAGTGCCAGAGCAGTTGGATCTGCCTGTGGCAAAAACCAATTACTTATCCTTTATCCTTGCCATCGCGTCATAGGTGCTAACCATCAATTAACAGGTTTTGCGGCAGAATTATGGAGAAAAAAGTGGCTTCTACAACACGAAGCAACTCACATTAAATCGTTTTAAGAAAGATAATTTAGGATACTCAAAATGTCTAGTCCTTAAAAAAGTCAATCATTAAATTGTTGTGATTTAAAATTTTTCATTTAATTCACAGTTTCTTTTTCGTCATTCTATCATTGTAATGATTCAGTATAGATTTTAAAATTATTGAGTATAGCTTGCCAACCCATTTTTTGTAATTCTAAACTATTTTCCGTTTCAGCCTCAAAAGTTTCAGTAATTTTAGTTTCATCTCCACAAGCAGTAAACGTTATCCAAGCCTTTCTGCTGTCTCCCATCGTATATTCAATGTATTGATTCATTTTTACATCATCATAAATTCCCCAAAAATCAAATCCAAAACTTCCATCTTTAGCCTCCATCCTGTACGAAAATTTACCTCCAATTTTTAAATCATTCTCTGCTTTGGGAGTGTGCCAATCTGGCGAAGCATGATTCCATTTTGTAATATGTTCTTCATTTGTCCATAATTCCCAAACTTTTGAAATTGTAGTTTTAATTATGGTTTCTACGGTTATTTTTTGTTTTTCCATTATTTTATTTTTTTGAAAGTTGTGTAAATGGTTGGTGTTTTATGGGATAGTATTCTTTTTAGTATCTGTTACTTTGTGCTAATTTATTTTTATGTAACTTTCGATGACAATTTTAATTATAATTACGATGAGAATGCATATAACAGCTATATTTTTTGTGTTTTTTTCTGCATCTATCCTAGCGCAATTATCAGACGCAGACATCATTAATTATTCTAAATTGGAGGACTCACTTCAAACCATTCAGAAAAAAGTATTTTACAGCAAAAAAGAATCGGCACGCTTTGAGGCTAACAAAGAATTTTTGGCGCTCTGGCACCATGTATTAAAAGACCAAAAGTCGATGGTCTATGCATTTGACAAACTCAAAAAAGATGTTTCATTGCTCATGTCTCCGGATAAAAAATTCAGAATAATTACGTGGGACATGAGAAAAGATGACCAAACCTATTTTTACTTTGGCTTTATTCAGGTTAATAACACCAAAATCATAAAAAAAGGGTTGTTTAAAAAAGAAAATAATTTTCAATACGATGTTTTTCAACTTATTGATAAATCTACTGCCGTTAAAACTCCCGAAAATTACGTGTCAGACCCCGGTAAGTGGTTCGGGATGCTGTATGTTGACTTAATTAAATCTGACGAAGAATTTTATACTTTAATTGGATGGGATGGAAATGATAAATTGACTCAACGAAAATTTATTGATATTTTGACCTTTAAGGAAGATGGAACGCCTATTTTCGGGAAGGATGTATTTAAATTTCCGGGCAAATTTGGAAAACGAATTATGTTTGAATACGCTGGAGAAGTATCCATGTCATTAAAATATCTCGATAACAGAAAACAAATTGTATTTAGTCATTTAGCGCCTAATACCCTAAACCCAATATTAGAGGGACAATATCAATACTATGGGCCTGACGGTAGTTTTGATGCCTTAGAAATGAAAAAAGGCAAATGGACTTATGAACCCGCTATTGATATAAGAAAAGAAAAAGATAAAACAGATAATGTAAAAAAACCTGATCCAAGCAAACAAACGCCTCTGTACAAACCTAGATAAAACGTTAAAAGGTCTTAAAATAACTAACAACAATTGATACAAATACTATTTTGTTCAAATTTTAGAAACGCTAAAATTAAACTTTACTAATTTTGTTAAACACCAATCTGCAAAAACCTAACCCCATGAATAAAATTATTTTTTTATTTTTCTTGTTATTAGGAGGAGCTACCATAGTGGCGCAAAATGACGATGATGATGCGACTAATTTTTGTATGGAAATTGGTAATAAAAAGGCTTTAAAACTATACGAAAAAGCTACTGACAAAAAAAAATACAAAAAACCTGAACGATTAGGATTTTTAAAAGAATGCCTTGAGCTTGAGCCTGATTTTGCAGAGGCCAACTGGACTATGGCAAAAGAAATTATTGTGCACTGTAAACTAGAAAATAAATCGTTTGCACCTGCTATCCCATTTTTAACTAAAGCCATCTCTACTTGCCCTCAAATACATTCTGAACCTTATTATTACATAGGACTACATTATTATGATGAGACAGCCAATGATTCGGCTATTAAATATCTGGATAAGTTTATCAAATTTAAAGAGGACGACGATAAAAAGTACGGTAGAAATTATGAAGAACAAATTGAACAAGCTAAAGGCATGGTTCATTTTGCAAAAAAAGACATTGAATTAAGAAAAAAAGTGGTTCCTTTTGATCCGACAGTAGTAAAAGGTGTTTCTACAGCCAAAGACGAATACTTGGCTTATATTTCTCCGGATGATAAATTATGTTTATTTACACGAAAAATGCAAGTTCAAAGTAAAAATCAAGTTTTTGCTTCTGACAGAGAGCTAGAGGTTTTTATGGTAGCTAAAAGAGATGCCACCGGTGTATTTGATAACGGAAATCCGATGCCTTCACCATTTAATGCAACCGATGATAACCAAGGAGGATGTTCTATTTCTATTGACAATAAACATTTGTATTTCGCCATGATGCGTGACGAAGGTGGAAATCAACCTAATTGCGATATTTACGTGAGTGATAATGCCGATGACGAATGGAAACCGATACGTAAATTAAGTTCTAATGTGAATGATCCTGTTTATTGGGACTCTCAACCAACAGTTAGTGCTGACGGGAATACAATTTATTTTGCCAGCGACCGACCAAAAGGATATGGAGGTATTGATATTTATTTTACAAAAAGAGACCCAAAAACTGATGAATGGAGCATACCCCAAAATGCTGGTCCCAAAATAAATACTTCGGGTGATGAAAAAACCCCCTTTTTACATTCAGATAGTGAAACGCTTTATTTCAGCAGTAATGGCCACTTTGGTTTTGGTGGATACGATATTTTTTTCATTCGTAAAAATGACAAAGGAGAATGGTTAGATGCTCAGAATATTGGATACCCCATTAATACAGAAGCTGATGATACAGGTTTTTTTGTTAGCACAGATAGCAGAACCGGTTACTTTTTTTCATTTGATGATGGAAAAATGAGAGGTAAAGGCGAAGGGCGTTACGATTTATATTCATTTGAATTATATAAAGAGGCGCGTCCGCAAGAAACTACTTTTTTGAGCGGCGATATGAAAGACAAAACTGGCAAAAAGATTGAAGGTGCCAAAGTAGAAATCACCAATACTGTTACAAAAGAAAAAACATTAGCCGTTGTCGATTCAAGCGAAGGAACGTTTATGGTCGCCGTAAATTTAAAAAAGAAAGATGATTTGTTAATTACCGTAAAAAAAGAAGGACAATCTTTTTCCTCAAAAGTAGTAAGTATGAAAGATGCAAGCTTTAAAAATCAACCCAAGCCTATTAGCATGGAAGTTAACGAAGCAGCAATTGGTAATACATTTGTGATTAATAATTTATATTACACAACTAACTCGGCTGATTTAACACCGGAGTCTTTTATTGTTTTAGAATCATTCATTGAATATTTAAACGAAAATCCAACAATTAATATAGAAGTTCAAGGTCATACGGATAACGTGGGAGCGGCAAAAGATAATGAAGCTTTGTCCGTAAATCGTGCTCACACTATTAAATCTTACCTAGAGCAAAAAGGAATAAACAGTAACAGAATTACATATAAAGGCTATGGATCAAGCAAACCAATTGCTGATAATGGAACTGAAGAGGGAAGAGCAAAAAACAGACGTACTGAAATTTTAATTACGTCTAAATAAATTTACTAGTATTTTATTATACCATCTTTAAATAAAATATGGTCATCGTTTCTAATGATAATAAAATATAAACCATTTTTAAATTGTTCATCTATCTTGATTTTTGATTCTAAACTTTGATTGAAATATGATGATTCTGTAACTTTTTGACCCAGTTGATTGATGATTTCAATTTTTGTATCCTTGGATAAAATTTTATTTGTTGAAATTTTGATTTCACCGTTCGTTGGATTTGGGTAGACAGAAAATGAAGGTTCTTGTTTTTTATTACTCCAAACCGCTATTAAGTTCGATATATCGTATGAACCATCAAAATCTGTTTGTTTTAAACGGTAATAAGTTATATTATCAAAAGGTGTGTAATCCAATGTTTGATAATCCAATTTGAAAATACTATTTCCATTCTTTCCTTTGCTCTGAATATCTTCTAGTTTCACAAAATTTACACCGTCACTACTTTTTTCTACTGTAAACAAAGCATTGTTTTTTTCTGTAGCAGTAGACCAAAATAATCTATTATAAACTCCATCATTTACTCCAATAAAAGATATTAATTCTATTGGTAAAGCAGATGAATTATCAATGCCAACTACTGCAATCGATGTTTTATCAGAGCATCCAGCACCGCTTGTTACCTGACATCTGTATGCTTCGCCATCTAAACCTGTGTTGGAACTAAAAGATAGAACACTGGAAGTGCTACCTGAATAAATTCCACCATCCGATAAATTAGACCAAGTGTCAGAAGCACTATTATATATTTGCCATTGATAAGATGGTGAACTAATCGTGTTGGTTATACTAACAGACATCGAAATCGGATTTCCGGATGTGGTATATGTATCCGATGTAAGAGATAAAGTTGGTACTGAGTTAATCGTTACAGCAACAGATGCAGAAGACGCACTCACACAACTAGTTGAATTATTAAATGCAAAGCTATAGTAAGTACCACCTTGACTTACCTGAGCAGGCTGGGAAACTAAATTACTCGCATCAGGAGGATTTACATTACTCGAATACCATTGTGTGGTAATACCGGCTGTATTTGAAATTGTTGACGTTAAGTCTACTGAACCAGGCGCACATGTTTGCAATGCGTTAGTTGAAGAAGTAATCGAAGGTAAAGAATTGATAGTTACCGAAAATCCTGAAGATGAATTTCCATAACACAATCCAACAGATGATTTTGCAAATAAATAATAAGTCCCCGAAGAAACACTTGTAGGAGTGGAGACCGATGAGCTAGTATATGTATTGCCAGTATGCCATTCTAAAATAGTACCGGAACTAGGTACGGGTTGAAAAGCCGTTAAATCGATAGACGCCGGAGAACAAACACTTGATAAACTAGCCGAAAGAACCGGAGCCGTCACATCATCAATAGTTAATACAACACTGGAGGCATTGTTACTATAGCAATTTCCGGATTTACTGAATACATAATACGTACCCGCCAAAGAAACTGAACTGTTTATAGAATAAGAAGAGGATGCACTTGGCGCACTAAACCATTCAGTTATACCTCCGGAAGTTACTAAATTGGATAAATTAAAAGGCGTGGTATTATTACAAATAGTCGTATTAGTGACACTAACAGATGGTGTTCCTGGAGATGCAGAATAAGAAACTGAAATAGATGCTGAACCGGATGTACAACCTGCACTGGTTGTTCCTGTAACTGTGTAACTAATGGCAGAAGTTGGAGTGGATGTTACGAATGCCCCTGATGTGGAAGATAAATAAGTACTCGGTGACCATGTGTATGTAGAAGCTCCGCTTGCTGTTAAATCAGTCGTGTTACCTTGACATACTAATGAAGAAGTTGCTGATATACTTAAGTTTGGTGTCGCATTAACTGTAATGCCAGCCTAATTGCTCGTATAGGTACATACTCCCTTCGTTAGAACAACTCGATAATAGTTTGTTCCTATGGTATTACTAGGCGTGTATGTAGAAGTTGACGTACCGGTTGAAGAAAAAGCGACATTATCAGATGAAGAGTACCATAAATAAGTTAATGAACTGCCTGAATCTCCACCCGTAGGACTAACACTTAATGTGGATAAAGAAGCTCCAGAGCAAATGGTTTGTCCGTTGGATATTTGACCGTTTAACAAAGGTGGATGAATCGCTATAGCAGATGAGGAGGAGTTGGAACAGCTTCCGCTACTTACCAAGCGCCTGTACCACGTAGTGACTGTAGGTGTGGGAGGTGTATAATTTTGAGAAGTTTCTCCTACAACGGTTGAAAAACCTGTAACAGAAGATGTTGTTGAGGCCTCCCAAGCGTATGTAAAGCTTCCGTTTCCTCCTGTAGGTGTTGAACCCATTATTTGAACTCCTACTCCACAAGCATCAGATACAGAAAGAGTGTTGTTAGTGATAGCGTTGCCAATTGTAATTGAGACTGTATTTGAATAGTAAGGTCCGCCACAATTAGATGAATTGGAACTTATTTTCAATCTATACCATGTATTTTGGCTCAATACACCAGGTTGGTAAGAAGTCCCGTTTATTGAACTTGTTGTTGTCTGCGTAGTACCAGCTATATTAGAAAATCCTGTAGAATAAGATGTTGTTGATACTTGCCATATTAATGTGTCTGTTTTCGCTGAATTACCAACGGTTAACAATGAATTAAAAACAATGGCATTTGGAGTTGTCCCACTACAAATAGATTGATTTGCTGAAATAGTAGGCGTTGCAGTTGGAAATGTACTCAAATACATTTTATAAGAGTATGTACAACTATTTGACGTAAACTCTACTTTTATGAACTGTTTATTCCCAAATGGATTTTTATAATTTAGAATACTACTAGTAGTTGGATTTACACCAGTAATTGAATACCTAGAACCACCTCCTGTTGACACAGCCGAATAAGTTACACCGTCCGGAGAATCATACCAAGTAAATGATTGATTTGAAGAAGTTGTTATACTTAGGTCTAATGATTTTGTACCGCTATTTAAATCACTAGAACAATAAAATATATCAGACGAACTTACACTCGTTACAGGACTAGAACTAACTGTAACATTAACCGTTTTGGTACTGGTACATCCATTTGAGGTTCCATATACGGTGTAAGTTGTGGAAGTTGTTGGACTTGCAATGGTAGAGGTTCCGGTAGTGGCCGATAATCCAGTTGAAGGTGACCAAATATATGTGTTAGCACCTGCTACGGTTAAAGTATTGGATGCTCCTGCACAAATGGTTGCACTAGAAGGTGTGATAGTTAATGAAGCTCCACTACCAATTGAAATAGATTGTGTTAAAGTACCTGTACAGCCATTTTGACTAGTTCCTGTTAAAGTATAATTACCGGATACTGTAGGTGTAATGATAATGGAAACTCCTGATGCCGTATAAGATGATGGCCCTGCCCAACTATATAAATTGCCACCCGAAGCGGTTAAAGAAATTTGAATGCCTGAACATACCGTTGTGGCAGTGGCGGATATACTTAATGAAGGGGCTGAATTAACACTTACATTTATCGTTTTGCTACTGGCACATCCATTGGTACCTGTCCCACTCACACTATAAATTGTACTTACTGTTGGAGCAACAGAGGCCGAAGCTGAAGAACTTGAAAAACCGGCAGGAGAACTTGTCCAGGTATAACTGTTAGCTCCTACTGCTGTTAAGGTAACCGTGGTTCCTGAACAAATCGAAGATTTATCTGAACTGGCTGTAATAACGGGTATTGCTTGTAATGTTAACGTAAACGGCATAGTTAACGACACACAACCACTTGAACTATTTGAAACTACCATATTGAAATCGTAAACTCCTGCTGTAATTCCTGTTGTTGGAATAGTGATACTCAAAGGAGAAGCAGATAATGACGCGTTTGAAATAGAGGAAAACCCTGTTAAACTTCTAACTCCAGCAGTAACTGAGTAGCGATTAGCTGTGGCCGAAGCCGTGTAAGATAAATTAAATGTGTTGTAACTCACACAAACTGAACTGCTCACGGGACTAACACTTGGTGTGGGACTAACTGTTAAAGTAATACTGCCGGTTGGTGCCGTGTTATTACATTTAGAGTCTGAAATAGAAACGATAGAATACGTGGTAGTAACACTTGGAGAAACAGAAATAAAATAAGGATTACTCGTTATTCCTGAAAGAGATTGATTGACTCCATTTACGGAATAGGTTAAATTCCAGGGCGACGAACCAGTCAAATTAATTCCAAGACTTCGTGTCACATTCAAGCCGCATAATGAACTTGCTCCTGAAAAAACTGCCGTAGGCTTCACGTTGACAGTCAATTGAGCAGCCGTACTTGTTGTAGTTCCACAAGAGTTGGTCAACAAAACACGATACTGATTTCCTGTATAAGATAACCTATTGCTAAAAGTCAAAGTATCTTTTTTTACTTTTGTATAATCTCCACCTAAACTAATATTATTCCATGTGCTACCACTGTTTGATGAATATTGCCACTGAAAAGTAGATGTTCCTGCTGATGTACAGTAAAAAGATACTGAACCATTATCACAAAGTATCTGATTTTGAGGTTGAGAACTAATTGTCGGTAAACAACTGATGGTTGGATTGGTAACCGGTGCGCCTGTTGCTACATCATAAGAACATAACCTAGCCGGGCTTCCGGTTTGTGGATCTGCGAATTCTAAAGTATAAACACCTTGGTTAGGGATATTTTGAACATAAAAACAATAATTAACATAAAACGGACTTACTGTATTGGTTACTAATGGTGGTGGACCAAAAACGGCATTACTTAAGGTCGTAACGCTAGTGGTACTGGTAATCCAAAGCCTTGTAATAACAGGAGCATTAACAACAGTAGACGTGGCAGGACTAGTCCATTTAAGGGTAATGTTTCCTGTTTTAGTGGCAGGGTCATAAGGAACCTTTTGATAAATTGTTCCTTGAACATTTGGCGCTACCGGATTATTTTGAGAGTAAGTAGGCCTAAAATCGCCTGCCGCTGAGGAGGCTTGTCCATTACCGTTACTTCTTTTGTCTACAGTCGGACAATCAGTAAAAGTCATCGACTGAGCATTCAATTTTTCAGGTAAAAAACACAAAAAAACCATGGAAAATAAAATCCATCTTAGTAAAGAAAAACTTTTAAATGAGTGCATACTCAAAAACAATGATTTATAACAAAGTTAACAAACAAATTTGTTTAAATGTGTTGTAAATCAAACTATTTTATTCTAATAATTCAGTAAATATTGTACTTTTAGAATTTATAATTATTCTAACTATGAAACATTTATTTGTCTTTTCGTTTGTATTATTAGCAATGGGAATAAAAGCTCAAAGCTTTCAAAAAAAAACAAATGTGATTTCCATTGGTGCTGATCTTGGATTATATAATTACGTTTCTCAAATAAAGTCTTATCCCAACTCTACTGCGTTATCAGCCACCAACCAAATGGTTAATTTACAATTCGAAAGAGGTGTAAAAAACTGGTTAGGTTTGGGTGCACAAATCAAATTATCTCAATACGAAACGACTAAGAATACTCTTACCGGTTCAAATCCTTCTGTGCAAGCTTTAGATGCTATTATTTTACTAAACGCTCATATTATTAGAGTAAAACGTTTGGATTTACTAGCAGGTATTAATGTTGGATATTCAAATTTAACGGCCTTAAATTTAGAAACAGCTAACCAACTTGTTTCAAAAACAGAAGGGGGCGGTTTAACCTATGATGCTCATATCCAACCACGTTTTTATTTATTGAAACATCTTGGTGTATTTGTGAATTTAGCTTACGTCAATTACAATTATAAAAATTTAGATTTTACCAATAACATTACCCAATTTTCAGATGTACTGAATTTAACTGGCGGTGGCACTAATATTGGATTTGGTGTACAAGTAATGTTTTAATAAGAAAATTCAAAATAGGTAAAATTTTTTCTCAATTCGAGATCAATACAAAGAGACTGCTTATTAGACAGTCTCTTTGTATTAAATCAATTTAAAACTTCTTGTTTAAGCTTTTTCAGTTTCCTTAGTTTTATTTCTGTCCATAAATTTTTCAATTAATCCCGGAATTTTTTCAAAAGCAGCATTTAATCCTTTTGAATTTTGAACTGGCACAAATTGTATTTCACTTCCTTTTGTTGCTAAAAACCCCATCGGAGTCATCCCTACTCCGGCAGCTCCTCCTTCTCCCTTGGTATTTTGCTTAGTTTCGCCCACTGCTCCACCAAAACCCATACCTATAGCTATTAAAGGTACACATGTAAATTCGCCCAATTGAAATTGTTTACCGATAATGGTTTCTGTTTTTGTTTCTGATTGTAAAAAATCTGTGATTTTTTCCATTGTTTCATTTAGATTGCTCATGTTGTTTGTTTTTATTGGTTAGTAATTAAGTTGTGATGAAGGCCCAAGTAATTCGAGCCAAATTATTTTTTAATTGAAGGCACATATAATTTTCGTTTTTAAAATTAATTTGAACAGGATGTTTTATATACCGACTCACTAACCAAAATAGCGGATAAAGGAACCCATTTAAAGGCATGTTTCCCGTATCAATAGATACCTGACATTGAGTGATTGTAAAACTATGATACACGTTCATCATATTTTTTGTAATACGTTTTATTACTTTATTGGATTTACTCTTATATTTCTTTAATACTGTCTTCTCTCCAGTGTATTGTTTTTGTTGCAATAAAAAATAGTTCTTTGTCCATGATAATATTTTTAATTCCGTCATCAATTCGTTATTGATAAGTTTTAGTGTTAAAAAAATGACGTTGTGAAATCTGATTCGATATAAATTATGACGCGTATCTATTTCAAAGTATATAGGCGCAAATAATACATAGAGAAACAGGGATAGTAGAATAAAAGAAAACACCTTCAAAATAGTAACAGATATCAACAACATATTTTCAAATATGCTAATACAAACCAGCGCTCATCATTGTAATTCATCATTAACAAGGATGATTGATTACAAGGCAAAAGTATGGTGCAAAAAAAGAGGCTTTCTGTATTAGAAAGCCTCCAAAAAGAAAGTATGTAATCCCTTACAAAAACTACTGAATTGTTATCTTGATTTGCTTAGATAAATCCATTGCTCTTTGCTTAACCGTATTCACGTCAGATTGTAAATTATCGTAAGTTAATACTACGCCCATTCTGCGATAAGGCCGCGTAGTTGGTTTACCAAATAAACGAAGATCGGTATTTGTATTTACTAAAACATTATTTATACCTTCAAATCTATATGAGGTTCCTTCTGCATCCGCTAAAAGCACAGCAGACGCACCATGCTGTTGCAACTGAATTTGAGGAATAGGGAATCCTAAAATGGCGCGGGCATGTAATTCAAATTCACTTAAATTTTGGGTATTTGCTAAAGTTACCATTCCTGTATCATGCGGACGCGGAGATAATTCAGAAAAATAAATACCTTTTTCTGTTAAGAAAAATTCTACTCCCCAAATTCCGGCACCTGTAAGTGCTTCGGTAACTTTAGCGGCCATTTCTTGAGCATCTTTCAAGTCTTTGTCGCTCACAGCACATGGCTGCCAACTTTCTTGATAATCCCCTCGTTCTTGCCTGTGACCTATTGGTGGACAAAATAATGTCTTGCCATTTTTTTGAGTCACTGTTAATAATGTAATTTCTGAGTGAAATTTAATAAACTCTTCTATAATGACTTCTTTATAATCTCCACGCGAACCTTCCATGGCGTAGTTCCATGATTTTTCAATATCAGCTTCTGTTTTAACAATACTTTGTCCTTTGCCACTACTACTCATTAGCGGTTTTACAACGCAAGGAATTCCTATTTGATGAACAGCATTTTTAAAATCTTCTAAATTAGTTGCATATAGATAGTTAGCCGTTCTCAAGCCTAATTCTTTAGAAGCTAAATCTCTAATTGCCTTTCGGTTCATTGTAAAATTAGCGGCTTTAGCACTTGGTACAACAGTTATTCCTTGTTGTTCATAGTCATAAAAGCGTTCAGTTCTAATCGCTTCTATTTCCGGAACGATTAAATCTGGTTTATGTTTAGCAACAATCGTATCTAAAGCGTCACCATCAAGCATATTGATAACTTCATATTCATGTGCCACTTGCATAGCAGGGGCGTTTGGGTACGAATCTACTGCGATTACATATTGCCCTAAACGCTGTAAAGCAATAGTTACTTCTTTACCTAATTCTCCTGATCCAAGTAATAAAATTTTTTGACGTGTCATTTTTTCTAAAATCTAAGTTTAATTGTTTCTGGTAATTGATTTTTTAATATTCCAAAATATAACCCATATCCTAAGGCTAATCCAATAGTTCCTCCTATCAAAGACTGAATCCGTCGTTTACTTCTGGAAACTCTTTCATATCCAAAAATATATGCGTTTTGATCAATGTAATTCGGGTTACTTATAGTGTGATGTTCTATTCTAATTTTTGGAAGTCCTGAAAACGCCATAAATCCATACGGAAGAATAGGCGCAAAAAATAAACCAATACCGCCTCCTAAAAACCCCGAAATACCTGAACCTATTAAGGCACCTCTTGCTTTAAATCCTTTTCTGGCATCACGTTCTCCAAAAATGTAATATTGCATTTCTTCTCTCGTAAAATAATAACCTTTTAAGGTGTCTTGAGAGTAATAATAATCATTAAATCCATTGGCATATTTTACACAATAAATCCGATCATATTCATAATGTATTTTAGCACCAGGCTTTTGAGGATTATGAATGGTAACGGCTCCTATCAAAGTATCAATCACTTTTTCAACAACATAATTACCATTCATTAATACAATCGTATCCTTATTTTGCGATTTCAATTGAATAATTGAGAAAATGATTATAAATGTAAAAAATAAAGGCTTCAGCATCGTATGATAATGACAACAAGTTTACAAATAATAACAAACATATACTACGAAAAATACCATTTGTCTATGCATTAAACTGAAAGCTTATTGAACTAATGGAATTAATGGTCTGGCCTTGGTAAACAAACCTATGAATTAATTTTTGTGCATCTGGCAACTCAAATACTTCTTGTATATTCCTAATTTTACCGATTGGAACATCGCGTTGCAAACATGATTCAAATAAAAGCTGAAAGTCTATTTGTTTGATTCTTTGATGTAAGACGTCAAATAACGATTCTCTGTGTTTTACCCGTTCTTGATTTGTTTCATAAGCTACATGCATCTTTAAATCGATGTCCAGAATTTGACATAAGCTTTTAAATTGTTTATCGCTACCTATGGCAAATGTAATGTAATGATTATCCTTTGTTTGAAATAATTCTCCATAGGGAGCAATATTTGGATGCAAAGAACCTTGAGCTGATGGTAAATGATGTGCTATAAGCCAATTGGTAGCTTGATTTGCTAGGGAAGAAATAGCAGTATCAAATAAGGATACCGTTACATAAGAGCCTTCACCAGATTTATATTTTCTTAATAAGGCAATTAAAACAGCTTCTTTTAACTGGTGCCCTGCCAATATGTCTATCAAAGCGACGGGCATTTTAAGTGGATTAGCATTTAACTCTCCATTAATAGACATAAAGCCACTTTCTGCTTGTAAAATTAAGTCGTAAGCCGTTCTTGGGCTAGTTTTTCCAAATCCATTAATAGATGCATAAATTAGCGAAGGATTTAATATTTTGAGTGTATGATAATCTACCTTAAATTTAATGTCATCTCCTAACTTAAAATTAGTAATTAAGATATCAGCTGTTTTAATCAAATCGTAAAACATCTGCAACTCATTTTCAACAGATAAATCAATCAATAAAAATTCTTTATTTGCATTAACGCACCAAAAATAAGCGCTCGTTTCAGATGAAGGGTTTTCAGTCTTTAACTTCCAATTTCTAGTGACATCGCCTCCGATTTTAGGATTTTCAATTTTAATAACTTTTGCTCCTAACTCAGCGAAAAATAATCCAACCGAAGGGCCGGCTAAAACACCGGCCAACTCGATAACCTTTAAATCAGAAAAAAATTGATTCATTTAATTTTAAAATGCTGCTTGCTGTGGTTTATTGTCAACAATTAATTCTATTTTGTCCATGATTTCATCTGTTAAAAGTGGTAACACCTCCAACGATTTTAAATTTTCAATGAGTTGCTCTTTTTTAGATGCTCCCAAAATAGCCGTGCTGACATGAGGGTTTTTGAGAACCCATGCAATTGAAAGTTGTGCCACAGAGACGCCTAATTCTTTAGCTAATATTGTTAGTTGTTTTGTTTTTTCAATTTTAATATGTTCACCCAGCGTTCTTTCTTTCAACCAATCCATTCCCGGAATATGTAGACGATTATCTTCTGGTATTCCATTATTGTATTTTCCGGATAATAAACCTGAAGCTAATGGACTCCAGATGGTTGTTCCCAAGCCAAAATCTCTGAATAACAACAAATAATCTTTTTCTAACTTTGTTCTTTCAAACAGATTATATTGAGGTTGTTCCATTGTAGGACCGATTAATCTGTTTTTTTCAGCAAACACCAAGGCCGCCATAATTTCATCGTTGGCCCATTCGCTGGTTCCCCAGTACAAAATTTTTCCTTGTTGAATTAAAGTATTCATTGCCCATACAGTTTCTTCTATCGGGGTATTTTTATCGGGACGATGACAAAAAAACAAATCTATATAATCTACCTGCAAACGTTTTAAAGCGGCATGACAACCCTCCATAATGTGTTTTCTGGAAAGACCTGTTTGGTTAGGCTTTCCCTCCTCGTAACCAAAATATACTTTACTCGATACACAGTAAGAACTGCGAGACCAATTTTTTTGTTTTAAAACAGCCCCCATTACCTCTTCTGATTTACCACGTGCATAAATTTCAGCGTTATCAAAAAAATTAATTCCATTTTCATAAGCAATACTTAATAATTCGTCTGCTACACCATTTTCTATTTGCTTACCAAATGTTATCCATGAACCAAATGATAGAGCGCTTACTTGTAATCCTGATTTTCCAAGTCTTCTGTATTCCATAATTACTTTGCTAATGATTATTATATTATATTTTTAAAGTATTTTTTATTAATTCAATTTTTATGGGTTAAATATATGTTTTATTTAAGATGTTCAGATAACAAGCTAACATTCTATTTTAACACCAATTAAAGTAGCTTTTGTAAATGATTTAATATATTTTTACCTAATAAACGATTTTATAATGAAAAAAATACTTTCACTATTAATGTTCAGTTTCTTACTAAAGGGAACCATGTTGCATTCACAAACTAAAACTTGCGGTGCTGCTGAAATTCATCAACAGATGTTATTAACAGATCCTGATTACGCTCGAAAAAATCAAGAATTCGAAAAAATGCTTCTTAACAAAATATATTCTGCTCAAAGAACAACAGGAACAGTATATAAAATTCCGGTAGTAGTTCACATTATGCACAAAGGTGAACCCATTGGCACAGGAACTAATATTAGTGATGAAGCCGTAAGAAATTCGATTAAATTGTTAAACGAAATGTATCGAAAAGTTCCCGGAACTCAAGGAAATGGTAATGGAGTAGATGTTGAATTAGAATTTTCATTGGCAGTTAGAAATCCAAGTGGAAGTTGTACCAATGGCATTACTAGAGTTGATATGACTAGTAATACTGCATACATGACTAATGGAGTTAATAGAAGTGCTACCGGAGGTATTTCTGACGGTACATTAAAAACTTTTGCAGGCTGGGATAGAACAAAGTATTACAATATTTGGCTCGTGTCAGAGATAGATAATAACGAAGGGGGTGCTGGTGTACAAGGTTATGCTTATTTTGCCTCCTCACATGGACAAAGTCAAGACGGAGCCGTTATTCTTTCCAGTAATTTTACATCAGGCTCATCTACAACAGCGGCTCATGAAATAGGCCATGCCCTGAATTTGTACCATACCTTTGAAGGTGATGGAACCGGAACAACGTGTCCTTCTTCTTCTAATGGTTGTGGTAGCGGATTAGGCGATTGTTGTGGAGATATTCCTGCCCATAAAAGAAGTAATAGCGATTGTGTAAGTGGAACCAATGATTGTGACAATACAACCTCTAAAGACTTATTCATTCACAACTATATGGATTACTCATCTGATGCTTGTCAAAATATGTTTACTGCCGATCAAAAAACCAGAATGATTTCGGCTCTCACTACAACTAGAAAATCATTTTTACCAGAAAATGGAAATCTTAGCTTAGTACCTGTTGCTTTACCTTCCGTCAATTTCAGTTCTTCAAATTCACTACTCTGCTCTACCGGACAAACTGTTAAATTCATGGATAACTCCTCATGCGTTCCTAATAGTTATATTCCACAATCTTTATTCTCAGGCATTAATCATTTGTGGACTATTACGAATGGCATCAATACTTACACGTCGTCTACTCAAAATCCAGTCATAACATTTACCAATCTTGGCACTTATAGTATTACTCTTCAAGTAACAAATTCTCTTGGAACTGCTTCTCTAACTAAAGATGGTGTTCTCATTGTGTCATCAACTCCAAGTACAGCCTGTACACCTACTTCTCAAAATCAAGGTAACTATGGTCAAACAATTTATAATGTAAAATTCAATACCATTAATAATTCAAGTTCGTCAATAACTAACACAGCTTATACAGATTTTGCCTGTTCATATAATACCATCGTTACTGCCGGACAAACTTATAATTTATCCATTGCAGCAAGAGCAGCCAGTAATCCAGAAGCTTATGAAGTATACATTAACTTTAACAATGATGGAGATTTTGCAGATGCCGGAGAATTAGTTTTTTCAGGAACTACAGCTACAAATACAGCTCAAAGCTATACCACAAACGTTACCATACCAACATCAGCTGTTCAAAATACACCTCTTCGCATGCGCGTTATAGGCGAGGCCGGCTCAATATCTGCCAATGAAAGAATATGTGGCGTTACATTTTGGGTTGCGGATGTAGAAGATTATGCAGTTTTTATTAAACCATCTTCTTGTATTTCACCAACTATAACCTCAACTTCATCACTCTCTATTTGTAATAGCGGTTCCGTATCCCTTTCTGCAACTACAAATACAGGCACTGTAAATTGGTATTCGGTTTCGAGTGGTGGTTCTTCGATTGCTACCGGTACTTTATTTACAACACCTACTTTAACTTCAACGACAACTTACTATGTTGACGCTACCAATAATGGTTGCACAACTCCAACTAGAACCCCGGTTCAAGCTATTGTCAATGCGACTCCAACTTTGACTTTTACTCCTGCCAACTTAGCATTTTGTTCCGGCGTTTCTTCAACTATAACGGCCTCCGGTGCAACTTCTTACACATGGAATACAGGAGTTACGTCATCCTCTATCTCATTTGTACCTAATTCATCTACCGTTTATTCACTAACAGCAACTAAAAATGGCTGTTCAACGACTAAATCTTTTACAACTACTGTTAATAATTTACCTACGATAAATGCCGTTTCAAATAACTCTGCGGTGTGTCAAGGTAATTCGGTAACCCTAACAGCTAGTGGTGCCAATACCTACACTTGGTCGGGTGGTATTACAAATGGTAACGCTTTTGCTCCATCAGCTTCGGCTACCTATTCAGTAACAGGGACGGATGTCAATGGATGTAAAAATTCAACAACTAAAACAATCGTTGTAAATAATTTACCTACCGTCACTGCCGTTTCAAATAACTCTGCGGTGTGTCAAGGTAGCTCGGTAATCCTAACAGCTAGTGGTGCTAATACCTACACTTGGTCTGGTGGTGTTACAAATGGTAGCGCTTTTACTCCATCAGCTTCAGCTACCTATTCAGTAATAGGGACGGATGCCAATGGATGTAAAAACTCAACAACTAAAACAATCGTTGTAAACAATTTACCTACCGTCACTGCCGTTTCAAATAACTCTGCGGTGTGTCAAGGTA
>Ga0172373_10004703_pt1 | contig 19052 bp, 35 predicted proteins | sample Lak10m_2_FD_114546 | JGI IMG/M metagenome (GOLD analysis project Ga0172373, IMG submission 114546) | Freshwater microbial communities from Kabuno Bay, South-Kivu, Congo - kab_092012_10m | ecosystem: Environmental > Aquatic > Freshwater > Lake | place: Democratic Republic of the Congo...
CCGCACGACGGATGTAACGGGTTCGATCAAGTTGCCGGATGGTGTGGAGATGGTTATGCCAGGTGATAATATAGGGTTAGAGGTAGAGTTAATTGTGCCGGTTGCGTGTGAAGAGCGGTTACGATTTGCAATTCGAGAAGGTGGGCGAACGGTTGGGGCGGGTGTTGTTACCCAGATTATTGAGTAGTTATGTCAAGTAAAGCGTCTTCTAAAACTCGTGTTAAGCAAAAAATTCGTATTCGATTGAAATCCTTTGATTCACAGTTGATCGACCAATCCGCCAAAAAAATTGTTGATGTTGCGGAGCGTTCTGGTGCTCGTGTTGTTGGCCCTGTTCCATTGCCTACCCGCAAGCGTGTTTGGTGCGTTTTAAAATCGCCACACATTGACAAGCGTGGTGGCGAGCACTTTGAAATACGTTTCTATTTGAGGTTAATCGACATTCTTGATCCGCCTTCAACTACAGTTGATGCGCTAACTCAACTCGATTTGCCATCTGGTGTTAGTGTTGAGATAAAATCTAATTGATTCGTGTATAGTGGGAGTTGTTTGGTATGATCAAGGTTTGTTTTGCAGAAAAAATTGGGATGAGTGAGATGATATCAGATACTGGTGTCGTTACCCCTGTTACTTTATTAAAAGTTGTTCCCCAAGGTGTTGTTCGTTCGTTTGAAGGTGGCACTTTAATAGGTTATGGGCTAGCTAAAAAGCTTTCAAAGCCACAAGCTGGCCAATTTAAGCATTTATCAGAATCTTATGCTGATATAGTAGGTGTTTCCTATCCCCCTGATTCTATCAATCTGGGTGTCGATTCTTTATCTGTTGGAGATGTTGTTTCCGTGCGTGCCAAATCTAAGGGGCGTGGTTTTACTGGCACCATTTCTCGGCATGGTTTTAAGCGTGGGCCAATGTCTCACGGGTCGAAGAGTCATCGTATTCCTGGCTCAATCGGTGCTGGTACGACTCCTGGCCGAGTTCTTAAAGGTACTCGCATGGCTGGACGGGATGGTGGGGGTAACATTACCCTTAAAAATCTGAGGGTTTTACAGCTTAATTCTGAAACTGGGCTTGTTGTATTATCAGGTTCCGTTCCGGGTAAGAATGGTTGTGTTAAAATTATGTCTGGAGATATGTAGCCATGGATGTGTCCGTTATTAATCAACTCGCCGATAAAGTTGGGGGCTTTAACTTTTCTTTTGATGTGAACTCATTGGCTAGTCTACCCCCTACTCGTGCTAATCATATTTTGTATTTATTACGTAAACTTCAACTTTCTCGTTTACAGCAGGGGACCCACAAAGCCAAAACGAGAGGTAATGTCTCAGGGGGTGGAAAAAAACCTTACAAGCAAAAAGGTACTGGCAATGCTCGTATGGGTTCTACACGCACTCCTTTAAGGGTGGGTGGTGGTGTGGTGTTTGGACCTGTTCCTCGCTCTCATTCCATCAGACTTAATCGGAAGGTTGTTAAGTTGGCTTACCGTATTGCGTTATCTCGTTTAATATCTTTGGATAAGGTCTTGGTGTTTTCTGAGGATTTTAGCTTGTTACGTACTTCTGAGGCGTCAAAGTTACTTTCTAATAGTATAGCTGGTGTAGTTCGGCCTAAAGTAACGTTAATTTCCTCATATGATGATATGGAATCGTCTAACTATATTGCATTTAGAAATTTAGACTCAGTTGCTATTTGTGGTGTAAACAGCATCCCAATTGAAAGATTGGTTATGTCTGATTTGGTTTTATTTACTAACAAAGCGGCACATATATTAAACGAGAGGGTTTCTGTATGATCACATTAAAGCGTCCAACTGAGAAAACGGAGCTAATGCGTCTTCAGCGCAAGTATTACTTCGATATATCGGATATTAATAAAATTGAGGTTGCTTCTCTTATATCAAAAAATTTTTTGGTTAAGGTTGATTCCGTTAATATTCTAGTTCAGAAACCCAAAAAGTCTCGCCGTGGAAAAATGAATATTACGCGTCGCTCTCGAACTAGGGTTGCTATTGTTACTCTTGCTGAAGGGCATTCTATCTCTTTGCCTACCTTTGACAAGGGTACTCAAGAGGAGCAAGCTGATGCACAATAATGAGCCTAAAATTAAGCAACTATCTCCTATTACAAATGGTACTCGTTCTCGGCGTGTGATTAGTGTTCCTCCTGTTCCCAAGGCGGATATTAAATTATCTAAAAGACTTCGCTCTCGCTTACATTTATCCGCTGGACGTGGTGATGTTGGGACCCTTACGGTTAGGGGAAGAGCTGGGCGAAAAGTTGCTTATCGCCAAGTTGATTTTCGTCGGGATAATCATGGCGTTGTTGGTAGAGTGTCGTCTTTGCATTATGATCCTATACGATCTGCTCATTTGCACCTCGTACGATTCTTTAATGGAGATGCTCGTTTTGTATTAGCCGTGGCGGGTGTAAAAGTTGGTGATCTTATATCATCTGGTCCATCAGCTGATGTTCAACTTGGTTCTTCAATGCGGTTGTGTGACATGCCTGTGGGTTCTACTATTTCTTCTATTGAGTTGAAGCCGGGTAAGGGTGCCCAGTTGGTTCGTTCAGCTGGCGCATCTGCTACCCTTGTCGCAAAGGGTGAGCGTTATGGTATTGTTAAGTTGCCATCCGGTGAGACTAGGCAGATTTTGTTAGAGTGTATTGCTACCATTGGATCAATAGGTAATGCTGCATGGCGCAACACTTCTGCTGGAAAAGCTGGTGCTAGTCGATGGATTGGCCGTCGCCCTCATGTTCGTGGTGCGGTAATGAATCCTTGTGATCACCCACATGGTGGGGGCGAAGGGAAGGCCCCTGTAGGTCGCTCTGCCCCTTTGACCCGCCATGGCAAGAAGGCATATGGTGCAAGGACTCGTAATGATCGTATTTCGCGAGGGACTGGCAAGATATTATCGCGCCGTTCTCGTTAATTTTATAAAAGCTCGGAGTTAGTTTATGGGTAGATCCACTAAAAAAGGTCCTTTTGTTGATGATCATTTGCTTAGAAAAATTTCTAGTCGTGATCCCAATTCTACATCTATGATCAAAACTTGGTCTCGTCGTTCTACTATCACCCCTGATATGCTTGGTATTACTTTTGGGGTGCATAATGGCAAGACTCATGTCCCAGTTTTTATCGAGGATAGTATGATTGGGCATAAGCTTGGGGAATTTTCTCCCACTCGTAAGTTTCGTTCTCATGGAGGAAATAAAAAGTGACTATTTTGAAATCATTAGTAAATTTTGGGGGTAATCCTATATCTTCGCATGAGGTTGTAGCCCAGTTTAAGGCTAAGAATGTTCGTGTTTCGCCATATAAGTTACGCCGGATAGCTAAAGTATTAGATAAAAAAACACTTCCTATCGCTGTTGCCTTGTTACGCAACTTAGTAACCCCCTCTTCACTGGTTTTTGCAAAGGCATTACGGGCTGTTGTTTCATCTAATAATGCACAGTATTCTACGCAGAATTTATATATTCGATGTGTTGTTGACGAGGGTTTTGTTTTTAAGACTCACAAGCCCGCTGGGCGGGGGCGTCTTCATCGTATTCGTAAACGTTGTTCTCATGTTACGCTTTGTTTGGTAGGAAAGGCTAGTTAGTATGGGTCAGAAATCTAATCCTCGTGTTCTTCGTCTTGGTATTACTGGGTCATGGGATGACTCATGGTTTGTACCCAAAAAAGAGTACGCCCTTGTTGTGAAAGAATCTCTGCTTGTTAAAGATTTTCTTAAAAAAGAGTTTTCTCGTGGTGGCGTTTCTAAAATTGCAATTAATCGTAAGTCTGATTCAATGGAAGCGGTTGTGACCATATCTCGCCCTGGCCTTTTATTTGGTAAGGGTACTCCTGATACGTCTCTTGTTGCGAACGCATTAAAGGAGCGTTGTGGGCGACTTTACATTATTAAGATTGTTGAAGAACGCCAGCCCGATTTAAGCTCTGTTTTATTGGGTGAGTGGGTTGCCTCACAGCTTGAGCGTCGAATTCCTTTTCGTCGTGTAATGAAGTCCGCTGTCCAGCGCTCCATGAAGGCTGGTGCAATGGGTGTTAAAATCGCTTGTGCCGGTCGCTTGGGGGGTGCTGAAATTGCTCGGTCTGAATGGTATCGTGAGGGGAAAGTTCCTTTACATACCCTTAGATCTGATATTGATTTTGCTATTTCTACCGCTAGTACTACCTATGGTACTATCGGCATTAAAGTATGGATTTGCAAGGGGGATGTATTGGCTCGTCGGTCTTCTGTGCCTAGTGTGAGGTAATTTATGGCTATTCCTAAAAAAACAAAGTATCGAAAATATCAACGTGGACGTAACCGTGGTCATGCTTTGCGTGGAGCAACCCTTTCGTTTGGTGATTATGGGTTACAGTGTGTTGACCTTGGGTTTGTGACTGAAAAACAGATTGAAGCTGCACGACGTGCGATGACTCGATATGTAAAACGAGGGGGTAAGATTTGGATCCGTATTTTCCCAGATAAGAGTGTCTCTAAGTTGCCTGCTGAGACGAGAATGGGAAAAGGGAAGGGGGCCCCTGAATTTTGGGTTTGTCCTGTCCAGCCAGGGCGTTTTTTGTTTGAAATTAGTGGCGTCACTTATATTCAAGCCTTAGAAGCGTTTAGACTTGCATCACACAAGTTAAATGTTGGCACTAAGGTTGTATCTAAGGAGCAATATGCTACATACAAAGTAGTTGATTGAGGTTATTTATGAATCAAGAAGTTATATCTGTTCTTCCTTCCCTTACTATTGCGAAAATTTTGCGTGTTTCTGGTATCAAGACGCGGTTAGTGTCTGTTTATGAAACGTATGTTCACCCACGCTACAAGAAAACCAAGCGCCGTGAGAAGCGTTTTTTGGTACATGATCCGCTAGATACGACTTCTGTTGGAGATCTTGTTTATATTCGTCCTACTCGACGGTTTTCTAAGCGTAAAAGTGCTGTTGTTATGTCACTTGTTGGTTCTTCTGTATCTGGAGGAACCAACTCATGATTCAGCACGAGTCTCTTTTAAATGTTGCGGATAATTCAGGGGCTGATTTGGTTCTTTGTATTCATGTAGTAGGTAGTACTCGACGTCGGTATGCACGTGTCGGGGATCTTATTATTTGTTCTGTGAAGTCGGCTAGTGTTGGTGGTGCTGTTAAACGTAAAGAGATTGTTACTTGTTTAGTTGTTCGGACAAGATCTAGGATAAAGCGGGATGATGGGTCTGTTATTCGGTTTGATGAAAATGCTGTTGTCATTGTCAATAAAGATGGTAACCCCCGTGGATCTCGTGTTTTTGGCCCGATTCCTCGTGAGATAAAAAATGCTAGTAAGGGGCGCTATTCTAAAATTGCCTCTTTGGCTAAGGAGGTTGTTTAAAATGCGCCGTATTTGCAGGAATGACTTAGTAAAGATTATCTCTGGGGATCATTCTGGTTCGATTGGGTCTGTTTTGGATGTTCGTCCCTCTAAATCTGGCTTTTTAATAGCCGTTGATGGGATTCCAACCCAAGTTCGTCACAAAAAAGGCAAGCAACGTGGTACGGGTTCTAAAGTTGATGTTTATCGTTATATTCATGAATCAAATGTAATTTTGTTGCTTGGTGATGAACCTGCACGTGTTAACCGTAAGCGTGAAGGCAACCGTGTATTTCGTGTTGTTGAAGTTTGTTGAGGTGTATTATGCTTTTTGACTTGAAAGAACATTATCGGTCTGCTGTTGTAAAAGAGCTTTCTTCGCTTTTTGGTTATTCTAATCACATGCAAGTTCCTAGGCTTACAAAAGTTGTTATTAATCGTGGTATTGGTGCTGCTACATCTAACTCTAAGTTAGTTGAGGTTACTTTTGATCAAATGTGGGCATTGACTGGTCAAAAACCACTTTTAATTCGATCTAAAAAATCCATTTCTAATTTTAAGTTAAGGGAGGGTCAGATCATTGGCTGTAAAGTTACCCTGCGCCGTGATCGTATGTGGCATTTTGTATCTAAGCTTGTTAATACTGCCTTGCCTAAAATTCGTGATTTTCGTGGTGTTTCTAATTCTAGTTTTGATGGGCGTGGCAATTACACCCTTGGCATTAAGGGTGATGACATATTTGTTGAGACGGATACCGATTCTGGGCAGTTGTTAGGCTTTGATGTAACTTTTGTTACTTCTGCAAAATCAGACAATGAAGCGTTTAAATTATTGTCTAGTCTTGGCATGCCCTTTAGAAGATCAGTTGATAAGAAAGGTTAATATATGGCTCGTAAAGGTATGCGCTTAGCGAATGATGAAAAACAAGGCACTGTACAGTACCGTAACCGTTGTAATTCATGTGGCCGTCCTCGTGGTTTTATTCGTTTTTTTGGTCTATGTCGTATTTGTGTTCGGAAGTTGGCTTCTTCTGGTGCTTTACCGGGGGTCAAAAAAAGTTCTTGGTAATCCAAGTTTATTAAGGAGTTATTCGTGAGTGGGCGTGATGTTATAGCTGAGTTATTTACTTCGATTAGAAACGGTTTCATGGTTAACCTTTCTGATGTTACTGTTCCTTTTAGTAAATTGAAATTATCTGTCGTTAAGATTTTAAAAGATGAGGGCTTTATTAAGTATTTTGAGGTTAATTCTTTAGATGATTACCGGCGTGTAATTAAAATTGGTCTTAAGTATGCGCATGATGGGTCATCTGTGATTCGTTCTATTAAGCGCGTTAGTACCCCCGGCCGTCGAATTTATGTCAAAAAAACGGATATTCCAAAGGTTCAACGAGGTTTTGGTATTTGTATTCTTTCTTCTTCCCAAGGAGTTGTAACTGGACGTGTTGCTCGGCTTGCCAATACCGGTGGCGAGTTGATTGGATTGGTTTATTAGGAGTTAATTGTGTCTCGACTTGGCAAAAAAAAGATTCTTATTCCCACTGGTGTAAATGTTTCTGTTGATGGTTCCGTTTTTCTTGCTTCTGGTCCGCTTGGATCGTTGTCTCTCAATCTACATCCTAATATTTCTTTAGATATTGTTGATACTTCTATCACGGTTTCTGTTTCTTCCAATGACGTACCCGGTTTACATGGATTGTTTCGGGCTTTATTGTCTAATTTAGTCGTTGGTGTGTCGGTCGGCTTCACTAAGAAATTGGATTTATTTGGTGTCGGTTATCGTGCCGCCATCTCTTCTGGTAATTTACAATTGTCTTTGGGTTTTTCTCATCCCGTCTTATTCCCTGCGCCAGATGGGATTTCGTTCAAAGTAGAAGGTTCACAAATTTTTGTAGTTGGTATTAATAAGCAGTTAGTTGGTGAGGTTGCCAGTCAAATTTATCGATTGAGGCCTGCTGACTCTTATAAAGGAAAAGGGGTTCGCATTTCATCTGTTGTTCGACTTAAACCTGGTAAGAGTGGAAGGAAGTAGTATGCGCTCTCGTAAAAAACCATTTAAAAGAAAATTGTCTAATCCTGATTTGCGGCCTGTTTTGAAGGTCCGTATTTCTAATCTTGGTGTACTAGCTCAGGTTGTTCAGGGGGGCAATGTAATTGCAAGTGTACGAAAATTAAAATCTGTTGGCACGCCTAAATTACAATTATCCGAACAGGTTGGGCATGATATTGCGAATGTTTTAATTAAAATGGGTGTTACCAGTGTGGTGTATGATCGCGGCCGAAGGCCTTATTTGGGTTGTGTAGCCCGTCTTGCCACTGCTGCTCGCGATTCAGGTTTATTATTTTAGTAGAAAGGTGATGATTTAATGGATAATAAGCGTAATGTAGACCCCAATTCTACTGATAAAAACTTTTCTGAGAAGGTTATTCGTGTTGACCGAATTAATAAAGTTGTCTCTGGTGGTAAAAGACTTGCCTTTCGTGCATTTGTTATTGTTGGCGACCTTGATGGTAGGGTAGGTCTTGGTGTTGCAAAAGCGAAAGAGGTTGCCGCAGCTATCAAAAAAGCTGTTGAGCGTGGAAAAAAGTCTATGGTACGAATCAATGTACATGATGGCACCATTCCGCATGAAGTTGAGGCGTCTTTTGGGGCTGCGTATGTTTTATTACGCCCCGCTAGACCCGGCACTGGTGTTATTGCTGGCGGAGCTGTTCGAATTTTGTTAGAGAGCGCCGGCTTGAAGAATGTTGTTGCAAAATCTCTTCGAAGTCGTAATCCCATTAATTCCTCTCGTGCCACTTTAATTGCGTTGAAGTCTTTGAAAGACTACGATCAACAAGTTTTATTGCGTGGTAAGCCTTTACCCGTTTATCGTAAGCCGACTGTTGCTCCGGTCGTATTTTCTAACTCTTCTGAGGATGTCGCTAATGGATAATTTGAATTTTTTACCCGCTCCTGGGTCTGTTAAAAAACGTGTTCGACGTGGACGTGGCAATGCCTCTGGTTTAGGGGGTGAGGCTGGAAGAGGCCATAAAGGCCAAAAGAGTCGTTCTGGTTACTCGCGTCGGTTTGGGTTTGAGGGAGGGCAGACGTCTCTTCTACGTAGTTCTCCTAAGCGAAAGGGATTTCGCTCATTAAATACTACTGTTACCGAAATACTATTTACGGATCAGTTAAATTTATCATCTTTACCTGACGTGCTTACCTTACATGATTTACAATCTGCTGGACTTGTAAAATCTGAGTTTGTTAAGGTGTTGCTTCGATATCCTTTAACTAGAGCTATTACCCTTAAAGGGGTTAACGTTTCTCTGGGCGCGAAGAATGCGATTATGTTCGCCGGTGGAGCGGTTTCAGAATAACTAATGTTATTGTTATCTCGTTTTTTTTCTAATCCTGATTTAAGAAGCCGTATTTTTATTGCACTATCCCTGATATTTATTTTTCGGCTAGGCAGTCATATTCCTCTTTCTTTTGTTGACTTAGCCCGTGTCGGTGGAATGTTTGATTCGGGAACTACACTTGGTTTTCTTAATATGGTTTCTGGTGGGGGGTTGAGTCGGTTATCCGTTTTTTCTCTTGGCATTCTTCCATTTATAAATGCCTCTATTATTATGCAACTTTTGGTACTTTCTTTCCCTTATTTAAAATCCATTCAAGATGAAGGTGAGTCTGGTCGAAGGCAAATTAGTCAATATACTCGTTATCTTTCTGTTTTTTTATCAATTATACAAAGTATTGTCTTGGTTTTTGGTTTAGGGGTCCTTGTTTCTAAATCATCTACTCATTCATTTGATTATATTGTTGCTATTTTTTCTTTAGTTGCAGGCTCGTCTTTAGTGATGTGGCTTGGTGAAATTTTGACTGAGCGTGGATTTGGTAATGGTAGTTCTATATTAATTTTTTGTGGAATATTGTCTGCTATCCCTGCTGATTTTCGATCTATTGCTCTTATGATTGCCTCAGGAACTAGTTTTCTTAATGTTTTTCTTTTAATTTTTCTTTTGGCTTTATTATTAATTATTATCGTTTATTCTCAGGAGGCTATTCGTCGCATCCCTACCTTTTTTGTTCGTGGGGTTTCCGGTGCTCGATCAGCAGTGACCAAATCTTCTTCTTTTATTCCCTTCAAATTGGTTAATTCTGGTATCATGCCCATTATCTTTGCATCGGCTGCTTTGCAGATTCCTACTTTATTTGCACAAGTCTTTCCAAAACTCGCCACTATTTTGGCTTCTGTTTTAGATCCTGATTCATTTATTCATGCCATTTTATTAATTTTTTTGATTTTCTTTTTTAGTTATTTCTATAATGCAGTTACATTTAATCCAAATGAACTTGCTTCTAATTTAAACAAACAATCTTGTGTTGTTGAGGGTATTCGTCCCGGTACTGATACGGTCCTGTTTTTAGACCGTGTATTATCAAACTTGACTTTATTAGGTGCTCTTATATTGTCTTTTGTCTCTGTGATGCCTTCTTTTGCTAAGTTTGTCACTGGTGTTGCAACGGTTAGTCTTGGTGGGACATCTTTGCTTATTTTAGTTGGAGTTGCTCTTGAAATTGTTCGTCATTGTCGTACATTGTTATTAGCAAATGCTTATTGATGGGGGAGTTATGAAAAAATTGAAGCCACTTGTATTATTAGGGCCTCCAGGATCTGGAAAAGGTACCCAGTGTGTAAAATTAGTAGACTTACTTGGCTATGTCCGTGTTGCTACCGGTGATTTAATTCGTTCTGAAGTGATGTCTGAATCTGAGTTTGGGGCACAATTACGATCTGTTTTAGATTCCGGTGAGCTAGTTTCTGATGATTATGTTTGTCAGCTTGTTTCACAGTTTTTATCTTTGCCTCATCGTAATCCTTTGTTTTTATTTGATGGGTTTCCTCGAACTTTGATGCAAGCTCAGCATATTTTTTCTGACGTTTCTGGCACACCCCTCGAGAACTTTGTGGTTGCACATATTCAGTTGCCTTTAGAATCTGTGATTAATCGTATTAATTCTAGGCTTGTCTGCAATCACTGTTCATATGTTTTTAGTGCGATCAACCATCATTTGCAACTTGGTTTCATTTGTCCTAAATGTAAGTTAGGGCGCCTTGACTCTCGTTCGGATGATTCAGAGCATGTGGTTCGTAGACGCTATGAGATTTTTTCTGTTGAAAATCGTGCCCTTTTGGATTTTTTTGGTGAGCGAGTTTGTACTATTGATGGTGATCAGACCCAAGAGCATGTCTTTGATGAAATTATTCGATTGATTTGTACATAAATTAGTTCTTTTAGTTGTTGCCCGTTTTTGTTATAATGCGATGCCTTTTTAGGAGTATGTGTATATGTGTCCCAGTAAGTCCGATATGATAGAAGTGAATGGTGTTATTGAAGAGTCTCTTCCCAATGCTCAGTTTCGAGTTAAGCTTGAAACTGGCCAAGTGATTATGGCTCATATTTCTGGTAAGATACGTAAGCATTACATTCGCGTCTTACTTGGTGATGTTGTTCGTGTCGAGTTGTCCCCATACGATCTTACTAGAGGTCGTATTACTTACCGTGTTAAATAAGCTGTTGGGAGTTAATTATGAAAGTTCGTGCATCAGTAAAAAAAATCTGTAAGAATTGTAAGGTTGTTCGAAGGAAGGGTGTTTTGAGAGTTATTTGTATTATTGGTAAACATAAGCAACGACAAGGTTAGAAGGAGTAGTCATGGCACGTATTAATGGGGTTGATTTACCCAAAAGCAAGCGTATTATAATTGGACTTACCTATATTTATGGGATTGGGGTGCAATCATCTAGGAAGATATTGGGATCTATCGGTATATCTGAAAATTTAAGAGTGAAGGAATTAAGTGAGGATGATATTGTAAAAATCCGTGCTGAACTTACACATTTTGTAGTTGAAGGTGACTTGCGTCGTCAAACGAATAGTGATGTTAGAAGATTGATGGATAATGGTTCTTATCGTGGGATTCGTCACAAGAAGAAACTACCTGTAAGGGGTCAGCGTACTCACACTAACGCACGTACTAAGAAGGGCAAGCGTGTTGCTATAGCGGGCAAGAAAAAAGTTACTAAATAGATTTTTTACTAAATAGATTATTTTAATTGAGGAGTTAACGTGTCCAACATCAAAAAAACCAAAAAAAATAAATCAACTGTATCCACTGGTATGGTATTGATTAAGTCTACTTTTAATAACACGATTGTTACCATCACCGATCTGGATGGTAATGTGGTATCAACATGTTCATCTGGCCAAGTGGGCTTCAAGGGCACTAAAAAAGGAACACCTTTTGCCGCTCAGCAGGCTGGTGAGTTGGCTGCACTAAAAGCCCGTGAAATGGGGATGGTTCGTGTTTCTGTTAAAGTTCGGGGCCCTGGATCCGGACGTGAAACTGCGATTCGTGCCATACAAGCGGCTGGGTTAGAGGTTGAGGCTATCAAGGATGCAACCCCAATCCCTCACAATGGGTGTCGCCCTCGTGGCCGTCGTCGAGTATAGGAGTATAAATTATGAGTAAACCCAAGCTATCTGTGATTGAGCCGGCCTGTAAAAAATGTCGTCGGCATCGTGAGAAATTATTTTTGAAGGGTGCTCGATGTGAAACCGCTAAGTGCAGTCTTGAGAAGCGCAATTTTCCGCCCGGCCCCAAATCAGTTGCTCCAAAAAAATTATCTGAATATGGTCGTCGGCTTCGCGAAAAACAGAAATTGAGATTTTTTTATGGGGTCTCTGAGAATAAAATGAGATCATATTTTGATGCTGCAAAAAGATCCAAAGGTGTTACATCCGAGCAATTGTTACAACTTTTAGAGTCTCGCTTGGATAATGTGGTTTGTCGTATTGGTATGGGATTGTCTCGCCGTGATGCCCGTCAAATGGTTCGTCATCGCCGTGTGCTTGTTAATGGGCACATCGTTGATGTTCCATCTTATTTAGTTCGTACTGGCGATGTCGTATCCTTTAAGTCTACCGATGAACTTGCTTCGTCCCGCTTTAATGGTGCCGATTCATTGATTATTCCTGAATGGATTGTTCGTGATTCGTCTGATCGTTCTTTCAAGGTTGCTAGAATGCCTGAGCGTTCTGAAATTAGTGTTGCCGTTGAAGACTTGTTGGTTGTTGAGTTTTATTCTCAATAAATTTGTTAAAGAGGAAATATTTCTATGAGCACAAATATTAATCCATGGGTCAAGCACGAATCACTTCCGGATGGGGGGGGGCGGTTTACCCTTGCACCTCTTTCTAAGGGGATGGGGATCACGGTTGGAAATGCGTTACGCCGTGTTTTATTATCGTCTTTGTCTGGTTGGGCTGTTTCATCCATTCGTATTGATGGTGTTAAGCATGAGTTTAGTTCTATACCTGGTGTGGTTGAGGATGTTTTTGATTTTCTGGCTAACTTAAAAAATGTTGTTTTTTCAGAGGGCGATTCTGATATTAAAGTACTAGCATTATCTTCTAAAGGTGGGGATTTGTATGCTAAAGATTTGGTAATTGATGCCTCTTTGAGGATTATGAATCCAGATGCTTACTTATGTTCTGTAACTTCAGGTCGATTCAATGCTGAAATTGAAATAAGACGTGGGGTGGGGTATGAAACGGCTGAGGGGAATCGTCTTGATGGTGCCACGGTTGATACAATTGCAGTTGATTCTTCTTTTTCACCTGTTTTAAAGGTTAATCACCAAGTTGAAAGTATTCGGGTTGGTAAAGAGCTGGGGTATGACTCTCTTGTTTTGGATGTTTGGACGGATGCAAGTCTTTCACCTGAACAAGCGGTTTTAGAAGCGAGCCAAATTGTTATTTCTCATTTTGATTTATTTTCTCGTATGAACCAGAAGCCCGTTGTTGAGGGTGCTGCAGTGGCTGATTCTTCTCATAAACCCCTTCCCGCTGATTTAACAATTGATGAGCTGGAATTATCAGCACGTAGTTCCAATTGTTTGAAGCGTGCTGGGATTGAAACAGTCGCATCCCTGTTAGAGCTTGATTTTGATTCCTTGAGTAAAATCAAGAACTTTGGCAAAAAAAGTGCAGATGAAATTAATGATCGTTTGGCTCAATTTGGCTTGGCATTGAAAGGTTTAGGAGGGTAGTTATGAGACATCGTTATGGTAATAAGAAAATGGGGAGACCGACAGACCAGCGGATTGCTTTGTTGCGGTCCTTGTCTCGTTCACTCATTTTACATGGTAAAATTGAAACCACCTTGCTCCGTGCCAAAGAGCTTAGTAAGTTTATTGATCGCTTAATCACCTTAGGAAAAAAAGCAACGTTGCATGATCGTCGTTTAGCTGTTGCAAAATTAGGAGATGCTCAGTCTGTTTCTACATTGTTTGCTTCGGTTGCCCCTCAGTTTTCTGAGCGATCTGGTGGGTATACCCGTATTACTAAGCTAGGTTTTCGTCGTGGTGATGGTGCAACCATTGCAAGGATTGAATTGCTTGACTAGAGTCTTGATGGAATTTGCTTATGACGGGTCTGACTATTCTGGCTTATATGGCGGGAATACGTCCCCTTCTATTGTCTCGTCTATCGAGAAAGCATTACTACCCTTAAAAGAAATAATATCCGTGATTGGTTTTGCTGGTAGAACGGATGCCGGTGTACATGCGTCTGCTCAAGTTGTGGTATTCGATCTTTTGCGACCTTTTTCGTTATCTCAACTTTTTTCTATTTTACAGCGTTCTACGCCGTCTTCACTTTCAATTTGCCAGTTGGTGCCCGTTTCTTCTCTTTTTCATCCGCGTGGATCGGCACGGTATCGGCAGTATGCGTATTGGGTGTCTGACTCGTTACTTCCGATACCGTTTCGACGTTTTGTCTCATCTCATCATCGGCCCTTATCTTTAGATGCTATGAAGGACGCCTGTTCCAAACTGATTGGATTACATAATTTTTCGGGGTTTTCTTGTCGTGGCTCTCATGTTAAAACCCCCCTTAAGTGGGTCATGGCTTGTGATATTACCTCTGTAAAATTACGTAATTTTTGGTCGGATATTTCAGTTCCTGTTTACCAATTTAGAATGGTAGCCACTAGTTTTTTGTATCGGATGGTGCGCTCCATCATGAGTGGGATTTTGTCTGTGGGGGATGGTACCTTATCCCTATCTGCTTTTGTAGATCAGCTGAATCAGGTCAACCGATCCTCACGTTTGGGTGTTGCACCTGCGTGTGGGTTGGTATTTGAAAAAGTATATTATTAGGAGGATATTTTATGAGAAATCGACAACGTTCTTTTCATTTAAAAACAAGTGAGCAAGCACCAAAATGGATTTTAATTGATGCGTCTGGCAAGACTTTGGGCCGAGTAGCCTCTCGTATTGCTAGTATTGTTCGCGGGAAGGATAACCCATCTTTTACCCCTTCTGCCGATGCGGGCGATTTTGTGGTTGTGGTTAACGCAGCCCATATTACGGTTACGGGTAATAAATTGACGGACAAATTTTATTATCGCCACAGTGGATATCCAGGTGGCCTTAAGCAAGAGTCGTTAAAATCTTTGTTGCGACGACGGCCTGAACGTGTTATTGAGCATGCCGTTAGTGGAATGTTACCTAAAAATCGGTTGGGGCGTCGGTTATTACAAAAAATAAAGGTGTATTCTGGTCCTGAGCATCCTCATGTTGCTCAGTCCCCCATCCCCATGGTGTTATCCGATCGTGGGGAGCGTATTATCTTAAATCAAGGAGTATAATTGATGGTTACCAAAGCCCCCACTTCCAAATCGACTAAAACGGCTACTAAAAAAGTTCAACCCGCTACCAAGCCGGTTGCTACTGTAAAGAAACAGACTAATGCGACCAAGCCAGTGGTCCCATCTAAGCCAGTAGGCAAAATTCCGGCTGGTGCTGCCTATGGTACCGGCAAAAGAAAAACGGCGATTGCTCGTGTTTGGTTGTTCCCAGGATCTGGGCAGTTGCAGGTTAATGATGTGCCTGCTGATGACTATTTTAGTACCCCGTTTCAGTCTAAAGTTGCCCAGTCACCTTTTTCTGTACTGAACCTTGACAATCGCTTTGATGCAATTGTGTTTGTTACAGGGGGGGGGCTGATTAGTCAAGCAGATGCGGTTCGCCATGGTGTGTCTCGTGCATTATTGTTGGTATCTGCTGATTATCGTGCGCCACTTAAAAGTGCCGGTTTTTTGACCCGGGACTCTCGGATTAAGGAGCGTAAAAAATATGGGCGTAAGCGTGCACGTAAAGGCTTCCAGTTCCGAAAACGATAGTCAATTTGGGGGGACATGTGTTGGTAATATGATGGGGGGAGTGGGGATTTGTGAATCACATGGCTTCTATTCGTACCTTTAATAAAATTTCTAAAGATGGATTGAGATTATTTGATCAAGTTGGTTTTGCGTATGGGGAATCCGTGGAATCCCCTGATGCATTGATGGTTCGCAGTGCTGATTTGCACTCATTTGACTTTCCTACTTCGGTTAAGGCTATCGGCAGAGCCGGTGCTGGTACCAATAATATTCCCGTTGATGAGTGTACCCGTCGCGGTGTTGTGGTGTTTAATGCACCTGGTGCCAATGCAAATGCGGTTAAAGAACTTGTATTGGCAGGCCTTTTTATGGGGTCTAGGCACTTGGTGGGTGCCATTTCTCATTCGTTGAGCTATCGTGGTAAAGGGCTTGATGTTCCGTCCGTGGTTGAAAAAGACAAGGCCAAATTCGCTGGTTTTGAGGTTAGAGGCAAGCGTCTCGGTGTGGTGGGCTTGGGGGCCATTGGTATGATGGTTGCCAATGATGCCGTATCTTTGGGCTTGGAAGTTTCGGGGTATGATCCTTTTATATCGGTTCGTAGTGCGTGGTCGTTGTCTCGTCTGGTTAAGCCAGCACAATCATTGGCCAAGTTATTTAGCGAGTCCGACTTTGTTACATTACATATGCCATTGACACCTGACACGGTTGAATTGGTGAATCGAAAATCGTTGGCACAATTTAAGAAGGGTGCGATCTTATTAAATTTCGCTCGCTCTGAAATTGTGAATGATGATGATGTGATGGAGTCTTTAAATGCCAATCACCTTGGGGCATATATCACAGATTTTCCGACTGAGGCTTTGCTGAATCATCCCAAAGTGATTTGTATACCCCATCTCGGTGCCTCCACGGTTGAAGCTGAAAATAATTGCGCAATCATGGTTGCCCAGCAATTGATTGACTTTTTGCAGGATGGCAACATTGCCAATTCTGTTAATTACCCCAACTGTGCGATTGAGCGGTCTGGTGATGTTCGTTTAATTTTGACGAATGACAATGTTCCGAACATGGTGGGTCAAATATCCGCAGCCATTGCCTCGGATGGTTTGAACATTGTTGAAATGGTTAATAAAAGTCGCGGGGATTTGGCTTATAATATTGTTGATGTGGTTGGTACTCCGTCCCCCAACTTAATTGACCGTATTTTGTCTATTTCGGGTGTTACAATGGCTCGATTCATTTAATAATGTCAAAGGAGACACGTATGCCGACTCAATTATCAGATTACAAAGTGAAAGATCTAACCCTTGCGGATTGGGGGCGTCGTGAAATACAGGTTGCAGAGAAGGAAATGCCTGGTTTGATGGCCTTACGTGAACGGTTTGCTTCAAAAAAACCATTAGCTGGTGCCAGAATTGTGGGCTCCTTACACATGACTTTACAAACGGCCGTTCTAATTGAAACCTTGGTTGAGTTGGGGGCATCAGTAAGGTGGGCATCTTGTAATATTTTTTCAACCCAAGATCATGCGGCGGCAGCAGTTGCAGCGGCTGGCATTCCGGTATTTGCTTGGAAAGGGGAGACCTTAGAAGAGTATTGGTGGTGTACAGACCAGCTATTTAATTTTGATGGGGTAGGGCCTCATTTAATTGTGGATGATGGGGGTGATGCCACACTTTTGGTGCATCGTGGTGCATTGGCTGAGCAAAATCCTGCTATTTTGGATGAGCCCACTTCCAATCAAGAATTATTGTGCGTGAATCAAGTCATTCGAGATAGTATTCAACGCGATCCCCAACGCTTTACTCGTATGATTCGTGATATTCGTGGTGTATCTGAAGAAACCACGACTGGGGTTCATCGGTTGGTTCAAATGGCCCAAACGGGTGAGTTGAAGTTTCCGGCGATTAATGTGAATGATTCTGTTACCAAGTCTAAATTTGACAATTTATATGGGTGCCGTGAGTCATTGGCGGATGGTATCAAGCGTGCCACTGGGGTCATGGTGGCGGGTAAGGTCGTGGTGGTGTGTGGATTTGGGGATGTTGGAAAGGGGTGTGCCCAGTCGATGCGTGGGCTTGGGGCTAGGGTTATTGTAACCGAGATTGACCCTATTTGTGCGTTGCAGGCGGCCATGGAGGGGTTTGAGGTAACAACCGTCGAGGCTACTTTGTCGCGTGCTGATATTTTTGTAACCGCTACGGGGAATCGGGATGTGATTACACTTGATCATATGCGTGCTATGAAAGATCAAGCCATTGTGTGTAATATTGGCCACTTTGATAATGAAATTCAGGTCGATGCATTGCAAGCGGTTGCAACCCGACTTACCATTAAACCGCAAGTGGATCGGTATGAGTTTGCGGATGGGCGTGTCATTTATTTGTTGGCGGAGGGTCGCTTGGTTAACTTGGGGTGTGCCAATGGGCATCCCTCATTTGTGATGAGCACATCATTTACCAATCAAGTATTGGCACAAATTAAGTTGTGGACCGAAACCCATCCGATTGGGGTAGAAACGTTGCCAAAATCATTAGATGAAGAGGTGGCACGACTTCACTTGGGGCAGTTAGGGGTTCAATTAACCATCCTTACATCAGATCAGGCTGCTTATATTGGGGTAGAAGCGGAAGGTCCTTACAAACCAAGTCATTATCGGTATTAGAATTTGGTGGGGCATTCCATGAAAATAGTCGTGGGGTTGGGTAATGTGGGGGGGGCTTATGATGGAACGAGGCATAATATTGGATTTTGGGTAGTGGATTCATTGGCCAAGGCCTACCCCGATTTGCCTAGTTGGGATAAACGCTATCGGTCCCTTTGGATGCGCTGTCGAATTCATGATCAGGCTGTGGGTGTACTCAAGCCCACTACCTATATGAATCGGTCGGGTGAGGCGGTATTGTCTGCCATGACGGCTTTACGCATACCGGTACATTCTTTTTTAATTATTTATGATGATTTTGATTTGCCTTTGGGAACGATTCGGTATCGTGAGTCGGGGTCTGGCGGGAGTCATAATGGGATGAGATCGGTTGTGAGTCAGTTAGGGATGTCTATTCCTCGCTTGAGAATTGGGATTGGGCCTAAACCAGCGGGGGATGACACCAGTCAATTTGTATTAACTCGTTTTACAAAAGAAGAAATGGACGGTTTGGATCAACAGCTACCACTCATTCAAGAGCGTATTCTTAATTGGATCACCAATGATCATAAATAGCTGGACTGCTTGATATTTTTTTTGTATTATAAGAATCTTACTTGAGTTGTATTCTTCATTCATTTAGAAGGTTTTAATATCATGCTGAGTATACTGCGTGCTAGCCGATTCATTACAAATCACTTACCTAGATCAAATGCACAAATTCGTACTATAAGCTTTCAAAGTGGACCTGTAAAAGAGGAATCCTTCATTACTCCAGCTCTACCAAGGTTGTTTCCTCAACCACCCAGTGCCATTCCATGTGCCCAGCCTTTCATACCCGTACTTACGCAAA
>Ga0172373_10004706_pt1 | contig 19044 bp, 33 predicted proteins | sample Lak10m_2_FD_114546 | JGI IMG/M metagenome (GOLD analysis project Ga0172373, IMG submission 114546) | Freshwater microbial communities from Kabuno Bay, South-Kivu, Congo - kab_092012_10m | ecosystem: Environmental > Aquatic > Freshwater > Lake | place: Democratic Republic of the Congo...
AAATCTCATCGAGACTTGATTGCTGCTGTGGTAAATGATCAAGCCGCTCGTAATCGCAGTCTACAAGATGCTGCTAGTCTAAAACACGATGGCAAATATGGACCGGCCGCTCGTGTGCTGATGTGGCGTACTAGTAGGCAAGATGCCAAGGCTGTAGACGAACTTATAGATATGCTACAGAAAAATCTTGTTCCTGCTGATCTTGTGCCCTATGTCTATGCTGTTTTTAGAGAGTTTTGTTCAAAGGTCGGTAGCGATACTGCTATAAAAATAGCTGATATAGTAGAAACAACTAGTCCTAGTCTTGCTCTACAATTCTTACGCACCGCTGCTCGAGTAAATGAAGACGCCAGTTATCGTTTGGCCATGATGGTATTTTCTAATCCCAGTAGTAGTACAGCAGAAATCACGGAAGTAATCAATGACCTCAGGGAAGGTGCCATGCGACGCCGGGTGCCTGCCATGATAAAACTGGGCGAATATTACACAAAGATTGGTGATAAGAAAAATGCCTTTTGCTGGTTATATGCTGCTCGTGCCGAACATAATACACAAGCACAACGATTATTAGAAGATCTAAACAAAACAATTACCAAGAGTGACTTTAATAACTATAAAACCGAAGCAGATGCCTTGGTAGATCAGATCAAGTTTATAGATGACAATAGGATGCGTTGATGATGTATTTTGCTGCCTTAGTGGCCATAGTATTTGTTTATGGTGTAATAATTTGGATTTCAGGGCAAACAGAGCTAGAACCCGATGTTAGAAAAAACTTACCCCCTGAGCAAATTGAATCAATATATCAAGAATTACAATGGCGTAGTCAAGTTGGCTTGCTAATGATCTTGATTAGTTTATTTCCCGTTATGACATATCTATGCGTTTATCTTTAGGGGTGTCTTTTTTACGATTTATCTTTTCAAAGTGTTGGTCAGTTTCGGCGGCAATCTTTTCGCCACGCAACTCCAGCGTGGTTTCTAATTTTTGATTTAGTCTAATTAGGTCATTATCTAACATACGGATACGATCTATTAGAGCCAGTAGAGTTTCATTTGACTCGCCCAATAAGGGTTTGATTTCTTTAGTGACCCAATTCCATATATACCAAATCAACCATGCTAATCCAATTAACATGACTATGGGAAAGCCATATTTGTTCAGCATGGTAATGATATCCACTAGTCTTTCCTTTGATCATCGCGACTGGCACGACTGAGTCTATCATAATCTGCCTGTAGGCCAAGTGCGTGACTGGTCTTGACATCTATTCTGATTAGTTGATTGGTCATAGTGTCAACACGCTTTTCCAATCTACTGATGGTTAGTTTTTGGCTGGCAATACTGCTGGTGACTCCAGCTAGAATAAACTTGATGGCTTGATATCCAAAATAGCCAGCCACACAGGCACCAGCTACTGCGGTGCCTTGTTCTAGTAGTTGACTGATTATGGAGATTTCGTCGCTCATTTATTTGCTAATGGATTATCTAGTGCTTTTTGTAATTTTTCCTGCATGGCCTTATCTAAGGCTTTTAATTTCTGTTCTACTTCACGATCTTGTGCTCTTAACTGTTGCTCGGTATTTTTAATAGCAGCGGCTACATCTTTATTTAACTGATTTGCTGCCGAATCAACCTGCTTCTGAGCTGCCCTAATTTCTGCTTTGGCTTCTGATATGGCACGATCAATTTCTCTAGCTTGTTGCTTATTAGCACGCTCAACTTCTTCTACGACTTTTTCTAATCTACGAAGATCGCCTCTTAAATCGTTTTTAATGTCCCTAGTGTATTCAGCGGTCTTATTAGCACCATCTTCTATACTCTTTTGTGCCTTAACTGTGCCTTCCTCCTGTACAGTGAGTCTTTTATCGAATTCTGACAGATCTGGAGTCACATACTCAGCTATTTTCTTTTTCATTCCAACATAGTCCTTATAGACCTCAAAAGCGCCATAAAGACCACCTAAAATGCTAGAAACCAGGGTAAAAGCTACCATTAATTTAGCCGGTGTAAATTCATAGCCACCTATACTAATGACTGTATCTTTACTGGCATATTTTTTAACTGCTGCTTCGGCCTCGTCAATTTTAGCATTGACATCTTTAATTTCTTCGCCCATGTTAGTCTTTCCCCTTAAAATCTATACAGGCTATAAACCATAGCAAGCATATAAATCCAATCACATGTATTAAAGGCAGATCCATTATTATTTCCTTTTAATGATAGACAGTATTTTTTGGAGCGGCGTGAATGCGTTCTAAAAAAGTTTTAGTCACCGCTAATTGTCCTTGGTATAGATCATCTAATGTCATATCTTTGCGTAGTTCTGCTATGATTTTTGCTTGTTGTTCCATGACTTCTTTTGTTGTTTTCATTATTACCTCCTATATTGTTGGTCTATCATTTCTTGGTGTCTTGCGTCCTGTCCTAGGCTACGCAAGGCTCGAACATTGTCTACAGTGCGTTGTCCACGGTAGATCTCTCGTGGTTGATAAAAGGCTATTTCTCTCATGGCCAAATTTGTGTAGACATCAAACCCTGCTGGCACACGAGCTATTTGACTGATACTGACTCCACCTGCCAAGTCATTATCTGCTGTGTTTGATTTCACAGCAGGTCCCGCAAATACTGGTCCAGACTGTGCCATCTGCTGTTGCCCGTTTAACATATCATTAAGCGGATTAGTACGATCTATTAGGGCCGTAGCAATTGTGTTAGCAGGGGCGTCTACTGTAGCAGTTTCCGTCTGAGGCGGTCTAGGGGATTCAACCTGCGGTGGTTCTGGTACAACTGCTGCGGCCATAGCAGGTTGAATAACAGCGGGCACGGCAATCGTACTATTTTCCTGCGGAGCACGCTCTGGCAATGTTGACTGACTTTGATCTATTTGAACCTGCGTTATCTCTGGCATTCTAATTATGGCTACTTGTACTGCGGCACTGGTATCTACATCTTGTGTTTGACTGATTGTACTGGTGCGAGCGGGTGTGGGAGGCAATGATACTGTTGTGGTTGTAGCCAACTGCTGATTTACTTGCGGTGGTGTTAACATTTGGTCCAATGATACAGTTTCTACCGCAGAGTCTGTTCTTGTTTGAGAATCCACTCTTTGAACTGGCCTTGACACTTGTGGTAATTGAACAGGTACGCTGACTGAGACTGCTGCGATTGTTGGTAAGCCCGATGATTGTTCTTGTTCCTGCCCTGTTGTTTGTGTGTCTTGGCTACGAGTCGTTGTTCGAACTGCGCCGGACAAGCCAGGTGCTGTTGAACTCGATGCTATTAACGGAGCAGCGGTATTACTCATACTGCCCGAATCTTGTTCATTTACGCTTTGACCGGTGTCAGTACTTGAAGATGTTGTACGCTGCCTAGCTTGGCTTGTTAATTGTGTGCCGGAATTGCCTGCTGAAAGCAAACGGTTTTCTGTTGTTGTGGTGCTTGTGGCTTGTTCAACGGCAGTCTCTGCTACTGCCAAATCGCGTTGAGCATTTAACTTAATCACGCTCATAGCAGTATTCATGCTAGCGGAAGATGTTGTAGAACTTGATTGGGTAGTTGTTATGCTATAACTAGCTGTGGACTCAGCCACACCAGGTATAGGCTTATTAATTGCTGCCAAGAACCCAGGACATTCTGTGCTATATAAAGGATTTACTACACAGGGATCAGACTGATATCGCAAATAAAAAGTTACATTCATAACTTCTGGTCCATATGGGCCTAACCAGTAGTTATTATCTTTACCACTGAAACCATATATTATAGTGCCTAGGTCACTGCCTCTGCGTTCTTTGGTAAAGTTTCCTGACCATGAAAAATCCGTCCAGTTATGTATGAAATTAAGATTATAACTTTGTGCTTCTATCCACTGTCCGCCTTTGCTGTACATTTGTACATAAGCACTGAGTTGGTCCAATCTAGCATCATCCCAGCCATTACCATTTTTGCTACGCCAATTAAATTGGAATCCGGTAGCCATCAAGCCGGTACCTGAATTTGGCAGCACATCTGCTATAGCCCTTGCTTGATATAACTCGGTAAATGAATAGCTAAAGTTAATATTACCATCTGGTCTAACATAAGGCCTTCCTCCTGGGCTACAATTGGTCATACCTTGTTCGTTGCCCCAACAAGTTAGCTCAGGAACTTGATAACCATTGCTCCAATTATTGGTTACTAAGTTTCCTGTGTATGAACTCTCAGCACTGTGAGCCACAATGACCCACCCGCAGAAGATGATTATGAGAAATACAACAAATCCGCGGGTGTGCCGATAGCCATAATTAGGTTCCATTATCTACGATTCCTTGTTCGATCTTCATAAGATTCTTCTACAATAGCAACTCTTTCCACAGGGTTAGGAATAAGGTGTGGATTCTTTTCCCAAAACTCACGAGCTTGATCGCCGATCTTGCCTTCTATGGGACAGGGTGTACCTGCTGCCATCATAGCATCCCATATTCTGCGATCCTGACACATTGTGGCCACAGCAGCAACTTTCATACCCATGTCATATAGAGTCTTGCTCAAGCGTAGTCTTTCGCAGTTGAAGTCACGCTGTGTGGCACCGAAGCTAACGCCAAGTACTTGTGTTTGTGCTGCACCACTTACACCAGTCACGCAAAGATCCTGACCCATGCTCATCATGGCTGGTGCAACTGCTGTTGGCGGAGGTTGGCGTATGGTCTGTGTTATTCTAGTATCATTGATATTACGGTTGGTCATGTCGCCAGTTTGTACATTATTATTTACATTGTTGCTAGTTGATGTGCTGTTATTGGTATTGACATTGGTATTTTTATTGTCTGTGCCACCACTTTGTACAGTACGCACAGTTTGGTCACCGGTGTTAATATTGTTGTTGGTATTCACATTGCTACTAGTACTGGTGCTGGTATTGACATTATTGTTTTGATTGGTATTGACCGCAGTGCTGGTAGATGTGTTGATATTGCGGTTGGTCATGTCACCAGTTTGAATGTTGTTATTTGTATTGGTATTGGTACTAGTACTTGAATTCACATTATTGTTGTTATAAGTCATTGTACCAGAATTAATGTTTTGGTTGACATTGTTGCTTGTGGTGACATTATTATTGTTGTAAGTCACAGTGCCTGACATAATATTACGATTAGTATTATCGCTAGTTGATGTGTTTGTGTTGACATTGTTATTGTTGTAGGTCACAGTGCCACTCTGTACATTGCGAATGGTTTGGTCACCAGAATTGATGTTGTTGTTGGTATTGACATTGGTGTTAGTCAAGCTGCCACTCATTATGGTTCTATTAGTATTGTCGGATGTAGTGGCGTTGGTGTTTTGATTAATATTAGTTAAAGTGCCACTCTGGACATTGTTGTTAGTATATGTTACCGAACCTGACATTATATTCCGGTTAGTAACATCTCCACTTTGGATATTATTGTTGGTGTTGACATTGGTACTGGTGTTTGTATTAGTATTTGTATTTTGATTGATATTAGTCAGTGTACCACTCTGGACATTATTGTTGGTATAGGTCACTGAACCCGACATGACATTATTATTAGTTACAGTACCACTTTGTATATTATTGTTCGTATTGACATTGGTATTTGTACTGGTGTTGGTGTTTTGATTAATGTTGGTCAGTGTACCACTTTGTACATTGTTGTTGGTATAGGTTACTGACCCCGACATGACATTGTTATTAGTCACAGTGCCACTTTGAACATTATTATTATTGTTAGTATTTGTGGTAGTGGAGGTAGTAGTGTTATTGGTAGTAACAGTACTCGTGCTGGTAGAATTAGTATCTACTAGACTTTGACTATCATAAGTCTGTGCTTGTGACACAGATATCATTATCCCAGCAATGATAATTGCCATGATATGCTTAAACATGATTTTTAATCCTTAATTACTTGTGATTGAATGCCTCCCAGTGGTTGATATACTAATTATTTATAGACTCGTGTACTAAATTATCATTACAGTTTTATTAAAACCCAAGATAAAGGGCTCCTAAGAGCCCTTTATATACTTAATACAGCCAATTGTCTGGCTAAAAACAACTTCCACCGCTGGTGTGGGACGAGGTCTTCATTGTCATCTTCTAGATCTTGTACTCGCAATCTGTTGAGATTACGAGCAATAGCATCGTCAAATACTACAATTTGGGTATCGTCAACTCGGCCTTGTAGCTGTAGAAATTGTAAATAGCCACGACGAGCCAGTATTACTTCTTTGCTTCGGCTTTCTTGTCGTCTTTCTTGGCCTCGGCCTTGGCGGCATCTTTTTTGGGCTCTTCTTTCTTGGCATCTGCGGCAAAAGCTGAGCTAACTGCAAAAGCAGTGATTACGGTTGCGATAACTGATTTCATTTCGATTTCCTTTTAAAAAGTTGCGTAGCCTAGGCTACATATATAATAACGCCTGTGTGTATGAAAAGTTGACAATTAATTTACCATAACACGACTCACCGCGGTCATAACTGCGGCAATTCGTCCAATGTCTCTAAGTTGTTCAACGGTATAGCCTTCCTTCTTTAGTGTATCATAATGTGCCTTGACACAAAAATGACACTTGCCCACAATACTAGCGGCAAGGCTATATGATTCAAAACGGGCCTTAGTGGTACCACCATGGCTGGCTATTGCGTTCATACGCAACTGTGCTGGTAAGCCTTTCAAGCCAGGATCATCAGCCATCTCTACATATGGATACCAAACATTGTTCATCGTCATGAGACTGGCTGCTGTAATAGCAGCAGTAGCTTCTGTGGTATCCGAGATTTGACTTTGAATCCAAGTCCATAATTTTGTATTACCAGTAGCAAAGGTGGCTGCAAGTGCTACACATTGTGCTTCCAGTGGATCTAGTGTACTACGCTTGACCACTGCGTCAATGTTGAGGCGAGTGTCTTTAGCATAATCAGGTAGTGCTTCTTTTAATTGATCAACCCATTTCATAATTTTTCTTTAATCAACTGGTAGTAATCCAATGTTAACATCAACCATACCGTATCCTCGATATGCTTGTTTAACACATTCTAAATCTAGTACATCAAAAGCGATAGTTATTCTTTTATCTGCATAAGGTGTTAGCACATTAACACTATGAAACCGATCACTTGGACCAATGTACAACTGCCCTATACGATTCTTTATGGTGTAACCATCAAACTCGGTTTCGGTATGCTTGGGATCAATGCTAACATAACCATGACAGAAACTTCCGTTGTGAGTATGACGTTTTAATACTTCATCTTGCGTATGAAAGTTTAACCAAGTTTGAAACCATAATGGATCTGTTCTGTTTGTGTGTTGCCTAATAACAGCTTTGATGTTTTGATAAAATTCATAGTATTCAACACTACCAAACGTAAACGGAACTAGGTTGTAGTATCTATAAAAAAAAGTAGACGACACATTGGGAAAGTTGAATTCAAACCTTTTGTGTGCTAATTCTGCAAATTTTATAAACGCTGCCTGATTCCGTTGTATGTGATCACTTTGGTATACTGAATAATTGAATTGGTCATTGTGGTTATCGAAAATAAACATTATTCTTGATTAGTTAGTAGCTCTTGTAATAAAGGTTCTGACCAGATCATTTGTGCTGCCACTGCTACTAATACAGCAGCACCAATCCAGATAGTTTTGGGCCAACGTTCCATAATTCTAGCTACTATTGTACTACCAAACAATATGATAGGTACAGAGACAAGAAGTCCAAATATAATCAACCACCAATTGCCGCTAGCAGCACCAGCAATGGCTAAGGCATTGTCTAAGCCCATTACAGCATCGGCCCAGACAATTGTCACCATAGCACCCCAAAAGGTACTGGCAGCTTGTACTTCATGCTCTTGTTCTTCTGTATTGCGTACTAGTGTCCAAGCAATATAAAGCAAAGCTAGGCCGCCAACCAAGCGTAGGCCGGGAATCATAAGCAGATATGTTAATGCTGCTACACAAGCAAATCTGACACCAACTGCTCCAATAGTGCCCCATAACATGGCTCGCTTTCTCAGGTCAGGCGGTAGGGGACGACTGGCCATGGCAATAACAATAGCGTTCTCGCCGCCTAGTACTACATCAATGAGTATGATGGCACCTAGTGCCCATATGAGTTCTAACATATTATCTAGTCTTTTCTACTAATTCTCTATAACCTGCCCAACTTGGATGTATGTTATCTTTTTGATATCTACCAGTCCAAATCACAGTGTCACCAAACATGCCAGCAATGGTGCTGACATCCTGATATGCCTGGGGTTTGGACTGTTGGTTTGGTGCAATCCAAAATACCCGCTGGGCTTGTATCTTTTCTCGTATCTCTCGTAGCTTACGATAGGTATTGGCACCTTCCCAATCATTTGTACCAAGACTGATAATCACAGTGGCAGCAGTGAGATTGTTGGTGCAATACCTCTTGTCCCAACCATGACTGGTAATACCACCTTTGGAATACGAAACACATTCTTGACGATATTGATGGGCTCCAACTGCTATGCTGTCACCCATGATCAAACAACTAATCATCTTGGCGTTGCTTTTCTTTCTGTGTTTTATCGTAGAGATAATTGCCCAGCATGACCGCTGCTACTACAGAAATGAAGAATAGAATAAACTTCATTTCGTAAATATCCCAAAGTGTTTCGTATTCAAACATTGTAAACTCCACTTGCTAAGACGATCTGGCAAATATGTTCCAATCTCTCTATATGTTCAAATGCTCGCCAAGGTGTAGTATCAATACTGACTACACCATGTCCCTTTATGCCCACAATGTCATAGGCTATGTTGCCAAATTCATCAAGTTTAAGGGCCTGATGGCAATGGTCTGCCAGTTCTTGACTGATTGGTGCTACATCTCCCACATTAGGTGCTACCTTGGTATAGCGGCTCAGCTCAGGAAAGTCTTTGACCAAATCTTTGAGCACGATACCACGGTGCATGGCTGCTATGGTATATGTAGGATGTAAGTGAACTACCACACGAATGTCTTCTGAGTGCTGACCCATTTGACGCTGTAGTCCCCAATGTAGGGGCAGTTCTCCACTGGGCTTGAGGTTACCACTTATGTCATCCTGTTCTATGACTTCTGGAAATTCTCTTGTGCCGTTGTTGGCAATACGAATTTTCTTGAACATATCGTATTGTAATTTTTGTTTACGCACACCACTTGGCGTAATATAAAAATGATTGCGATCGTGATATCTTATACTGAGATTACCGTCACGACTGGTAATCCAATTACGATTATAGGCTTCAACTAATACGTCGCAGCAGGTTTCTAACATATCATGTCTACTTTAGTTTAACTGCGGCCGAAAGTCTTTCCTCGTCGGTCAGTTCGTAACATTTCGGAGCACGAGCAGGATCACGCAAGATATCATATTCTGATCGCTCTGTGTAAGTACGACGGAAATGTCTAAACACTAGCCAGGTAACAAATGCCATAGTTACTACAGCAGCATGACCAATTACATTATAACCTAATGTTGCCAGTTCACCAACATATAGACTAAATGCCACAGCCCAGAAACTGGCTAGTAACACACTAGTAATATACTTGATCTGTGGTGGTGCGTCTTTTAAGGCATTTCGATCTGGATCTAGTAATTGAATAAAGTTGCTAAATACAAAGACTAAGAATTTGACGAAACCAAACATGATTATTCCTTTCCACAAAGATCTGGATAAAATTGTGCGTTACAGACATTAGTGACACCATAATGCTGATTGCGAATGCTGTAAAGTCCAACACCTATTACAACTGGTAGCACAAATGCTACCAGTGTACATACCAAGTACTTAATCACAGTGTTGACCCACCTACTGCACGGTTACACGCACAGAGTTCGCCAGTCTGACAAGCATCTAATACTCGTAGTGTTTCTTCTGGACTACGGCCAACATTCAAGTTGTTTACTGTAACATGCTGTATGACATTATCAGGATCAATGACAAAAGTAGCCCGAAGAGCAGCCCCGGCAGGTGCATAAAAGATTCCTAATTGATTAATCAAACTGAGTTCACCACGCTGAGTATCTGCAAATTGTGTGTGAACAATCTTCTTAAGATCCTCATGTGCAGCTTGCCATGCTAGTTTACAGAATTCATTGTCTGTGCTACCAGTCAGCAATACAGCATCACGATCCTCAAAGTCTCGTGCTAGTTTATCATATGCTACAATTTCTGTGGGGCAAACAAAAGTAAAATCTTTTGGATAGTATACAATCACTTTCCATTTGCCTGGGTATGACGTTTCGGTAATATCAAAAAACTGATTACTACCTGGGTTGACTCCGGTTACTACGAATGGCTCTAATTTATGGCCTACGGTTTTCATATGTTCTCCTTTGTGTGTGTTGGTGTTACAAGTATATACTTAGTCCTGGACAAAGTCAACGACCTAGTAGTTCGTTAGTAAAATCCAGTAATAATTTATGATGTCTATATCCATGCCAATACGGTTGCATGTATGATTTATGGTACCAATAACTATCACTTTCAGGGTGAGGTCCTATAACACCGATTCTTCCTTGGATTATAGCAGCCGGATCACCATTTGTATAGTGTGCGATTGTTCGAAAGTTGCGTTTATTACCGAGTAAACTACAACCATCGTAAAAAAACATTTGCTCTGATTGTCCTTGCCATACAACTTCCACAGTGGTACCAAAGCTACGACGAACTTCGGTATCTGGTCTTTTTATATATTGTACTGTGTCTATGCCTTTTAATAAATTGTAGTAATGTGGACCTGCACAATAAGCACCCATACATAGACCTAAGTAATGTTTTCCTCGTTCAATTTGGTTATGGATCACATCTTGTGTTGGTTCAAGTATACGATGCCAAGAACTGCTATCACCTAAGCCTCCGGGAAAGGCTATAAGTTGGAAACGGCGGAAATACCCGTCACGAATATCTGCTGTGGTAAAACAAACAGTGTCGTATTCGGGGCTAAGTGCTCTTATTATACCATGTGAACTTTGTACACTACATTCAGGGTGATTGATGAATATTGCCGCTCGGGGTCGTTTCATGCAGATATTTAGCTATAAAAAAACCTAGACTCCGGTCTAGGTTTTTGTTGAGTCAATTAGATTAAAACCTAACAGATACACCCATACCAACTGCGTTTTCCTTAATGTCTTGACTACTACGGCTGACATTTAGGTTAACACCAAGATGCTTGGTCACAGGCATGTTGTAGCTAGCAAAGGCCACAGTTTGATGAGTCATATGATCTTGAGTGCTACCAACACGAGTCTTGGCTCCTGCCATAGCGAAACCAGGTCCAACTTTGCTACCAACAGTGGCACCAATTAGACCATAGTTAAAATCTGGACCACCATTGAAGCCATTGTCATAGCCAAACCCCACAAATGGAGTGATAGGACCAAGACTGACTTTATGTGAGCTCACTGTGGTTTCAACGCTGTTGACTAGACCGCCACCGTCAAACCTTGCGGTACGTCCTTGTACCATTAGGCTAAGATCTCCAAAGCTCTTACCAATTCGTAGATATTGAGCAGTGCTATCTTTGGCCTTACCACGACCTTCAACTGCGTCAACATCAAAACTGGCCCAACCTGAAGCACCGGCTGTGGTAGATGCTACTAGAGCTAAAACTGCAATTAGTTTCTTCATGTAATTTCCTTTCAAATCTAATTACTACCTGTACACTGTACACGGTATTTTATTTAAAGTCAAACAATCTGAGTAAACAAATAAGTTAATGGATATAACTACTAAGAGAAAGGGGCCGAAGCCCCTGGTTTGTTTGGTTACAAGGCCTTTTCCTGCCCCGCGGAGGTTACGCTGCTAGGCGAACTTCTCCGAAGTAATCGTCGTTTGCGATTATTTTATTTGCTTGATTAACGATCATCGCCTGTCGTGTTGTCCAGTCATCTATCATACGCCAATCGATACCATTTCATCCCCCCTGTTTTGGAGATGCCCGGATTCGAACCGGGATCTTGCTCGTTCGTCAACTTCCTTCATACAACAATTCTTAATTAATGTATTTAACGTCTGCCCATAATGTCAAAAAAAACACCACATATCCAAATCAACACCACGAAAGTCAAATAAAAACCCAAAGCATCTATCATGGAAACACCTGAGTAAATCTACGCCCACGATATTCAAATGTAACAAGTTCTCCTGCCAAGACTTGAATGGGCTGCTGACTACACCTAGTCTGCATTTCAACTGTAGTGCCATCATTTTGACTACCCATTTGCCCACCGATCACCGCGCCAGCCGCAGTGGCAATGTCTCTGCCACGCCCATCTCCAATTTGGTTACCTATCGCTGCACCCAGGATAGCACCAACTGCTCCACCACCGCTTGAGCTACGTCGCTCCACTGGTACTTGATTACATACCTGTTGATAACTAGTAACATATCTAGGTTGCCTTGATACTACTACGGCCACATCTTGTGGACTAACGTACTGTGAATATATGATATTTGAACGTGCTGTGTAATTTGTAGTATTGGCCTGGTTCCACCGATTGCTTTGTTCCCACACAGCACGATCATTTCTAAATTGCTGTTCAACCCGATTCCAGTTGGTTTCGGCTTGGACTGGCACACTTGCGACTGCCACCAGTAATCCCGCTAAACTTTGTTTTAGGTCCATAATGACTCCCTTATCTTAATCAAACGAATCAACATAGCAGTGTCTTCCTCCCTACGCTGTTCTTCAATCTCTCTCAAGCGTTCATGTGCTCGATCTTTGGCACGTTGAAATTCGGGATCCTTGTTGTCTAAAAAGTCAGTGAATCCGCCGTCGGGACTGTTTAAGCGGCCTTGCTCACATACCGCAGACCAACCACTTTCATCATGCGGATCCTGTCTAGCAGGATATATTTCCTTCCACCAACGATACAGTGTATAAATTTCCATGGCGGTTTTGGCTTGATCGGTAAGTTCACCGTAGTCGTCGTCACCGGGATTCACACCCCAGTCTCTGTCCTTGACCAGATTCATTTCCCACATCAAGTAGTCAATGCCGGCTTGTGAACTACGCCAAGTGCGAAATCTCCACCAACCTGTGGCATACCAGGGGCTTTTATACTTCTCACGTGCCTTTTCGTCCCAGGCTATGTTTTTCCAGGCTAGTTCAACTTCAACAAAATCAACGAGCTCATTAAACAAGCAAGGTAGAAAACGGTTGCCCACGTCACACCAGTGTCCTGGTTTAATGTCACGGCTGTGTGCAGTGAGTGCGTGAGTACGAGTAATCCAACGATTATTACCGTAGTACTTAATATCATATAATTTATCCACGGGCCACATAAGGGCGTCTTGAATACGATCAAGAGCTGTTTCGGCGATCCAATACCGGATGGGATTCTTTTCCCGAGAGGTACGATTCCACTCACGCCATCCTGCGCCGGTCTTGGCACTACCTTTAGGAGTGCCGCGAATCCAATCAGCAAATTTAGTGCATGACCAGTATTGAGATCTTGAAGCCATTATCGTCCAGGTTGGTTATAGGTTTGGTTATACTCATGAGCAGCAATACGATAATACTTGCCTTCTGCTTCACGCACTAGATAGTCACCGGGTTTAAGTATCATAGCTTCTCCCCAAGATGCCACAAAGCTCACAGGTTCGGCACCAGTATATCTAGCCACCATTCTTTGTGTTTGGGTGTCGGGTTTTCTGCGCCCATTTCCAGCATCAACGGGATAATTTTTTAGTAGCTTAGATTCCCCACCAATGTTGTATTTTTCTCCACTGGGCCCACTTACAATGACATCACCCGGTGCTACTGCTTTTTGAGTTTCGTGTCCATCGGCAGTTACAGTCTGTAGCATAAATTCTTCACCGCTACGTCCGAAACTAAGTCGGGGCATACGATTGATATTGTCTTGTGTAATCTTTGTTCTAACCGGCGAGTAAGTTAAGTCCTTTTTAGTAGTTGGCAGAAACTGCAACTTACTAGCTACGGCTTCAATGTCAACAGGGTTTTCTAAAATAGAAATATACTCTTTCAAAGTCTTAATCATTGCGTGATCCTGTAAGTTGTAATAGGCTGGTAAAGATATTGATAAAGTTCAAATATAGACTCAACGCACCCAATACCTCGGCACGATGATTTTCATCTCGGTAACTGACTTGTTCACGAATTTGCTGCGTATCGTAGGCGGTCAAGGCCATAAACAAAACAATAGCAATTGCCGAAATCACCATTTGCATCAAGCTACTACCAATGAATATGTTAATTATACTAGCAATGATGATAGCGATCAAGCCAATAAGGAGATATTTTCCAAAACTGTCTAGACTGCGTTTAGTAAAGTAACCATACAAGCTCATAGTACCAAATAGCACACTTGCGCCTAGAAAGGCAGTAAACACACTCATACCAGTAAACACTGCCATAAAGGCACTTAGACTAAGACCCATTACCGCAGCGAAACCTAGTAACAAAGCAATGGCACCCTCTCTAGCGATACCAGAATTAATAGCCATGGGCACAACGAACACAAATACCAAGGGCGCAAACATGGTAATCCATTTTGTAATGGGACCGAAAAAGATAGCCATAGCGGCCGGACTAGAGGCCACTAACAAACTGACAATCATACTAACTGCAACTGCTAGAAACATGTAATTATAAACACGTGCCATTGCCGCATTTACTTCAGCGGCGGATCTGTAACTGCGAGATGTCCAATCTGCCACGGTATCAAACATATAATCTCCTTTAGATGTGTGAATAGGGCACTCGAGGTGCCCTAGTATTTAAGCCAACATTGCTTAGGCTTGACTAGCCTCTTTCTGGCTTTCGGCCACAAGAGCAGCAATTGCTTCACCTAACATGTCTGCAGGAGCTTCGCTAGCTCGAGCAGCCTGGGCACGAGCACGGATGTCCTCAATGCTGGGCGCACCTTTCTTGGTGCTGGAGGGTTTAGTAGCTCGTGCTACTTTTACCTTAGCGACAGCTGGTGCTGCTTCGCTATTATACTTGACATCTGCGTTTTCAATCGCAGACGCATACTCAGGCTTATCCATAAGACTAGTAGTCTTAAGAAAAGAAACTGCATCACTCTTGGTCATGGCGTGCGGAAGCTCGACTAGCTCAATGTCCTCGTTGCCGGTTTTCATAAGAACCTTGACACGAGTCATATCACTAGCAAACCGCACTTTGTAACCAGTCTTACCAGAACTAACACCAGCACACTTGAACAACTTGTTGTCTTCTGACATAATAACCTCACTAAGAGAGTTGATTGAAAATAAATTTACCACAGTCAAATTGTATGATACATCTAAACCACTTGTCAACCACTTTTGGGCTAGTTGCTAATTTGCCACGTTGACCCAACCAAACACCTTTGCGGTCCACCAAACATGCTTTCAACGATGCGTTGAGCAGTGGTAGGGCCGTTTGCTTCTACTACAATCTTTTGATATTGCATGGTGCTTTCACCAATAAAAGCTCCATGCCCACTTTCGCCCCGATGACCTAAACTATAGGTTACTTCATACTTGGCCATCTTTAATCTCCTTGAGATTGGTTACGATGTTTTTCATGCCGCTGGAACTGCCGCTTATTCTCAACAGTACGGGCACGAAACGGACTGTTGGCTTGAAACAACATAAAATGTATTCTAGGATTGGGACTCTTAAGCATCCGCATCTGCATGGTCTTCTTCATCGGACTGATCCTTTATCAATTTCTTTGTGAAATTTGTCACAGGTCTTCAATACAATAGTCAAACCTTTGTCTGAATAATTATTTTCTAATGCAGTAATAAGCCAATCACTGCAACTATCAACTAGTTTTTGTAACTCTTTACTCATCTTCCTGCTCCTGTAAATAATCGTTAGCTTGGGTAAACTTTTGCACATCGTGTTCACTCATCCAACCAAGTGCGTCACGGGCCAATTGCTCCCATGTTAGCACACCTTGTTCGGCTAAGTCTAGCAACTCACTAGTAATTGGGCGACTCTGTCTGTGATCAAAACCCCACATTATCTTGCCTCCATAACATAAGTTGATAAGATCCACTTGGCACGATTCAACAACTGACGCTGGTCTTCTAGGATGTTAGCCAGTGTATCCGAATCATAGGGACCGTAGCTGACCATTTCTTGTGCGTCGCTCATCATGCTCATGGCATACATAGCAGCACCACTAAAACGATACGTCAAACTTTGTTCTACTGCTTCACGCATTTGAGCCTCAGTACAACCATACATTCGGACTTCACGGCGTTGCTGTTCAGTTAATGCTTGGTAAGTCGCTGTAGTCATTTGGTACTCCCGATTAGTCGTTGAGTTCTAAGTCGTCAAAACAATCTCCACGCAAACTCTCATAGATATGATGACGAGCTTGATATACCCAATCAATAGGTACATTGAAGAAGTCGGCTACATACTCAATGCTAAAACCACGCTCTAACATCTCTTGCATGTCTAGGTCTAAATCACACATTCTGCCCATCTCATTAACTCCTAATTACTTACTATACCACTATTATAGCACGAATGAATACCCCGGTCAACTCACGGGGTATTCTGTTGTATTTAAACGAACTCGATGTTGTCTGTACGCAACATCATTTTAGCGTGTGCAACTACGCGAGGCAAGTCTTTTTCGAGACAATTGTAGGGAATATGTCCGCTTACATATGCACACTTCTTTTGTGTAGGGAATATATAATGCCCTCTTGCATTTGTCTCGCGTACATTAAACGCAATTTTTAACTGATACGAACTAATTTTTTTAATATAAACAAGTTTAGCACGAGCAAGGCATTTTGTTTCCATTTGTAGCTCCGTTTGTTTACTGTACCACTATTATAGCACGAATGGATACCCCTGTCAAGTTTCGGGTTATTCCCTAGCTGTTGTTTTTAGACAACACGCAAGTTCCCCGTAAATAACCACGCGACATACGCAGATCAGCCTCAATACCTGCTAACAGCATCCATTCTTGGATACTTTTGATCACTCGTGTTCGCTCTAGTCCGTGGCCAACCCAAAATGTCACAATACGACGATAGGAGTTTTTAGCCCTGTCTCCGGGAGTAGAATCAGTGTAGGTTTTGATGATGCCAATGTTGTTTTCACGCAACACACGATTAACAATACTGCGGAATTCCAGGGTTTCTGCTCTACGCATCTCTTGCTCCGTTCGTTTACTGTATCCACAGTATAGCACGAATGAAAAACCCTGTCAAGTGCAGGGTTTTATCGTTTTGGTGGGTAGCCTTTACGCTGCCAATAAAATGACCAATCCTTCATTTCTTCCTTCCTTGGCAATGTGCTCGTTGACTGAACCCTCGTGGATTGTTGCAATTGATTGAGTTCTTGTACTTTTGGCTCCATTTCTCCCTCACTATACTTTCTTCTTGCTGTTGGCTGGGATCTTGGTCTCCGGGGGCAGTAAAACTTAGGCACCCTTCCCAGAAACTGTTACTAGATCCATAAGGACATTCACTGTCATCCAACCCTAGGTAAGCAGCATAATTATAACCAGCATCATGTCCAGAGCAATCTTTGGTACATGGATAGCCTCTATAATATAAGCCAGATTCAAATAATTCAAATACTCTCATTTTTCATCAGCTTCGGGTTTAGAAATTTGAACAGGTTTTTCTGGTTTTGGTAATGAGGGCGACGTTTTCTTTAGATCGTCAATGTCACGTCTAAGACTGTTGAGTTCTCGATCATGTCTACGATCAGCTTCAAGGCTGTGTAGTAAACTGCGCTGAACAAATTTATAAAATGCCCCTTGCAGACTACGACTTCCTGGATAATGATGTTTAGCATACCTAGCTACATCTTTAACATCAGGATCGTCAAAGCTGTCATCATCTTTATTTGGCTGTGGACGATCTTTACGATCGTCTGATTCAAATTCCCAATGTCTCATATTACCAACTTCTACACGACCAATATCGGGCCTTCCATCTCGGTCCCGGATTGTCACAGTTATGACGAGCACGGAAACTCTTGCGACGCTTGGGGTTGGACTTTTTGATTGTCATGTTCTTGTCGCCAAAATTTACTTTGACCACTTTGCCATTTGGCTTACGAACATAGACTTTACTCTTGGCCACATCTCCTGCCATCTTCTTGCCCAAGGGCACTTCACGGCCTTGATATTTGGCTTCGTCCATGTCCCTAGAAGCTGGCTTTCTTAGCATGTCAATCAATTCCCGTAATGGTGCTAGTTCAAGATCACTGCGTTCCCATGTAGGATGACGCTTAAGTAAAATGTCGATAGTGCGTTGTTTTAGATCATGCTCTTGAGCTCGAAGTGAGTCCATGCGACTCTGAGAATCCGTATCTAAACGATTTGAACCTGGGCGTTGACGATTGCCCATGCTTAAGCTATATTCATGCTCCTCGGGGCCTTCCGTCATGCCATCCTCCCCAAATCGTGATCTATAGGAATTAGGTGCCATGCTATTACGACTACCGATTACCTTATGACCTTCCCCTGCCAGCATTAGGTCATACATCATTTTGATCACAGCCAATGGATTTTTTAGTGTATCTATGCGATTATAGAACCAACTAATTTTCTCAGGCTTCATTCTGCGTATGGATTTACCTTTAATCAGTTCTTTGGCTTGAGCTTTAAGCGTGGCAAAATCACGGATCTGTTCTAATCTTTTAATATCATCTATAGTAAAGTTATCTTCAGTACCGTCATTTGGGCCTTCCTGTACTTTTTGTTGTGGTTTCTTCTCGGCCTGCTCTTGATCTTTGGACTTTTTCTTGGCCTCACGATCTGCCTGAATATCCTCGGGATGCTTATATTTTTTACCGGTCTTTTCATTGTATCCACCAGCATAACCATAAGCAGTTCGGAAGTATCGACCTTCCGCCACACCTTCTGTAGCACTCTTTTCCACTCGGTCAGCAATTTTGTCACCAAACTCTAATCTTATACGTGCGATAACATCATCTTTATATACGGCTTGGTCATTTGCGTATTCATTTGGGTCATTGGCCTCTCGATATAAATCTATTAGAGCGTTTAATCTTTTTTTCTTTATTGGATCCAAGCCTTC
>Ga0172373_10004709_pt1 | contig 19036 bp, 15 predicted proteins | sample Lak10m_2_FD_114546 | JGI IMG/M metagenome (GOLD analysis project Ga0172373, IMG submission 114546) | Freshwater microbial communities from Kabuno Bay, South-Kivu, Congo - kab_092012_10m | ecosystem: Environmental > Aquatic > Freshwater > Lake | place: Democratic Republic of the Congo...
ACGACAGATAATCGAGGGCACTCCCATAGCTCCGCTTCTGCTCCTGAACAGGTTGCCGCGGATTCATCGCTGGTTCTCCGGTGCCTGAGTCGTTCTGTTACTTCACCGCGGGAAAGGGATCACGCTGATGGAAGAGAACCCGGAAAATCTGCCGATAGTGGACCGTTTCCACCGCGCGGAACATCTTATCCGCGAACTCAGTGAACATCTCCGCCAGTCGCTCCTGCCGAGGCTTTCTGAGCTGCGTCACGCGGGGAAGGTATTCGAAGCGGCCGAGGTTTCCGACCAGGAGCTGCTGGATCGGATGCAGGCTGTTCTGCAGGCTGACGAGTTTGCGAGGACACTGCATAATCGCCTGCGGCTGTTCCTGAAGAGCATCGAGCGGGAGGCGGACAGGATTCTGAATTTGTGAAATTCGCTGCAGGCGAAGCATTACGACCCGGCACCGCAGGGGCTGGCATCAGACAGATCCCGAGTATTTGCGGCACTGTCAAAGAGGATGCCGTTGCACGGTCGCGTCGTTTTGCGCCACAGGTTTTCAAGACATCTCCAGCTTTGCCGCGAGATACTCTCAGCCGACTGAATTGCGTGCAGCAGTTCTGTCAGGCGGAAGGGGCGCTGGACCCAGGTGATCCGGGGCAGAGACTGTTCCTGATCAGCGGAATCGGGGTGCATGCGGGCGGTGAGCACCACCACGGCAATGTCATCGACGCGCGCCGATTCAAGCCACTCGCACACACCATCGGCCGCCGGCTGTGCAGGCTCCGGCCCGCACGAATGCTCGCCCCACGGCAGTTCCCAGCTGAGTATCAGCACGTTGGGTTTGGGGCCTGACTGCAGTGCTGCCATGCAGCTGGCAGCATCGGCCGCAGTGGAAACTTCATAACCGCAACGGAGCAGAAACCGCCTGAATAACTGTCGACATTCCTCGTGTTCTTCCGCAATCAACACTCTGAATGGCATCCGCAGCACTCCCATAGTTCCTTGTCTTCACGTCTGTCATTTGCGCAACTGCTCAACCCGAGACCGCCCGGTATTCGGGGCTGGGTTTGTCAAAAGTCTCAGCGGGCCAGACGACGAGTTCATTCAGAATCAGACTGAGCCCGGGAATCAGCCTGAGCGCATCCTGGGCTCGTTGTCGGGTCCGGTAACTGCTGACGATCCCGCAGAGCACAGCGGTGCCGTGGAAAACATGACAGCGAATGCCGTGGGCTGGCAGGTCGGGTTCCAGCAGCAGTCGGATTCGCACACGTTCGGCGAGTGAAGATTCACCAGAAACTGGGAAGGCGCCCGTGGGGGCATCCGGGTGCTGGCGGACAGGCATGATCATGACAGGTTTCCTGCAGAGGGTTTGAGGAGTTCACGAGAAGTCAGAGTTGTACCCGCGTTTTGGCCGTGCGAAATCGGGGATCGGCAGCACACCGTCATGGTGGCATCCGCCAGCGATTCCGAGTGCTGTGTGTGAGCTTCTGCCGTGAGCGTTGTCCCCGGAATCGGCGAAGCCGGCCGAAGCACAGCATCAGGAAAAACCCGATCCGAGGGTTTTCCGAACGCATCTGTGGCAAAAACCGGATGCATTCGCCTCGTGGTTGCCACCTTGAGCAGCAGTCGATAAAATCCGGGCAGTTCGCGGCAGCAGTGCTGTGTCAATCTCACGTCTTTATCCGTCAGAACGGATTGCAGTCATGTCAGTGCAGGCGATTGCTGGGGTAAGCCCCGGAATAGAAGCCAGAATCATGACGGAATTTCCCTCCGTCGGCGCAGGGTCCCTGGGACGCCTGATCGGTGTGCTCATGGATTCCATTCCAGTTCGGCTGTTTGGAATCAAACTGTCTTATCTGGCTTTTGGACTGCCTTTGGCACCGTTCGGGGCGCTGTGTTTCTTCCTCCGCCTGCTCGGTGCCCGCTATGTACTCACCAATCGTTCGGTACAGATCCGCAGTGGTCTTGGGATTCAAAAAACGAGTTCGGCCGATCTCTCAGCGATCAGCGACGTTGAACTCGAAGTCCAGCCTGGCCAGGATTTCTACCGCGCCGCTGATCTGCGTCTGAAAGCAACCAATGGACAGACATTGCTTCTACTGCCGGGTGTTGCGGATGCGGCGGCATTCCGGAACGCGATCCTGCGTGCGGCCGAAGCAAGGCGGCTCGTACAGTCGTCGCTGGCGACCATCAACGCACGGCGTTAGTCCGCTGTCAGGCTTCATGACATGCTGGACGCCGGCCAACTTTTCACATTCCTCGCTGCGTCCGTCCTGCTGACCATTTCGCCGGGTCCCGATGTGCTGGCGACGATCAGCGTCGGACTGTCCCGGGGCTGGGCTGCTGCAGTCAGCTTCGGAGTTGGCTGTGCGTTTGGGTGCCTGCTGCACACGACTGCCGCGGTACTCGGCGCCTCAGCAGTCATCAGGACCTCACCGACTGCCTACTCCTTCATGAAGCTGATTTGTGGCGGTTACCTTGCCTGGCTTGGTGTGACGGTACTGCGGTCAAACCTGCTTCGATCACCCGCCACAGACAAGACGACCGAAAAGCAGCCTCTGCAGTCTCCCTCGAACACGACTCCAGCAGCGCCGGGACCAGCGTTGCTGTTTCGAGATTTTTTCCGGGGGCTTCTGGCCAATGCGACGAACCCGAAGGTTGCGATTTTTTTTCTCTCGTTTCTGCCGTCCTTCGTGCGTCCCGGAAGTCTCCGCCCTGAGCTTCAACTGGCTCTTTTGGGTGTTGTCTTCACCCTGCAGGCGATGGTGATTTTTGCAGCGATCGGGTTGTGTTCTGGGTATTGCGGGCGGCTGCTGAAGTCGTTCCCCGGTCTTTCCCGATCGCTGGATCTGCTTTGCGGCCTGATGTTTCTGGTGCTTGCTGCGGTTCTTGTGGGTTCAACAGCCTAAGTTTCGCTGGCGGGCAAGCGCTGAGCACCCACGCGGGGACAGTGACTTGCTCGAGAACCCCGCGTTTCTCCTGTGGCAGGCATTCCCGCCGTTTTGGCAGTGGATTTGGGATTCTGTGGTTGAATTCCCCGACGAAAAGTCCAGCCTTCACGCATTCTCGCCCCTCCCGGGCGAAAACAGCTCTGGACACGCCTGCTGATTCCGGAATTGCCCTTGAAAATCCATCACTTCGACACCTCTGTGGGAATGCTTAACCGTGTCCGGTCGGGTGACGATCGGGCGTGGTCGGATTTCGCCAGGAAGGCTGCTGCGATACTTAGTCAGTGGGCGCGGTGGAAGCGACTCGAGGCGGCTGATGCTGACGATCTGACGCATGAAGCACTGCTGGTGGTAATCTCCAAGATTCACAGCTTCAAGCACTCTGGCCGTGGCAGCTTTCGAGCGTGGCTTCGGGCGATCGCCTGGCGCTGTCTTTGTGAGGCGCAGAATGACAAAGAGAATCTCGCCCGACCTGAACTTGCCGAACGCTGTCTCCGCACCGAAGACCAAATCACAGACCTTGAAGAAGAATTTGATCGGCTCCAGCAGATCGAACTCCTGAGGTCCTGCATGCTGTCGGTTCAGCGAAGAGTGCGCAAGCAATCATGGGACGCGTTTCAGCTGCTGGCCATCAAAGGACTGACGGGGTCGGCGGCCGCTCAGCAGCTCCATCTGCAGATCGATGCCGTGCACGCGGCAAAAGCTCGCGTACAAAAACTTCTCTCAGCGGAAATTCGCAGGCGCCAGAATCATCGACTCCCGGAACACTGAGCATCCGCATGAGCAAACTTGCCCCCTGCAGCTTCGCACCCGGTGTGCCGGATTACCTCTCAGGTCAGATGCCTGACAACCAGGCACTGGCCTTTGAGGCACATCTGGACAACTGCAGCGGTTGCCTCGCACTTCTCGCTGAACAGACGCCTGTGTCCACAGATCCCGACTGGCTGCAGGTACTCAGGAATTCAATCGCCGCCTCGCTTGAAACCGCCAGCCTCGACTTCACACGGCCGGATACCGGGACAACAGCCTCCCGTCCGAGTGCCGGCTTCCGCTATGCACTCATTCGCAAAATCGGCAGGGGCGGGTCGGGTGAGGTCTGGGAGGCACTCGACCACATTCTTGACCGCACTGTGGCCGTCAAGCTGCTTCACACTTTAAGCCCATCGCTCCATGAATCCCAGAGATTGATACGGGAGGCCTCCGCACTCGCCCGACTTTCGCACCCTCACATCGTTAGTCTTCATGAGGTTGAATACACAGCTGAACGATCGGCGCTGATCATGGAGTTTGTTTCCGGTCCCACGCTTGCCACGTGGCTTCACGGTCAGCCCGCAACTCCGGTCGCGGCTGCACGCCATGTTGAACAACTTTGCGAGGCTCTCGAACACGCCCATTCCCAGGGTGTTGTCCATCGAGACCTGAAGCCCTCCAATGTGCTCCTGAAACCCCTTCCGAACCAGCCGAGCACCGCCGAAAACAGTCGTCCCGATCTGAGCTGCTGGTGCCCCAAAATCGCCGATTTTGGACTTGCGAGGCTGGCAGATCAGACGCAGACGACAACCTCCGGACATCCAGTCGGCACACCCTCGTACATGGCCCCGGAGCAAGTCGCGCCGGATCGCAGCCGTGGCATTTCTGATGTGCTGACAGATATCTATGGTCTCGGCACTGTTCTGTACGAACTGATGACAGGTCGCCCTCCGTTCATACCCAGTGATCCTTCGCTGATCCTCGCGATCATCCTCCGCGAAGATCCGCTCAGCCCACGCTTTATCGTGCCGACAATCCCGCGAGATCTGGAAACAATCTGTCAGAAATGTCTTCAGAAGGACCCTCGAAAACGCTATCAGTCTGCCACTGAAATCCGCAACGAACTTGTTGCATTTCTCGAAAATCGTCCGATTACGGCGCGTCCAATTGGCCCTCTCCCAAGGCTGCTCAACTGGTGCCGTCGCCACCCATCTGAATCAATCGCCGCGGCAGCCTGCACAACGCTGCTCGTCGCAATCACACTCGGTTCACTCTGGTATGCGGCGGTCGAAAAACAACTTCGCCGCGAAACATTCACCAAAGCCACACTTCTTGTGGAAAAACAACAGCTGCAGGAACAGGAGCAGGAAGCTGTCAGAGCTGGATTTGATCGGGTCGTGCAGTCGCACTTCATATTCAACTCGATGCTGAGTGATTCACGAGCACTCGAACCGGGATCAATCGATTTCATTCGTCAGGAAAGCCTGAAAGTCGGTGCAGAGTTGGCACTGCAATACCTCAGCACGCTTGATCAGCGACTGCGGGCAGGAAGAAAGCTCTCGGTTGAGCAGATTCGCACGGCTATCGATTCGCTGATCATCGCGATGCAGGCCGGAATCAGCAGTGAATTTGATTTACACATCGAAACACTGAAACAACTCGTCGCGAAACTGCCAGCCGAGTCCATCGAAACAACTGCCCGTCTGGAAATGGAAATCCGGATCTGCAATCTGCAGGCAGGTGTTTTTGCAAAAGCCAATCAACCCACCAAATCCGGTGACGCCTTTTGCACCATGGCCAGCCTGATCCGCCATCAGGCACTCACGAAACCTCCCTCTGACCCCTATCGGCTTGAACGCCTCTTCATAGCGACTGGAATGCTCCTGAACGCCCGCGCTGCGTACTCCTCAGATAACCGCATTGACCTCGCACTGGAGCCCGTGCAGCAGGCTGAGCAGTTCTGTCAGATGCTGCTTGAAGAAAGTCGGCCGAATCTCGAATACACCGCACTGCTGCTGGAAGTTCGCCTCGCACTCGCACAGCTGCTGCCCCCTGACGAAGCCTCGCAACTTGCCCAGAACTCGCTTGAACTGGCGGCACAGACCCCGTGGAACTCAGCCCCCCATGCCGACAAAGCGCGATCACTGCAGGAACAATTCCGGTTGATGATCCAACAAGCCGGAGCTAAATGGTTTGAAGGCAGGCCAGCAGCAGCAGACCGGCAAACAGAGTAGTGGCAATCAGAGTGCTGGCAGTGTCAAAGGTCCTGTGGTGCCGCGAGGCTGGCGGTGCCGTAAAGGCCAGCAACAACAGGAGCACGTTGACAGGTGGCACGAATAACAAGCCGGCACAGCCCCGGCATCTGTAACGGAACTTCGCGCCTGTCCGAAGACTCCTGAGTTATTCCAGCTGCCTGCCACGGTCAAGGCAGTCGCAGAGTTCTGCTGCGACGTTGCGAAGGGCCTCGGGGGTGAGCGGGTCCGGCAGTCGCCTGCGGATGCGCCGGGCGAGGGGACCATGCTCAAGAATATGGTTGAAGGCCGCACGGACTTCTGGTTCCATGTCGGGTTGCAGGCGATTATCGATCTGGTTCCAGAGTCGGCGGAGCGTGATTGGTTCTGATGGAAAGCCGTAGACTTGCAGCAACACGGGGTGACTCAGATTTGTCTCTTCTGCGTTGGTTACCGCTACGTTGAACAGTTCCGCCAGCGGTTCCACAGGCACGGACTGCTGGACTGCCAGTGAACACCAGTGTTCTTCGACAAGTGCGCGAATCAGGGCAGCGGCCGCCTGAAGTACAGCCAGATCAGCGGCTGGACATTCCTGGATGTCGATCACGCGAATCTCAATTGAACCACGGCCGAAGCGGGCAATGGCACCACGGGCGTTGAGGTATTCATCGTGGAGCACTTCATCGGGATCGTGTGGGGCGATATCGTCATACATCGGCTGCAGAATTCGTTCCTGATATTCCGATTCGCTCCACGCCTGTTCCGGGATGACGCGACCGGTAATCGAGGGAAAGCGACGGGAATTGCTGCGGTAAACATGCAGCCGGTGGTCGAGGTGTGGAGAGAGCTTTCCGTCGCAGAGGGGTGATGCGGCAGCGATGGCCGGGAGCAGCGGTAGCACCAGTCGTACGGCGGCGTGCAGACGAGCGAATTCCTGATCGTCGCGAAACGGCAGGTTGAGATGCACGCTTTGCAGGTTGGCCCAGCCATGTCCGCGACAGTCGAAGATGCGGTTGAAAGCTTCGTAGACGACACTGCAGTCGTGTGGCCAGAGTCGCATTTCGCGAACAGGGTCCATCCACGGGTGCATGGCGGAAGGCATCAGCCGGGCGTTGAGCGGTTGCAGGAGGCGATTGATGTGGCGAACTTCAGCCGTGAAGGCGGCTGCGAGTCCCTGCAGGTGTGGTGTGGGGGCTGCGGTTTTGAGTTCCACGACGTGCAGCACGAGTTCGTTCGACCAGTCGATTGCACCACGGTGGACATCGGCAGTGACGTGGCCGGCTTCGGCTGAGAGCAGCTGGTCACAGATCGGACGCACATCCAGAGTCTGATCGCTGACAAGCATGTATTCCAGTTCGACGCCCCAGGCTTCGAACAGTCCCAGTCGTGGTCGGGGTGAAAACGTGTCAGTCATCCAGGCGTGCTCGCTTTTGTTCCATCCGACGGACGAAGACTTCCATGATACGTGAGTAGAGGTCTTCCTTCAAAATGGAATCTTCGCTGTCGGCATCGATATTGGGATTGTCGTTGACTTCGATGATCACGAAGCGTCCGTTGGACTCTTTGACATCCACGCCGTAGAGACCGTCACCGATGAGGTTTGCCGCGCGGAGTGCGAGCTTGACGGCCTTGCGCGGAGCCAGCTCGACAGGGAGTGTTTCGGTTTTGCCATAGCGTCCGCGGCCGCTAAGTTCCTGGCGGACGATTTGCCAGTGTCCAGGGGCCATGAAATAGCGACAGGCAAAGAGCGGCTTGCGGTCAATGATGCCGATCCGCCAGTCGAAGGTGGTGGGCAGGTATTCCTGGGCGATGAGCAGTTCAGAATCGCCGAGGAAAGTGGAGATTTTCTGATGCAGTTCCTGCTCTGAATGAATCCTGACGACGCCCTGACTGAAAGCACTGTCGGGCTGTTTGAGCACAAAGGGGAAAGAGAGTTGTTCGGCGATGCTGTCGATATTTTCGCGGTGAACGACGATCGACCGGGGCATGTCGATATGGTGGCGGGCGAGCATTTCAGCGAGGTAGACTTTGTTGGTGCAGCGAAGGATTGACACAGGATCGTCGATCACCACCATGCCTTCCTTCGCGGCTCTGCGGGCAAATCGATAGGTATGGTGATTGACGAAGGTGGTTTCGCGAATGAAGAGGGCGTCAAATTCGAGCAGTCGGCTGTAGTCGTCTTTTGTGATGAGTTCGGCGTAGACGTCCTGTTCGCGGGCAGCGCGAATGAAGCGTTTCAGGGCCGTTTCGTTGGATGGTGCGTTGTGGTGTTCGGCGGGATCGTGGAGGATGGCGAGGTCAAATCGAGTGCGTTTGCGGGTTCTGGGGGCTGATGCTCGGCGAGCAAGATAGAGTGCTGCGGATTCAGCAACGAAGGGCTTGTGACTGTCCGGCAGCGTGTGCGGGGACGGTGACTGCACGCGATGAATCTGCCAGTGTCCCTGGCTGTCGCGAATGAATTCAAACCTGAGCATTGGTGCAGCGAAGAGGTTGAACAACTGGAGCGCCAGTTTGTCGTAGCGGCGGGCAAGATTGCGACCGAAGTAAACGCTCAGCGTGAATTCGCTGCTTTGCAGTGGACCGAGGTTTTGCTGGATGAGTTCGTCGAGTTCGTCAGACAGGACGCGGACGGACGTGCGGTTGCGCAGATCCTGAAGAGTGATCACGCCGGGGAGTGGTTTGTGGCCGCGGGCTTCGGCCAGCAGAGAAACGTAGTAACCTGTGGACTGGTAGCGATATGAACGGCAGAGATTGATGATGCGACAGGAGCGGTTTTCGGAGGAGAAGTCGGGGGACGTCAGATAGGCCTGAGCATCGATGACTTCGGCGCCGGGCGTTTCGAACGGCCAGTCGCGAACGTCCGAGACGACAATGAGAACGGTCATTCGACGTACCAGGTATTGATCAGACGACGGTTGAATGAGAAGCCTGGAGCGATTGCCGGGCCACCTTGATGGATGAGTCAGATATCCAGTTCGCGGACATCGAGCGCGTGTTTTTCGATGAATTCGCGTCGAGGTTCGACGGCATCGCCCATCAGCACGCGGAAGATTTCATCAGCGGCCGCGGCGTCTTCCATGCGGACCTGCAGGAGCGTGCGTTTTTCCGGGTCCATGCTGGTGTCCCAGAGTTCTTCCGAGTTCATTTCGCCGAGACCTTTGAAGCGGGTGACGACGAGTCCTTTTTTGCCGAGCTTTCGGAGTTCTTCAAGGAGATCGCGAAGGCTGGTGAGAGGAACTCTGTCGTCGTCGCGTTCAATCACGAACGGGTAGACGGGTTCGGCGTTGCGAAGTCCTGGTGGTGTGAAATCGGCGACGAAGAATCCGTAGTCCCGCAGCTGTGCGAAGACGTCGTTGAGGGTACGGATTTCGTGGAGATCGATGAGTTGGGCGTTGGTGGGACGAGCGGGTTCTGAGGTGGCGGCGGGTGCGGGTGCAGGGTCTGCAGTTGTGGGTGCTGTGTCATCGGTGGCTTCGGTAGTGGTCGCCGGGGCGGGGGGCTGGAGGCTGCGGAGGAAGGCTTCGGCTTCATCACGTTCCATGAACCAGCGTTCGGTATCGCTGTAGAGGACTCGGTAGCGGGGGAGCCGCGATTTTTCGCTGGCGTTAAATTTGAGCAGATAGCGGATGTCGATGCCGCGACGTTCGAGCAGTTCGAGGGGCTGTTCCATGCGTTCGACGAGGCTGACGAGTTTTTGCAGGAGTTCTCCGGCGAACGGAGTATTATCGGCCTTGACGACGAGTCGCGAACCGTTCATGCCGAGCGAAATGAGTTCTGCCATCATCCTGGGCTGCGTTTGCACGTAGCGGGTTTGCTTGCGTTGCACGACGCGGAAGAGCGGCGGCTGAGCAATATAAACGTAGCCACCCTGAACAAGTTCCCGCATGTGTCGGAAGAGGAATGTGAGCAGGAGTGTGCGGATGTGGCTGCCATCGACGTCAGCGTCGGTCATGACGATGATTTTGCCATAGCGGCGTTTGCTGATGTCCATGTCTTCATCGCCACCTGCAGGAGACAATCCAACGGCGCGAAAGAGGTTGGTGATTTCGGCATTATCGAGGACTTTGACGAGCTGTGCTTTTTCGACGTTGAGGATTTTGCCGCGGAGCGGGAGGATGGCCTGGATGGAGGAGTCGCGTCCGGTGTCTGCGGAACCACCGGCGGAGTCTCCTTCGACGAGGTAGAGTTCGGTGGATTCGAGGTCTCGGCTGCGGCAGTCGCGGAGCTTTTCAGGGAGTCCGCCGGTGGTGAGTGCACCTTTGCGGCGAACCATGTCGCGTGATTTGCGGGCGGCTTCGCGGGCTTCGGCCGCCATGATGGCCTTGGCAACCAGTTTTTTGGCGATGCCGGGGTTTTCTTCGAGGTAGCGTGTGAAGGCGGTGTTGACGACTGACTGCACGGCCGCTTCGACTTCTGCGTTGGTGAGTTTGACTTTGTTTTGCGAGGTGAATTTGGGATCGGCGACACGGACAGAGACGACGGCAGTGAGTCCTTCGCGGAAGTCTTCACCCTGGGGGGGGGTGTCCTTGAAGAGGTTGCCGGCTTTGGCGTAGTTGTTCATGGTGCGGGTGAGCGCTGCGCGGAAGCCGGACAGGTGTGTACCGCCATCGGGGTTGAAGATGTTGTTGGCGAAGGTGAGCACATTTTCGGTGTAGCCGTCGTTGTACTGCATAGCCACTTCGACGACGACCCCGTCGGCTTCATCGAGCACTCTGAAGACGTCTGAGGTGAGGGGTGTCTGGGTGCGGTTGAGGTACCGGACGAATTCAACAAGTCCCTGTTCAAAGTGAAAGGCTTCAGTTTGTCCGGATCGTTCGTCGCGGATTGTGATTTTGATGCCGGGAGTGAGAAATGCCAATTCCCGCATGCGGCGGCTGAGAGTGTCGAGCGAGAAGCGGGTTTCGGAGAAGATGGTGGGGTCTGGGAGAAAGCTGAGCCGTGTGCCTGTGGAATCGGTGCGGCCGAGTTGTCTGAGCTGTGAGACGGCGCGGCCTTTTTCGAAGTCCATCACCCAGACGGAACCCTGACGGCGGATTTCTGCGGTGAGCCATGAGCTGAGGGCGTTGACGGCGGTGATACCGACGCCGTGGAGTCCACCTGTGCCCACTCGATAGCCGCTCTCACGGTTGAATTTGCCGCCAGCGTGAATTTCGGTGAGGACGACTTCGAGTGCTGAGCGACCGTCGCCCTTGACAGCATCGACGGGGATACCGCGACCGTTATCGACGATCGAGATGCTTTCGTCGAGATTGATGACCACTTCGATTTCGCTGGCGAACCCGTTCACAGCCTCGTCGATGCTGTTATCGACGACTTCGTAGACGAGGTGATGCAGACCGGGAGCACTGGTGTCGCCGATATACATGGCGGGGCGGGTCCGAATGCCTTCGACGCCCTTGAGATGCTGGATTTCCGCTGCGCCGTAGTTGCTGGGGGATTCGGGGACCGTGGCGGGCGGGGATGTGGTGGGTGTGGACGCTGCGGGGGCGGCGGCGGGAGTTGTGTCGGGGGAACCGGAGGTGGGATTGGTTGATTCTTCGGACACGATGGGGTTTTCCTGGGTCAGGCGCGAGCACGTCGGCAACGCAGGGCACGAATGCCGGAATCCGGGAGCTTTGCCTGAAGTTGTTTGAGGATGGATTCCTGGTGATAGCTGTGGATTTCCTGGAGGGCCGCACTGTTGGTGACGGAGACTTCAAGAATTCCTTCGCGGATTTTTACGGCGCGGCTGTGCCGCGCGAGTTCAGGTCCGACAGCCTGTTTCCAGGCGTCATTGAGCAGATCTGTGGCGGACCGTTCGAGCAATCCGCGGGAACGGATCAGTCTTTGGACCGCATTCCCGATGGAGCCGGGAAGTCGTGGGAGATCGTCGGAGTGACCTTGCAAGGCGGATGCCTTCAGCGGTTCTGAGTGAGCGGCATAACGACGTAGGTGTATGAGTCTTCGACGCGAAAGACGGCTGCCGTCTCGGTGTCGGTGAGCTGGAGTTCGACGGTGGATTCGGGTGAGAGGACGCGGAGGAATTCGGAGACGAATTTGGGGTCGAACGTGATGCGCAGTTCCGGGTGAGGGAATTCAATCGGCATGCTGATCTGAGATTCTCCGACGCTTCCAGCCTGGCTGCTGAGTGTCAGGTGGGAATCGTGGAAGCAGAAATCGACACCGCGACTTTCTTCGTCAGTGACGATTTGTGATTGGCGAACGGCTGAGAAGAACGGTCCGACAGGAATCGGAATGGAGAACTGGCCGGCGGCGGGAATCACGTCGCGATACCGTGGGAAGCGACCTTCGACGAGTCGACTGGTGATGGTGCAGTTTCCGGAACGCATGACAACGTCGCTGTCATGGACGGCGATTTCGACGAATTCGGCGGAGGGATCGATGGAACGTTCGAGCAGGGCCATGGCTTTGGTGGGGACGACGGTGGTGCGAGTTGGCATGTTGGGATTGCCGTGAGGTTCGCAGGCGGCAGTGGCTACGGCGAGCCGACGGCTGTCGGTGGCTGCAAGGGTGACAGTGCCGGCACCGAATTCCAGCAGGAGTCCCCCGAGGGCGTAGCGAGTGCTTTCAGTGTCGGTGGCAAAGGATGTGCGGCGGATCATGGTTCGAAAGACGGCCGCAGGAATTCGGAAGAAGTCCCATTCCGTGAAGGTGGGAACAGGTGGAAATTCGGCGGGATCTTCGGAGGAGAGTCGGAATTTGGATGAGTTGGTGCGGAGAAGGATGTTGCGTTCTTCAATTTCCAGCGTGAATGTTTCATCCTGCAGTTCGCGAAGGATGCTGGAGAGTCGCGATGTGGGGAGCAGGGCTTCGCCGGCGGACACGGTGCTGATTCCGCTGACGATGCAGCGGATGCCCATTTCCTGGTCGGTGCCGACGAGTTCCACGGCGGTCGCGGAGACTGACAGGAGGACGTTTTTGAGCACGTCCCGGGGAGTCCGCGAGGGCACAGCCGAAGCCGCCAGCGAAAAGGCTGCGGAAAACAAGGCGCGGTTACAGGTGAGGTGCATTCGAGGTCCTGTCTGAGAGCGGAAAAAGACGCCTGCCCGGGCGGGCGGTGATGCCGCCAGAGTCAGCTGAGGATATTAGCAGAAAACCGCTGCGTTGGAAGCCGCAGACGAGCGCTTGTCTGGTGGGATTGGAGTGAGTCAGTCGAGGTCTCTGAAAGGGAGTTTTGGGCCACTGCGTTCGGCCAGTCCCTCCTTGAAATGGCGGCGACAAACAGACACGTAACTTTCATTGCCCCCAATCCGAATCTGTTCGCCCGATCGGATCGGCCGCCCCTGCTCATCTATCCGCAGCACCATCGTGGCTTTGCGGCCGCAGTGACAGATGGTCTTGATTTCTGAGAGCACATCTGACCACGCCAGCAGATGCTGGCTGCCTTCAAACAGATTGCCCTGAAAATCGGTTCGCAGCCCATAGCACAAAACCGGCACGTTCAACCCGTCAGCGACCTCGCCAAGGTCATAGACCTGGCGGCGTGTCAGAAACTGCGCTTCGTCCACGAACACACAGGAGACGGGATGAGACGTGAGCTGCTGCTGAATGAGCGTCAGCAGGGAGGCAGCGGGGGAAAATGTCGTCGCCGCCGCCGACAGACCGATCCGCGAGGCGATGCACCCGTCGCCGTCACGGGTATTGAGTTGCGGGGTGAGCAGGAGCGGGTGCAGGCCACGTTCGCGGTAGTTCCAGGCAGCCTGAAGCAGGCTTGTTGATTTACCAGCATTCATGGAGCTGTAATAAAAGTACAGCTTGGCCACTTCAGGGCTCCTCACGGAATTCGCCGTGCAGCGTCAGCACGAGCTGGCGACGACCGCCGTGATTGCGGTGTTCACACAAACAGATCCCCTGCCATGTTCCCGTACAAAGCTGCCCCCGCGATACCGGGATTGACAGCGAGGAACCAGTCAGCGCCGCTTTGACATGAGCCGGCATGTCGTCCGCACCTTCAATCGTGTGCACCCACGGCCAACTCTCGGGCGCCAGTCGGTCAAAGGCCATCGCGAGATCCCGACAGACATCCGGGTCGGCATTCTCCTGGAGCGTCAGCGAGGCCGATGTGTGGCGAATAAACACATGCAGCAGCCCCGTGGTGCAGCCAGACAACTCCGGGATCGCTCTGAGCACATGCCCGGTAATCAAATGAAAACCCCTCGGGAACTCCGGCAACTGCAGTTCCTTCTGAATCCAGTGACTCACATGTACATCCGTGTCAGCAGGGAGTGGAGGTGGGAGGTCACAATGGCCAGCGAGAAGCCTGCCGGAACAGGATACTCTCGGCCATCCAGCCATCCTGCTGCAACAGACAACAAACAACAAAGAACAGACAACAGACAAATCAGCTAAGCGTCTTCTGGAGGCTTCTGGTGTTCTGCGGGCTGAGGAAACGGGCGTTCGCCGAGTATCTTCTCTATGGACTCGCGTTCCAGATCTTCGGATTCAAGGAGTGCATTCACGAGGGCCGTCATGCGGTCACGGTAGCGGGTGAGCAGTTCGATGGCGGCGTGTTCGGCATCCTTAATGATCCGCTGAACTTCCATATCGATCAGGCGAGTGGTTTCTTCGCTGAATTCCCGGTAGGTGTGCATTTCTTTTCCGAGGAAGGGGTGTTCTTCAGATTGGCGGAAGGACACGGGGCCGATGACATCGGACATGCCCCAGCGAGCGACCATGCGGCGGGCGATGTTTGTGGCCTGTTCGATGTCGCCCTGAGCTCCGGCGGAGTATTCGTTGAAGATCATTTTTTCGGCGGCGCGGCCGCCCATGGTCATCACGATGCGGGCTTTGAGCCGTCGTTCGCCGAGGTTGTGTATTTCGCTTTCGGGCATGAGCTGAGTCACGCCGAGGGTTCGTCCGCGGGGCACGATGGAGACTTTATGGACGGGGTCCACGCCTTCCTGAGCCCATGCGAGGATAGCATGACCGGCTTCGTGCCAGGCGGTAAGTTCCTTTTCGCGACGATCCATTTTTTCGTCCCGCGGAGCTCCCATGGTGACGATGTCCTGGGCGTAGCGGAAGTCGCTCATTTCCACCTTGCGTTTGTCTTCGCGAGCGGCTTTGAGGGCGGCTTCATTGACCAGCTTTTCAAGTTCAGCACCGCTGTAGCCCATGGTGGTTCGGGCAAGTCCGTCAAGATCGACGTTGTCTTCGAGGGGTACACGGCGAGTGTGCACTTTGAGAATGCCGAGGCGACCGTCGCGGGCCGGGAGATCGACTGTGACGTGTCGGTCGAAGCGACCGGGCCGCAGGAGTGCCGGGTCGAGCACGTCACTGCGATTGGTGGCAGCCAGCACGATAACAGTTTCACCCTGCTGGAAGCCGTCCATTTCGCTGAGGATCTGGTTAAGCGTCTGCTCGCGTTCGTCGTGCCCACCGCCAACACCGGCGCCGCGGACGCGACCGACGGCGTCGATCTCGTCGATAAAGACGATGCACGGAGCAGATTCGCGGGCGGTTTTGAAGAGATCTCGCACGCGGGTGGCGCCCACCCCCACAAACATCTGAATGAACTCAGACCCGTTAATTGAGAAGAACGGCACACCCGCTTCGCCCGCAGTCGCCCTGGCAAGGAGCGTCTTGCCGGTTCCAGGAGGACCGACAAGGAGCACTCCCTTGGGGATCTTGGCGCCCAGACGGGTGAAGCGGCGAGGATTCTTGAGAAATTCAACGACTTCCTGGAGGTCCTGCTTGGCGGACTTGAGTCCCGCGACATCTTCGAAAGTCGCGGACTTTTCGCTCTTCTCGAACCGCCGGGCCGGGCTGCGGATGAACCCGCCCATCATACCGCCGGCACCAAAAGGGTCGGCGGACCGCCGCAGCATCGACCACATGAAAAACAGGAAAATTACTGGAAGAAAAACCCAGATGAACAAATCTCCCAGGCCCACTGGCGGAACTTCGTTGATGGCAATATGCACTTTCTGCTTCAGGAGTTCGTCCATCAGCCCCGAATCCCTTGCGGATGCGGGAGGCAGGCCACAGTTAAACTGAGGCATCAGCTTGCCGGTGAGTTCCGGGGGGGGAACGGGGAGTGATTTCCAGTTGCCTGTGAGCACGTTCTCGTGGAAAACAACGTTCTTCACAAGGCCAGCAGACAGTTGTTCACGGAAAAATGAGTACGCGACTTCGGTGCCGTGATTTTTCGGAGAACTGCTCCACGTGAGCACCGAAATGACGGCCGCCAGCACGAGCAGAAGCAGCGTCATGGAACTGAAACTAAACCGCCGCGGCTCACCGCCCGAGGACCCGGACGGCCTGGAAGGTGTAGGAGGAGTTGGGGGCGTGGGTTTTCCTGAGGGATCGCTCATGCAACGACTGTTTCCGTCACAAATTGGCTGGGCGGCAGTCACTGATCGGGAGACCAACCAGTGATGCAGGGGCGGAGATTACAGAAGCGGAAGCGGTCTCGCAATTCAACCCGCTGCAGAATGCCCCACCTGAGATTTTCAAATTGCACTCACCTATTATATAGGTGCCACTTCTCGCGATGAGCCCTGTTGTTCTCCCCTTCACCCTCCGAATTTCCCAAAATGCCGCGCCATTTCATCCGTCTCAATAGCCAATGGCTCCTTCCCAGCGCCCCGCGCCACCCCAGTTCCACCGATTACTTTCGACTCCCCGCCCCAGTCTCCCGGACAAATCCAGCGGAAAAACAACCGTGGATAGTCCAGCGACACTTTCACGCCCCAACCGGAATTACTGAACAAACAAGTGTACACCTGCAGATTGAAATACTGCACGCCACTCCCGCAATAGTCCTCAATGGGCACTCCGTTGCGTCGGAACACCATGCGCACGCCCCATCAGATCCCGGTGTCGGCACATTCTGGTTTCCGATCGCTCCTCTGCTGCAGCGATTCAACCTTGTCCTCATCGAGCTTGAAGTCACTCCGGTCGCAGAATCCTTGCAGTTGCCGACACTGGTTGCCGTGGCGATCGTGATTGACGATGTGCTCTGACGGAGGGTGTTTCCGCTTTTGCGTCGTGCGGAGAAGCGGGCTGGGAGCCTGCGGGCAGAGGTTTTGTCTGAATTGCAGTCAAAGCAGGTGGATCGTGGGAGGGCAAGTCTGGGATGGTGAAGCGATGTTAAAGACACGTGATTTCGTTCTTTGAATTCGCTGCGCCGTGACAAGGCGTGCGGGAGATGTCAATCCCCCGGTAACGGTGCGTGCCAACACGGCCAGAACCGCATCAGGAACGCAGCAAAGCCTGACCGGCCGATTGACATCGACCGCACGTCACACAGCTTTTGTGCCCGCGATCCAGCCGCGGGATGTCAACTGGAAGGCGGAACTGAAAACATCCCAATTTGTCGGGCTTCGCGCCGTTTCACCATCCCAGGCGAAACTCCTGCTGAGCGACATCCCTGCCGCGAGCGCGGTTGTGGGACGCGGCCGGCCTGAAGGTGCCATGCACCTCGGCCTCGCCCGCCCGGGTCTTCACCCGTCTGTTCACAGGATTCCAGAGAACTTCAACGCCATTGGGCGGCAGCCACGCGGCTGAGCGGCTGGGCGGAAGCCCCCGGCTGTGTTTTGCACCAAAGGTGCGCGCGCTGGCGACGGCGTTACCGGGGCGTTGGCATGGCCTTTTGCCCGCAGGCTGCCGCCATGCGGCTGGAATCACTGGCAAGAGACGGTTTCCGGAGGGCGAAGCTCCTGCTGAGCCGCATCCCTGCCGCGAACGCGGCTGTGGGACGTGTTCCGGGGGTCACCGGATTTCTCGCCTGACGCCCGATGGGACCACAATCAGATCGCCACCCGCGAATGATCCAGCCCTCCATTCGCCCCGCTGAGCCCCCCCCTGCGTTTTCGGCCTGTAAGGCCAGTTCCACCAGCCTGGCATGAAATGCCACGTCAACGCCACCCCGCGAGCTCGTCGCCCTGTAATGACCTCGAGGTGCATGGCACCATTTGCGAAAATCCCAGAGAATTTATTGGCATCCGCATCATTTGGTGCGGCACCGGGGACAGTCCCCGCGGGCACGGCGGCAGCCGTGCAACAGCGGCGGTTGGCCGGGCGTTAGAATCGTCACAAACCGAAGAATCCCCAGAAACCGCAAAGACGGTGCCGTTGCCGGGGACAGTCCCCGCAGTCGCAGACACCGGGGAAATGAGGTGGTCCGTGGCGGGAAAACAGGGACCGTAACGGCCTTGAGGTGCATGGCACCTGCAGCTCCCGCTTTGCCCGCGGACTGCCGTCCGGCGGCTCATTGCGCAGCATCAGATGGCATCCGCCATTCCGGGACGTCATCGCGAATGATGAAGGTTAAAAAGAGTACTTTTTCTTAAACACAGAGGACACAGAGTTTTAGGGCATAACGCAGTGGATTCAGTACTATTGGCGAATGGATTGGTGATCAAAGAACAGCCCTTAGGAGCATGGCACCTGCAGCTCGCCCCACTGCGTTTTCGGCCTGTAAGGCCAGTTCCACCAGCCTGGCATGAAATGCCAGGTCAACGCCACCCCGCGAGCTCGTCAACCTGTAAGGGCAGTTCTCAGGGGATTACGCGATATTCGTGGGCGGCAGGCGGGCGCGGATGCGTATGCAGGTACCGGTGGATGCGTGGAGGTCGTGGACGGCACAGGGACGTTCCTCGTGCACCGCAACTATCCGCCCGCCGCGACACCAGTGCCACGCCGCGCACGCAAATTGCCGGAACCCAAACGACGAATTGCCAGGGATTTGCTGAGAGCTGCCCTTACAGAAAGTAAACACCCGCGTAACTCGTGACCCGGGGTTTCACCCCGGGCTGATGGGACTGGCCTTACTGGCCGGAATCACAGAGGGGCGTACAGGTGCCATGCACCTTGACCTCGCCCCCAATTGCCTTGACGTTCGGCGGAAAACGACATGGTCTAGTCGTGCAGTGATGCAGCGGCGTGGTCGTGGCAGACGTTGGCAAGGAAGAGCCAGTCCGGCGTTGTTTTTAGTCTCCAACGGGGTGTAACCGCCAGGAAAGCGTCTTTTTGGGGGGACGCACGTTGCGAAAAACACTGGCGTTTTCAAAGCCGCCGACTGGATTTGAACCAGCGACCTACGCTTTACGAAAGCGTCGCTCTACCAGCTGAGCTACGGCGGCGGACTGTTTGGTGGAAGGCTACCATGAATCCGGGACGCGGACA
>Ga0172373_10004711_pt1 | contig 19035 bp, 19 predicted proteins | sample Lak10m_2_FD_114546 | JGI IMG/M metagenome (GOLD analysis project Ga0172373, IMG submission 114546) | Freshwater microbial communities from Kabuno Bay, South-Kivu, Congo - kab_092012_10m | ecosystem: Environmental > Aquatic > Freshwater > Lake | place: Democratic Republic of the Congo...
CCACCCGCTTCATAAAAAACCAGGGACTCACCCGCCACGGCCGGCTTTTCACATTATTCGGGTCAAAGGATTGGGCTTGGTAAACAGGATTGATTCCGTCAAGCGGGATCCGCCCATTGAGATCGGCCCAGGAGACGGATTGGCCCACTTCAGGAAACGAACGGGCCTTGAGCAGATACACGTCTCCATCCCCTGGCCAAGTTCCGTCTTCGGCGCGCTCCAGCTTTCGCAACTCCGCCTTGGGGTGGCCGGCCGCGGAGGCAAAGGTGTCCAACCACAGCTGGGGAATGGCCGGTCCCTCCTGATACACGATCAGTTTGGGAGCCTGAAAAACCGAGGGTACCGAGGGAACTGGCAACCGCTCCTGCTCGGGAATTCCCGGCCAGAACCAATGCCCAGCGGCAAAACCCAGCAGGGCGGCGGCCAATAGCCCCAGACCGATCAGGCCCGGCCGGCGGGAATCCATCGGCTTGGGTGAATTTTCGGAATCTTGGCTTTCAGCCATCAGAATAAACTCTCCCAAAAGGGCTGGGCGGAAAAGCCACAACCGGCATCCGCGGAAAAAAAAGGGACTAGAACAGGGTGTAAATGAAAGGAGCGGCGCCCGTGCCGCCGGCCAACAGCAAGGCCCCCATCAGTAAAAACGCAATCAGAATGGGCAACAGCCACCACTTCTTGTTTTCTTTGAGAAAAATCCAGAATTCATGAAAAAATCCTCCCTCATCCTTGGCGGCCTGCTCCTCGAATTTCGATGGCCCGGGGTTGCTCATCAGCTTTGACGAAGATAACTGGCCGGGTCGGTTATGCCAACCGGGGTTTTCCAAAGCGAAGTCCCCACAGGCGGCCTGAGCTGCAGCGGGTCGTGACCGGTCCATCTCAGCACCAGCCCGATCGGGAGAAACAAAAGATAAAAAATAGCGCCCAGCAGGAGATGGGACACCACCCAGCCGATCGGATAGGTGAGCAGAATCAAGCCCACAAACACCGGCCGAATCGACGGCGGATGGACGATGCCTACGGCCGACAGCAAACCGCATGCTGCCCACCCCATCTGCACAGCGGTCCAGTGACCGCTCTTTGCGCCAATGAACCAACCCAACAGGGCACAAAAGGCGGGGAACCAGATGCCGGCAAACTGCCGGAGCTGCTTCCGTTCGGGATTCCACTGGACGCTGATCATCGCTTCGCGCGCAGATGGGGAATGGAAGTTGGAAGATCGGGAATTCCCCATCTCCCATCTCCGATCTGCCATCTTCCTTTTGATTTCATAGAGCTAATCCAATTCAAATTTCTTCAGATACCTCGCCCGGGCTTCGGCACTGGCGGCGGCATTCTCCTCCTTGAGCAACAGAAAGTTCCCGATCACCAGCGCATCCATGTCGGTGTTCAGAAAGCAGCGGTAGGCTTCCTCCGCTGTGCAGACGATCGGCTCTCCCCGCACATTAAAGCTAGTGTTGATGATGACCGGGGAACCCGTCTTTCTTTCAAAGGCTTCCAAAAGTTTTCGGTACCGGGTGTTACCATTCACCGTTTGAAGACGCGCGGAGTAGTCCACATGCGTGATTGCCGGTAACGAAGATCGCCTCTCCTTCACCCGATCCAAGCCGGCGGCCCCGTTCCGGGATTCGCCCTGCCGGTGCTTTTCCAGGACCGGAGCCACGATCAGCATGTAAGGACTCCGGTGCCGCTTCTCGATGCCAAACCACTCGGGCGCCTTTTCTTCCATCACGGACGGCGCAAAGGGTCGGAACGACTCCCGAAACTTGATCTTCACATTCATTTGGGTCTGCATTTTCTCGCTGCGGGCATCGCCCAGGATGCTGCGTGCTCCCAGCGCCCTTGGGCCGAACTCCATTCTTCCGTTCACCCAACCCACCACCTTCTCCGCTGCGATCAGGTCGGCCACTTCGTCACAGAGCCGGCCTTCTGCGGGGATATGACGAAATTTTGCCCCCTCCTTTTCCAGAAAACTTCGCGTGCCAGAGTCCTCGGGCTGAGGTCCGAGGTAAGAGCCCTCCATGGAATCCTCCGGGGAGGCCTTCCGCGGTTTCTCCAGAAGCTGATACCAGGTGAAAAGGGCTGCGCCTAAAGCCCCGCCGGCGTCACCGGAAGCGGGCTGCACCCAAATATCCTCAAACGGACCCTCTCGTAAAAGCCGGCCGTTCCCCACGCAGTTCAGCGCTACCCCCCCTGCCAAACAGAGATGCTTCATGCCAGTCAACTGGTGGGCGTAACGCGCCATCTTCAGCATGATCTCCTCCGTCACCAGCTGGATGGAGGCCGCCAGATCCATCTCCCGCTGGGTGATCGGGCTTTCCCGGCGGCGCGGGGGTCCGCCAAAGAGTTCGTCAAATTTCCGCGAGGTCATGGTGAGCCCGCCGGCGTAATTATAGTAGGACTGGTCCATCCAGATCGACCCGTCATCGAAAATCCGGACAAGATGCTTCCGGATCAGGTCGGCGTAAATCGGCTGCCCGTAGGGAGCCAATCCCATCAGCTTGTACTCGCCGGAATTGACCTTAAAGCCGCAGAAGTAGGTGAAAGCAGAGTAAAGGAGACCCAGCGAATGCGGAAAATGCAGCTCCTTTAGCAGTTCGATCCGGTTGCCTTTCCCCATGCCAATACTGGCCGTGGCCCATTCCCCCACGCCGTCCATCGTCAGGATCGCGGCCTCATGAAAGGGCGAAGGAAAAAAGGCGCTGGCCGCATGGGACTCATGGTGGCTGGGATAAACAAAGGCTTTGGTATAGCCGGGCAACTTCTCTCGCATCCGCTTCGCCAGGAAAAGCTTGTCCTTGAGCCAGACGGGCATCGCCCGCAAGAAGGAAGAAAATCCATGGGGAACCAAAGCCAGATAGGTTTCCAATAGCCGGTCAAATTTGCGGATCGGCTTTTCATAAAAAGCTACGAAATCCAGATCGGCGTTCTGGATGCCCGCCTCCCGCAAGCAGTATTCCGCAGCTTTGACCGGAAAAGCCTCGTCATGCTTCTTCCGGGTAAAGCGTTCTTCCTGAGCCGCCGCCAAGATCTTGCCATTCACCACCAGGGCGGCGGCGGCATCGTGGTAGAAAGCGGAAACCCCGAGGATGTTCATTTTGGGCTTCGGAAAGACAGCGGTTTTCGCAGGATGAACTCGATCTCCTCAAATCCTCCGACCCAAAAACACCAGACCCGGGAACACAGGGCGGGGCACAGGTTGGCCAGCAGATCCAGAACGAGACCAGCTCCCGTGCCGAGCACGCGGACCGGCCAAGGCAGGATGGTCCGCTTGAGATTCTTGAGTGCCCACCAGCGAAATTTTTGGCTAACCAACTCAAACCTGACCCCGGAATACCCACCCTGAAACTCCGGCTTGAAGTAATAAGGAAAGGAAAGATCGAAACATCTTTTGTGATCGGCATGGGTCATGCCCCGGCTGAAGTGGGGGACCGTGATCCGAATCACCCCGCCCGGGCGAAGGATGCGGTGGACTTCCCTCATCACGCCAAACACATCGTGCAGATGCTCCAAGACGTGGCGGGCCTCAATTCTGCGGAAGGTGTTGCCCGGGAAAGGATAAGGAATTCGGTTGAGATTCCACACCAGATCAGGTTGGGCGGCGGTGTCCTGATCGAGATTAAGATAGCCGGGAAGCGGGAAACGACCGCTTCCGAGGTTCAGGAGCTCAGCCCGTGCGCTGCGCCGGCGATTTTTGGGCATATCGCAGGATAAAACCCAAGACGGGTCAAGGGCAAGGTGGGGTTATTTCCGGCATTCTGTTTGGGGCTGATTTCATTTAAGCTGAGGGATGGAGTTTAGGCGCTTTCTACAGGGCTTGGGCGCAATTTCCGGGCTTTCCCTTTTGGCCGGTTGCAGACGCGCCTCTCCTCCCGTCCCCTCCACGCCGGGGGATCCCAGCATGGAGGCCTGGCGATTCTGGCTCCGCTCTCATGCGAAAAGGGAGGAAAAGACCGGTTCACCAGCCTCCTCTGCAAAAGGTCTGATCGCGTGGCAAAGGGATGTCCGCCAGCAACTGGCGAGCTTGCTTCATCTGCAGGCACTGCCAAAGCCTGGATTCCGGATCGATAGCGACCAAGTTTCATTTAAAACCCTCCCTTTGGAGGGGGATCTCCCCGGAATCCGGGGTCAGATTGTCCTGCCGAACGGGATTTCGTTGCCTTACCTTCTTCTCGGAAAAAAGGGACCTGGGGAAGGAAATCTTCCCGTGATTTGCCTTCACGGGCACGGGGCCGGGTGGGCCGATTTGTTGGACCCCTCCGGACCATGTTCCGCTTTTCCGAGGCTGCTGGAAAAAAACGGGTTTTCAGCCATCTGTCCCCTGCTGCCGGGGTTTGGTCCGAGAATTTGGGCGGAGAAAATGCCCGGCGAGACGCATCGCCAAAGCGTGGCGCACATGAGGTGGGTGGGCCTCGAGCCCCTCGGTTACTACCTTTGGGAGACTCTTTGTCTGGCGGCTTGGGTGCGCTCCCAATGGGATTGCGCGCCAGGGGTATGGGGTTGGAGCCTAGGTGGGGCGGTAGCCCTGTGCTATGGCGCCCTTGCCGAGAACCTGACGCCCGTGCTCATCAGCTCCTATCTGTCGTCGCACCAGGGAAGTATTCTGGAGTCCCTTCACTGCCCTTGCGTTTACGTGCCCCGCTTGGCCGGTGCCTTGACCCAGGGGGAAATCCTGGCAACTTGCGCCCCGCGTCCGGTCTGCGTACAGAGTTTCCGCGGGGACAGGAATTTTCCCTGGTCGGAAGCGGCCCGTACGGTTGCCCAAGCGGACCAAATCTACCGAAAGCTCGATGCCTCCGAAAATCTTGTTCACCAAGTGGGGGAGGGCGGTCACCAGGTGGACGCCTTGGCCGGCCTTCAATGGCTCAAAAAACAAAACAACGGCCGGGGTTGGGTTTGATCAGTGGCTTGGCGCGAAGATTTCCACTTTCTCCTGTTTTTCCTCCCAAACATACCCACTCTCCTCGGCCACCTTCCGCGGTACGGTCACCACGCTGGCAGTCGGCCAGAACGACTCCACCGAACCGGGTAAAAGCGTGCCAGAACGACGGAAAATCCAAGTCCGCTTCAAGACGTCCTCCGGAAGTGAGGAAACGACCTTAGTCACAAAGGATTTGGCATGGCCGGGATGATGCCCGAAAAACCACGGCACCCCGGGCGATGTTCCACCGGCCAGATAGACCAGGCCCGGTAAATCTGATATCCCGATCACCGGATTTCCCTCCTGGAAGCCGTTCACTTGCAATTTAGCACAGAAGGCATCCGTGAAAGCGGCCATTTCTCGGCTTAAACGGAGCCGCCCCGCCTCCTTGCCCGAAGCGACCGGAGTATTTGCCTCCCAAACATTGCCGATCCGGTAACTGTGCTCCAGCGAGGTCACGAGGCGGCTGGCTTGAAGCGTGCTGACCGAGATTGCCATGACCAAAGCCGCCAGCCGCCCGACCGAGCCCAGAGAGGGAGTCAAAACGAGCCAGCCTGCCCCGATAAAAAAGAGGGTGGCGTGGCCTACATAATCCGCAATCGAGGTGTTTGTACCTACCCCCAAAAGAAACGGCACGGTCAGCAGCAGCCCCATCCGGGCCTTGCCTCCGGCGATCTGCAAAGGACCTAGCCGGGTGACGCCCCAGAGAACTCCCAAGACCCAGATCCCGGCAATCAGGCTTTCCTTGCTGAAGGTTGGAGCGCCTCCGACACCATACCCCCGCAGGAAGGCCAAGGCGGTGCCCGCCAGAAAAACCGCGGGAACGAAGCGGGTTGGCGCGGGCCTTCCACCGATTTTTTTCCAGAGAAACCAGCCGGCCAGCGCAATCGGTACAATCCAGATTAGGGCACGGCCCAATCGGTAAAAATAGTAAAAAATTTCCGTGACGTTTTTTCCAAGGATCCAGGCACCGTGGCTGCCGGTCTCGGTGGCCGTCCACCAACCCGCCTGCAGGGTCCGGGTGACGACTCCCGGCCCCACAGCCAGCAAAAGAACCAGCGCCACCCCGATCCCACCTCCCGCCAGAATCGCCGCAAGCCAGCCCCACGATCGATCGCCTCGACGGCCCAGCCCCCGGGAAACCCCAAAAGCCGCGGCGACCGCCACCACCAGGCACAAGGCCGCGCCCCATTTGGCCAACACCAGCAAGATTAACCCCAGGCTTCCCCAAAGGACCCAAAACCACCGGTGCTTTACCGGGGGCTTTTCCATTCCGGGAAGAATCCCGCTAAGAAATAAAACCGCCCCCAGCCAAGCGAGCCAGTTGTAGCTGGGGGTGCGGATCCCATCGGAGTAAATTCCGAGTCCGGCCAGCAGCAGACTCGGGAGAATAAGCCTGCGACCCCATCGGGGAAGGGCCGACCCGGATGACTGGACAACTTTTTGCAGGGCGCGGGCAAAAAGACCGGCCGCTCCCAGAACAAAAAGAAAACCGACCCAGCGGAAGGCGGCCAAATGTTCTCCGGCCATCTTCCAAATAGGGTGCAGGCCAAAGCCATACAAAGTTCCATGGCCCAAGGTCAGCCAGGGATCGGTAGCCGTCAGAAGATAGATGCTTTCATCCGTCATCTCAAGGCCGTGGCCGAAACTGAGGGCAAGCGGAATGGCCGAGACGGCCAACAGCAGCCAGAGGGCCGTGGCAGGAATCAGGTCCATGCCTTTGCCGGAATTCATAAGGAACTTTGCTCCACCCACCGATAGAGCCGGCTAAGACCTTCCTCGATCGGGACACGGGGCTGCCAACCAAGAATTCGCTTGGCTTTGCGGAAGTCGGCGCAGCGGGCTTGATCCCCCTCCGGACGGGACCGGTCGTAGTGAATCCGGATAGGCTTGCCGCTGATCCGAACCAGTTGCTGCGCAATTTCCCGGATGGAGGTGCAGACCGCCGGCCCCAGTTGGATCGGTCCGCAACCGGAACCGCGCCGCATGGCCAGGAGAATGCCCCGCACCGCATCATCGACATGGAGAAAAGCCCGGCCCTGCCGGCCTGATCCCCAAACCGTAAAAGGTTCCCGGGGAAAACGGTGGGCGCGCAAAGCCAAGGCGGGAATCACCTGGGAGCGTGGCCCCAGGTCGCAAGGGGTTCCGTAAACATTGTGCAAAATCAGGTTGGCAACCTGGATGCCGGCCTCTTTTTCCAACAAATCCGCCTCGTAGGTGCCCATCAGTTTGCTCCAGCCGTAGGCGGATTCAGGGTGGGCGGGATACAACTGCTCCTCCCGGAGCGCCGCGGCCCGGCGCGTATTCTGCAACTCGAGCGGGAAGCTGCATGCCGTACCCACATAAATCAGCCTGCGCGGACGGCGCCGGCGGACCCAGTCGAAGGTGTGGGTGTTGATCAAAAGGTTGTCGCGAAAAATCTCCCCTTGATGGCTGAACACATACCCGATGCCTGCCACAATATCCGCCAAATGGATCACGGTGTCGATTGCGCCACGGATTTGGTCCAACACCCCCGACCGCCGAAGGTCCAAACGGTAAAAATCTTTCCGGATGTCCAAACAGAGCCGGCCCCCTGGGTCGCGCAAGTTATCCAAGGATCCGCGCCAAAGATTATCCACGACGATCACCCGGCGGCCCTGACGGCGCAATGCGAGCACCAGGTTGCTGCCGATCATCCCGGCACCCCCGGTCACCAAAATGGCCTTGGCGGCACTCATCGGGAAGCGGTCACCTGACCGATCCTCGGCGCGGGCCCCCGACGGGGCAAGGGAATCCGCCTTCCGCGAAGTTGCCACCACGCCTCCCAAAGCGCCTGCGCCGGGCGATGAAAGCAAAAATAATCCAGCGCCCGGGCCTGGATGGCCCGGAGTCGGCACTCCTCCCCGGAGGCCGCGGCCAGTCTCTGCAGAATTTCCACCCCGTGGGGCACGTCGGCGGGCAGGGCGCTGGAACAAAGCAGGGACCGGTTGACGAGTTCCCGCGCCCGGCAAGCCGCCAGGCAACCGGCGGCAACGGCTTCCACCAGACCGTTGCCGATGATCGGGCCCCCGCCACAACGGAAATAAAAGCGGGATTGATTCAGGGAATCCGCCACCGCCGTCAATGAGCCCTGGGGAAACCGCAGGGGGCCAAGATGCCGGAGTTTCGCTTTTTGGTCTTCCGAAAGCAGGCTTTCCGTTTGGTGTTCCAGCATGATGCCATGCCGGTCCGGGGAGTCTTCGCGGGGAAAAACGGCCTGCCAGGTTTTTTGTCGCAGAAAGGTATAGGGAAATTCGATGGCCCGCCTGCCGGCTAGGGGGCGGACCGGCAGGCGGCGAAACCCATGGGTCAGGCTGATATCGAACAACTCCGGTGGGCGGCGGAGGGAGGCCTTGGCGGTCGGGGTCCCAGGATCGCTCGGAAAATAGACCCATAGCGGACGCCGGGCTTTGGCCACAATCCGGTTGGGAACCGCGATATCGAGGGAAATTACGAGGTCATAGGAATCCCAGGGGATTTGATCCACCGGCACGGCGTAATGGGAAAAGGGGTGGCGGTGGCCCCACGCCCCGTTTTGGGGAATCCGGTCGCGGTTGGCACGATGGCCGGCGGCATCGGGAACCGGATCATGGGCAATTTTTTCCTGCCAGCGACCGCACTCCGGCGCGGGGTCCTCGGCAACAATCCAGTAGTCCGCCCGAAGGTCCACCAAGAGCCCCGCCGGCCCGGTGCGCCTCACAGAGGCACGAACCAGCTCCTCCGCAGCCCAACTAGGATCCCCGCAGTAAAGATCGGGATAAAAATCCTGCCGCACAAAGGCGATGCGAAGTTCCCGCAGGCGACCGACAAGGTGATCCGTTTCGGCCCCGGAGGCCAGTGGGGGCAGGTCTTCGGAAGTCTCGAGGCGATCCAGCCATGTCCGGGGCAGCGCGGCGAAGCCGGCCAGAAAAACCGGGCTTCGGGACGAAAAAATCAGCTGCCGCCAACTCCCCACGCCCCAAGGGTGCGTCAATTTCTCTGGAGAATCCAACCGCTTCTTCTAAATAGCCTTATGTCCGCCCGGCCCGCGATTTCCCTGAATTTCTCGGATTGCCCTCCCCAGTTTGAGGAGTTCTTTCTCCCCCTGTTGCAAACCCGCTACGAAATCCGCCGGGAGGATCGCCCGGATTTCCTCATCTACTCCCTGACCGGTCACCGGCACCGACTTTACAACTGCACAAAGGTTCTCGTGCACCATGAGACCTATCCGCCGAACTGGCGGGAGTGCGACTACGCCATCCTTCCGGTCGCCTCGCAGGATCCGCGCCACCTGTACCTTCCCTTGTTCGCCTTTGGCCGCGACCCCACCCCCTTGATCCGCGGAGGGGAGGACTGGGATGCCATTCTCCGCCAAAAGACCCGCTTCTGCGCGCTTTTATCCAACTACGCCGATCGGACCGTGCAAGAACGGATCCGCTTCTTTCACGCCCTGAACCGGATGCGCAAGGTCGATTCCCCGGGCCGCGCCCTGAACAATACCGGCTTCACGGGGATACCCGGGCTCCGGGGTAAGCTGGATTTTTACCGCAGCTACAAATTCGTGATCTCCTTTGAGAACAAGGATCGCCCGGGATGGTTCACGGAGAAAATGTATGATCCCTACGCAGCCCATGCGGTGCCGATTTTTTGGGGACATGGGGGGGGGAGGGAAGTTTTTAACCCACGCAGTTTTATCCACGCCCGCGATTTTTCCTCTCCGGAAAGACTGGCGGAGCACGTCTGCGCGTTGGCGGAGGATCCCCGCGCGTTTCAGGAAATGCTTCAGGCCCCCCCCTTTCCGGACAACCGACCCCCGGACTACTTCAATCCGGAACGGATCCTTGATTTTTTCGGCCGGATTTTTTCCACCCCCGGCCGGCCCGTCACCCAGCGGCGTTGGTTTTTTCGCTGGACCAAATGGCGCCTGGCCAAGCGCAACAAGCTGCCCACCGAATAGGGCTCAGGGCCTTGGTGATTGGCCCAGCAGACGTCGCCCGAGGGCCAGCGCCTTCCCCCGATGCCATTGGCGCAGGATCCGATACCCCCAGGAGCGAACGCGTGGACCGGGACCGGTTCTTTTCCGATTTCGCTCCAGGTTTACCTGGGCGGCATACGCCGCGCTTTGCCGTCGGAATAAGCTCCCCCAAAGTCCGGCCTGTTCCGGATCGGGTTGGCAGTGTCGCCAGAGGCGTAGAAACCTTGCGTTTTTCAGACGGCGGGGCCCTGGCGTCTGCCCAGGCCCATGGTGCCGGTAGGATCCGCGGTTTTGTGGCTCGAACACCACCTTGACCCCAGCCCCGTGGAGAAAAAACCATGCCACATCTCCCTCGTTCCCATACTCTCGGGGAAAGGGCCGGGTCCGGAGACAGGAAGTTTGGTAGAGATTGCTGGCGCTGGAGCCCAGCATTGCCCCTTCAAAAAAAAGTAGGGGCAGAAGTCTCTTTTCCGTGGCTGAAAGCAGGCGGGCTTCTCGTAGGCGTATGAATCTCATCGCCTGTTGGTGGGGCCAGTGACGGGACACCGCCCGCCGGGAAGATTGCGGGTCGCCGACATGCCGGGGACAGGCCACCACCACCTGGGCATCCCACCGCCGGGCCGTATCCACGAGGGCCAGCAAGTCAGAATCCTCGATCAGATCCCCCACGGTGGAGAAGTAGATGTAGGGGGTGGTCATCTCGGCCACGCCACGATTCCACGCCTCATAGATGGAGCCGGCACAAGCGAGAACCGGAATCTGATTTTTTCCGACGCCGAAGGTGCTGGGCAGGTCCGGCCGGGGACGGCACACGATGCTTTGGGCGCCGGTACGCCCCAGCCACCCTTGGCTTTGACGGCAGTGCTCAAAAAAATCATCGTCAAGATCACGGGTGGGCAAAACCACCCCCACGGATTGCAAGGGGTCGATCATCGCCACCACCGCGCCAACCGCCGGCCCCAGCGATGGGATCCCGGCCGGATCCAGTCGGAAAGAACCACATCCCCCCTGCCCCGCGGAGCGGACCGAAGCTCCGCCACCGTCTGTGGTTCCCAGGACTCAAGGTCGGTCATGACCCCGGGGGGCCGGTCACGCGTATGGGTGGCATCCGTGCGAAATCCGACGTTCCGCGTGAGATTGGCCCGGGTGCGCAAAACAAACCACGACTGCTCCCAACAAAAGGCCTGCCAAAGGTAGGCCCAAGAATCCAGTTCACCCCGCGTGGTCTGGCCGATGCGGTCACACCAAAAATCCCATTCGTCCTGATTCATGCGCAACCAAGCTGGTGGTTGTTCGAGCCGAAAAATTGACATTTTGTTTCGACCGGTTCGGAACGCCTGCCAGCGGTCTCGCCAGGTGGCCCAGCCCCAGGATCCGAAATAGACGGAGCGGAAAGAGGGCGTATCCGCCCGGCGGCGGAGGCCCTGGAAGGAGGTGACACTTAGGGCCCCGACATCCCCCAAATCCGAACCAGCCTTCAGGCCGGCCTCGCAAAAATGAAGGAATCCCGGAGAAAAACGGATATCATCTTCAAGAACAATCGCCTCGTTCTCTTCCTCAAAGACCTCGTCGAGGCCGCTTAAAACCCGCTGCTGACAACCCAGGTTGCGGTCCGCGTAGTGCTGGCACACGTTCCGACCTTGCCCGTACTCCTTCACCAGGCGCCGGCAAGCTTCCACACGGTCCCGACAGCCCGGTCGGGCCGGACTCGGACCATCCGAGATGACATGCAACCGGTCCGGACGCACCGCTTGGATCAGTTCAAGCGCATCCCGGGTTAAATCAGGTCGGTCAAAAATGATCAGGACGAGTATCATGCGGGGATGAAGGAATTTCCATGAGGGTAGGGGTGTTCTCCAGGACAACCAGCCCCTCCCCTAACCCCAAAAAAGCGCAGCCTCGTTTTTTCCCGCTTTCCTCCCGGGAGGAAAGACGGGGCACAAAAATCCGGGAAAATTCCGGGGCATGGCTCCGGATAAGATCCACTCCGATCTCTTTCCCCGGTCCGTACGAGTCGTACCCGTAGCCGCTATCGATGGGATGGCGGAAGTCGTCGATGCAGAGAAGGGCGTGCGGGTATTGGCGATAGATGATTTTCAGCTCTTGCGCCAAGGGAAGGTCCTCCTGGTCCCAATGGGCATCCAAATAGAAAAGGGGGCGTCGGATGGGCTCCTTTTCCCATACGGAGAAGTTTTCCAAAAAAAGCCGGGTGTCGGCGAAATAGACCCGGGTCCTGGGCAGGCCCCACAAACGGATGCGGGCTTCCCAGTAAAACCGGGGGTTGATCTCGCAAGCCAGGATACGCGGACAAGCCTCTTGGGCCAAATAGCGGGTGGTGACTCCGCGATGCGCTCCGGTCTCAAGAATCGCATCCGGCCGGAAGTTTTTCACCAAAGTCAAAAAGATGGCGCGGCGGCCCTGTTGCCCGTTCATGGCCCCTCCCAAGCGCGCGGCTTTTTCCGGTTTAAAAAGCACCGACCAAAGAGCCCTCCAAAAGGGGCGGAAGGGGGGGTGGGGGGCGAAGGTCATCTTTCCAGAAAAACCTGCTGGAAGACCTGCATCACTTTCGAGGGCGCCAATTCCCCGCATGGGGATGGGGTCAGTTGTGGCTCAAAGGTTGCGAGGCCCACGGCCAGCTCGTGGGACGATCGGTAACGGAATTTTTTCTGGGGAACCCAAGCCAGGTGGCCCTGCTCAGGGGAGTCGGGATACGTGAAAACGGGCTTACCCAAAAAGGCAAACTCCGCAACCGAGAGGCCGAAAGTCTCGCCCCGGCATCGGCCATGAACCATTGCATCACAGGTGTCCAGAAAGGCTCTTTTTCTCCCCGGATCGGCGGTGGGAGGGAGAAAAATGATGTTGGGATGCCGGTGGGCCTTGCCGAAGGTTCGGGTGTTCAGGAAAAGAAAATACCTTTCCGGATGGTCACGAGCCACTTCCAAAATTGCCTGCTGGGCAATTGGCAGGTCGAAAGAATCCTCGCCCCCGTGACGCCCAAAAACCACCGCCCCGGCAGGAATACCCAACTCGTGGCGGAGAGTTTCTCCCCCCTCGGCCAGGCGTACCATGTGGGGAACCCGGGCAGCCTTGCCGTAAGACATCACCTCCGAAAGCCAGGGCGAAACATAGGCGTAAATGTCCCCGTGAAACTCCGATTCCCGGAAGATGGCGTGCACTCCGGTGGTTACTTTGCGGGAAAACACTCCGTCGTTGCATCCGTTCTTGATGCAGTAAAAAAAATCCGCCTCCTCTTCACGAAGGATATTCTCCCGTTCATCCGGTGTCCGGTAAAAACGGACCGGGGCAGTCGCCCGCATCGCTGCCACCACGGGATGCTCTTCCGCCCCGGAACGCCCGGGCAGAAGAAAAAAGGGCTCGTGCCCGAGAATCTCCCGGCTACCCCACGCATAATCGATGAGGGCCACCTCCGTCCCGCGATAGCCGAGATAGCCGGAGTGAAACGCGATTTTCATCGGTCGGGGTCCCAAAAGTATTCATCATCGTGAAAAAACCAGTTGAAGCGGTATCCCAGTGCTGTCAGCCGCTGCTGCCACCGGGGGTCGGGCCGGGGATTTTCCACGATGACCCAGGCGGGCCGAATTCGGCCGCTTTCAATCCAGGCCCACCACCAGGAATGTTCGGCAGGCCGACGGACGTTCACCAAGTCTGGCCGTGGAGCCATGGTCAAAAGCCGGTCCCAGCACTGCCCTCCCTCGCCCAGAACCGGGTTCTGGCGCAGTCGGGCAGCCCGCGCCGCCGGAATCGGGCGGGGTTCCCAAAGACACCCTTTCCATCCCCCGGTTAGCTCGAGGTTCAGCGCGCAACTCCCCGTCACCCCATCGCCGGCGCCGAGCTCCCAAAACACACCTCCGGCCTTGGCGCCCAATAGGTGCGTTTGAAAGATACGGTCCTGCTCCCGCTGGCACTCCAACACCTCGTCGCCTCCCCAGCGGCTTTGTAGTCCTTTTCTTCGTTTTTTATGCCAACTTTCAGACCACGAGGGGAAGTGGCGGTAGATTCGCCTGCGGATGCCACGCAAGAAACTCATCTTCTTTTGTGGGCTGGCAGCGAGGCCTTCGCTACAGTATTTCTTAAGTTGTGGCGTTGATTGTGATCTCGGATTACACGGGCCGTCTGGGCAACCGTCTTTTCGTTTTCATTCATGTCGCAGCCGCTGCCGCGGCCCACGGATGGAATTTGTGCAACTTGGTGTTGCTTCCCCATGCCTCGTGGTTCAAGGGGACCGTTAATAATTGTTTTTGCCTGTTCCCGGCCCCCCACATCCGGTGCAGACTTCACACCCTCATTCGCCCCCTGAGAGGAGTAATGGAATTTCTGGCAGGATACCACCGCCGCTTCCCAAATCTGCAGGTGCCTGGCCTTCAAATTTTACAGGCCCCAAAGGCGGGTTATGTGGACCTTGATTCCCCGGAGTTCTTGGCGGCAGCGAAAAAAGGGGGTGTTTTGGCGCTTTGGGGGTTTCGGTTTCGGAATAATCAGCATGTTCGCGAACAACGACAAAAATTGCTGGATTTTCTTGCCTTCGAAAATAGCTGGAATCCCCGCTTTATTCGGGATTTTCAAAGAAAAAGGCAGGAGAACGAATACTGGCTTTGCTTGCATGTTCGCCAAGGGGATTACCGGGTCTGGCGGGGGGGGGCATGGTATCTCTCTCCGGAAGTTTTTGCCCGCGCAGCATGGGAAATCTTCCGTGCTTGTCCCGAAAAAAAAATACGCTTTTGGGTCTGTTCCGATGAGCCCGTAAATCTCGATTTTTTCCCGCCAGGCACATCCCGGACTTTTGGCGGGTCCTTGCGCGAGGACTTTCAAATTATGGTTCAAAGCGATGGTCTCCTTTTGGGGAGAAGCACTTTGGGACTGGTCGCTGCATATCTTGCTGGGGCGCGCTACTGGTGCCTCTTAGATGGTGTGCCACCGAAAAATCCTGACTCTTGGAGGGATGGCGCTTCTGCAGTCGAGGAGCCTTCCCAGCCCCTTGGGAGCCAATAAGGGTTATAACTCAAGGGCGGAGCGGGAAGCCGAGGCGCCGGCGCCAGCTGGCGCGCCACCGGCGCCAAAGCCTTAGTAATTCGAGGCAAGCCCTCTGCACAAAGTTCATCGAGTCGGGAAGTTTCTGTAACCAGCCAGGAAGAATTTGCAAATCTTCTTCATAAAATCGTAACCCGTTCCAGCGCAAAGTAGTTGCCCCGCGAAGGAGAAGACGCCCGTCGTAACCGATGAACAGTTGGCACTGCGCGGAGGTATCCATGCGGATGGAGTCCCAAGGGGTCGGCATAATTCCAGCCGCAAGAAAATACTCTTCAGATCCGAAAAGAATGTCGTGAAAATCAACATGAATGATTCGATATCGTTTTGACAGGCCGAGTTTAAAAAAGCTCCGCAAGGAACTCCCCCACTGAATTCTAGGGTCAGGCGGTTGTACAAACTCTACATCTTGGGGAATGGTTGGGTTAAATTCCACGCACACCACGGAGGGCTGGTAAACCTCAACCGCTTTCCAGATATGATAATCATTTCCATCCACATCAATGGAAAGAAAATCAGGCCGAGGGGGACAAGATGTGGCTTGGAGTAAAAAATCAAGGCTATCAGCAGGCGTCCAGCCAACCATGCGGTGCAGACACTCTACCCCGGAACCACTCGGGTAGTTTTTAACCAAACGACGATACTTTTTCGCATCGGCCTCAATCAAAACTGCCTGATGGCCATGTTCACGGATCAAAAATCCACAATTCAGAAGGTGCTGCCCGTCCCAGGCCCCGAACTCGCAAGAAAATCGTGTTGGTTTTTTAATTCGAAGAATCGCCTCGAGGATCTTGTCGTGTAGCGGCGTGCTCATGAATGGATCCTCCACTCCGTGCCATGTTGAAAGGTGCCCAGAAAAAGATCTGTTTTGCCCGGCAAATTTGGCCGATCCAGCGGGGTCGGAAATATTTCGTTACAGGCCTGAAAGCCGTAGTACTGCCGATTGGCCCAAGTTATCTCCAGGTGCTGGGGGACTAAAAACCCGCCACAAAGGCGACAACCCGCGAGGTTGTTGGCGTGAATATGAACGACCTCGAAATGTTGTTTAAGTTTTGAGAAGGTTTCTGTGATGGGCAGGGACTGGTTTGCAGCAATCGCGGAAGCCAAACCGTGAAACTCGCCTGTGATAAAACGAACTCTGCCCAAACTCCTTTCAGGACAGGCCAGTAGGGCCGCATACTCGTGCCCCTCAATATCCATTTTGAGCGCAAGGGAAATATTCTCTCCGAACCTAGCAAGGGCCTGGGTCAAGGAGACTTCCCTTCGGTTTGGCTGGTCAACCGATGCAATTTTTTCGCGATACCAGCGGATGCTGGGATGGGTTTGGGGCAAAGCTTTAATGCTGTGATCGTAGGATTGGACTTGGATACCTCGCTCTGCGAAGGCCAGATCAAACGAGTTTTCCAGTCCAACTCCAAGCGAAACAAGCCCTTGAACCCTCTCCCAATCGGCCGGAACCACATATCCGCCATCGTGTTCAGATCCCAACCTAACTTTGCCTAGCCCTCGAAGCGAAACAGGAGAAAGAAGGGCCAGAAGGGTTTGGGCAATTGGCTTTAACTCAGGACTCCAGGCCGTTCCACCCTCAAAAGGTAAAGCGGAAGATGCCTCCAGGCGATAGAGCAATTGGCGAATTTCAGCAGTTTCTTCAAGACAGCGCTTTACGAGATATTTAGTCCTGAATATTTTCGAGGAAAGGGAGAATCTCATGCTCATGAGGCCGGAAAGCGGAGATTCCAGTCCTCTGTCCGCGTGGTTTGTTGTTCCCAAAAACGGATCAAGGGGCGGAAAAGGGCCCTCGCTACACTTAGCCACCAGTGGTGGCGCGCATCACGGAGCCGCAGGAATTCAATCTCACGCTGCCAAAAGGCGAGCCCCCGCCGCTTGCACAATCTCCCTCCCGTTGTTTCCCAATCACAATGCCCCATATGGAAACGTTTAGCCTCCCCGCCGAGGAGATCGAGATTTTGATTGTCACGTTCCTGATGACGCCGACCTGGATCCGAGTTGCCTTTGGAATACCGATAGTTGTGGTCAAAATGGAACGGCCGAAGGGTCCGCGAGAGGTCGATGGCCGGGATTCCCTTTCGGCGAGCCTCAAAGATCATCCAGTTGTCCCAAGCCGCTTGACCAATCCGAAAACTAGGCATGGCCTCAAACCGAAATCCCCGAAAATAAAATATGTCCAAAGCGCTAGCAGGGCCCCATCGGGCCAAATGTTTGTGCAACTCTAGGAACTGAGCCAGCTCCCTCTCACCGAGAGCTGGCCCTACCCAAGGGGGTAGGCAACGCCGCCGCGCTGTTCCCAAATAAGGTCCCCGAATGGAACTGAGAATCTCCCAAGCCGCCAGGGCTGATGAGTCCAAGAGAACATCCGAATTAACAAAAATAAAATCATCATCCTGTCTCAACGAGGTGGCCGCCCGAAAAATGCTTCCAATATTTTCCATGCCTTGATGATCTACTTCGACTGCGCCCCCGTATTCCACAGATTCATTCATGCAAAGGTCTTCTAGGCCGACCTCATTCCCGAAAATGATGATCTGGGCTGTGGGTAAAGCCGTTTTCCAACTGCGTATCGCACTCAGTTGAACGGGCCTCGTTTCATCCGTAAAAGGCTTGGGCGAAGTGAAAAGAATCATTGGGGGTGGTTTAGGGCAGATTTAACCGGCACTATGTGTGAAAGTTGGCTGGCCAATTCCCGCCAAGACGGTGAAAAGCTCTTTGGGACGAAGACCGATTGACACAGTCGGGTTCTCCAAGTTGTCATTGGCACCCGTGGGCGCGGATCGATCGAGAACGGGAATATGGCGTAGCCCGAGTTGGCGACAGATATGGGCATAGCAAGGGTTGACGTATTTTGCGGAAAACAGCTCCACCACCGTGGTCCCCGGCCGGCAAAAGATCAGATTCGTCAGTGCGGCCCCGTGAACAGCAACAATTGTTCTGGCCTCAAAAAACTTTTTTGCTTGGTCTTTAACAGAAAAATGAGATGGCTCATAAAGCTTAAAGCCGAATCCCATTAATATTTTGACGATTTTTTCAAAATGAGTCAGCCCGCGGCTTCTGGCATCGTTGCGAAGAATGGCAATTCGTTCGGTTTGTGCGTTGCGTATTTTGGGGCTTAAATAAATGGAGCGTAAATAGTTGATTTCGGCTTTGGATACCCTACCGCTAATGATCTTAGGACTCGTAAAGTAAAGTTTTTCACACTCATAGTAGGCTTTTTTTTGGATCGCGAAGACCGGAATGTTTCGCAGCCCAATCGCGTCCATAGTATCTTTGTGAAACCTTGCTGTTTTAGCATGAAAAAGTATTGCTGAAGGTTTTATCCCTTTTTTCTTCATGGCTTTAAAAGTTTCGTGAAGTAACGGCAGGCCTTCAGTCATCCAGTGAAAGTAGGTTTCTCCTCCCAAAATGGCCCCAAGAATAACATCACCTGCTAGAGTTTTTCGAGGGGGAAGAAATAGTCGTTTCATAATTCCAAGCTGACCTATTGTCTTTCCCCAATCCCTGCTTAATTCTCGAACAAGGTTCCAGTTTTCATCACAAACCCCTAAGGTGGGACCAAAAACTTTTGCATTTTCTATTTTTCCCGTTATTGCCTTCAGTGTTTTTGATGGGGAATTGTCTAAGAATTTGGGATGGACTTTGTCAAACGGAGTTATGGTTTTTTGATAACGTATAGTTTTGCTTTTGTGTCTTTTTAGGACTGCCACCGGAACTTGGCTTTTTATTTTGATTACTGAATCTGAATTTTGAATTGTGCTTAAATGTGGTAAAAGCTTTTTAGCTCCTAACCTTAGGATAAATGATTTTAAATTTAAGCGAAGCTTTTCTAAGAACAGGCTTTCACCTTGGTTCGTTCGGTTTCCTTTTTGTAGATCCAAAACCATTCTGATTTTTTGCTTTTTGTGTGAGTCTGCATTTAGCAGGTTTTGCCTGCTACCCCCAACTCACGTTGACAGGGTAATGGGAAAATATTTTATCCGGAGAAACCAGTGTGGAGCCAGTTAGCTTGGCCTGAATGATCAGGATTCCATCGAAAAGAGCCCGCTGAAGCAGTGGTATTTTTGAGGTTCAATGCCGAATGCCC
>Ga0172373_10004712_pt1 | contig 19033 bp, 25 predicted proteins | sample Lak10m_2_FD_114546 | JGI IMG/M metagenome (GOLD analysis project Ga0172373, IMG submission 114546) | Freshwater microbial communities from Kabuno Bay, South-Kivu, Congo - kab_092012_10m | ecosystem: Environmental > Aquatic > Freshwater > Lake | place: Democratic Republic of the Congo...
CATCTGTACCTTGCCTTGTCCGCCATTAAGTGACCCTGTAGCCATTTGTGTAAAAACCACATCTTCAAAGTTCCAATATTCAAATAATCCATCACCACCCCATACCCAATTTATACCCCAAGGATGCATCCTTTTAATTAGTTCTGGTTTTAGATATTCCTTTTCTATGTCAGTGTGTATATCACCGGGCGAGTTGTCTTTTTTAAAATAAAGTAAAAAGTTCCACGGAATGTTTCTAAATTTGCACCACTCATGTTTAAGTACATTTTGTATATCCCGTCTGAACTGATAGTTAGTTATTAGGTCATCATCATCGAATCCTTGAAAAGAATCTAGAAATACCTCATCTATTGATGGAAGGTCTAACTCATAAATTAATTCCATTTTACCTTATTGTATATTGGATAGGTTGCTTGACCTTTGTAGAAAAAACAAAATTTGGCAATGTGTGATGCAATCTTCTATTGCGTGTATGATCTTTGAAACCTACTCCCATAAGTAATAAAACTTCTCCATCAAGACCTAATACTTCTCGTATACCATGATCATCGAAACAGGCGCAACATCCTGTGCTATATCCTAAGATACTAGCGGTAAGATTAACATAACCTGCTGCTATACCCACGGCCATATGTTTATCTCTTGTTAGTACATCATATTGGCCAGTTGTAGCTTGATTGTTATTGATGGCCTGTGTTTCTTCATTTCTATAGATATCTGTTTTTAGAGAAGGAATAAAATTATTTTCTTCAAAAACAATAACTAAGTTAGCCATAATTTGAGAATTGGTTTCAGTTTGGTATAAAGGGTGTCTACTTTTATGTCTTGTTAATTCATGTACTTGTTCTATAAGTTCTCTATCTTGTAAAAAATGAGCTCTATAAAACGCTACATTTTGCTTACTTGGACATTGCGTTGCAGCATGAATAATTAAACCTAAGTCATCTTCTGGAATTTCTTGATTTAGATCCCAGTTTCTTTGGCAATGTTGACTTTTAATTATAGCTTTTTTAATTTCTACGTGGTCCATATTATTTTCCTTAAATACAGATATATTTATATTTTATGGCTAATATCATCTTTTGGAGCAGTATTTTTCCTAATCAAAGAACACGGCCTATTGGGTGTTATCAATTAGCGCATCATTTACGTAAAAATAATATAACAGCACAAGTTATTGATTATTGTACATATTTTTCGCCATCAGAACTAATAAAGTTATCTGAAAAATTTATAGATAAAGATACCATTGCATTAGGTGTTACAACTTCGTTCTGGCCCGACAATATATGCCCACTCAAATATGCTATATTACAATTTAAAGAACAGTTTCCCAGTATTAAAGTTATCCTTGGAGGACCAAGGGCAAATAATCCATCTTTTAAAAACCTATATGATTTAGTTTTTGTGGGAGAATCCGAAGATCAATTAACAAAATACATATATGAAAATCTTAATAAAGACCAATCTTATATAAAACCTTTTGACATAACAAAGTTAGATCATCGTTTCATTAGGGAAGATTGTATATTACCAGGTGAGGTATTACCGATTGAATTAGGTAGAGGATGCATATTTAAATGTAAGTTTTGTTCTCATCATAACTTAGGTAAACCAAAATACACATATCAACGACATTTTAATCTAATAGAAGATGAAATGAAATATAACTTAGATAATTTTGGCACTACTCATTACCTATTTTTAGACGACACTGTTAATGAAGACATTGAAAAAATTAAAGCATTGGCTAGCATTAATAATAGGCTTCAAAATAAAATTAACTGGAATGGATATTTAAGAGCGGACTTAGTTTGGAGTAATAAAGATAGTAGCAGTTATCTTCTAGAATCAGGATTAAAAAGTTGTTTTTTTGGTATAGAAAGTTTCCATCCCAAGGCAAGTTCTATAATAGGCAAAGGTTGGAGTGGTAAACATGGAAAAGATTTTTTACCTCATCTGTATTATAACTTGTGGAATGAAGAAGTTAGTATCTGGAACAATTTTATTGTAGGACTGCCATACGAAACAGAACAAGACGTAGACACTACTGTTGAATGGTGCTCAAATAATACTTTAGGAATGAATAAGTTTGTGGGATTAAATTTATATCTAAATAGAGAAGACGGTGGAGGCTACAGTGAATTTACACGAAACTACCGACTATATGGATATAAATTAAATGACAAAGGCGAATTTTATAACAACCATTGGACCTCTAATCGAATCAATAAAAAAGTTAGAGAAATAGATAAGACTTTGCTTCAGCATAATAAACTTACTAGTTGGCTTTTATTTGACATTTTTAATATAACCAGGCTAGAGTTAGATGAATTACGAACTAAACCTTTAACATACAATATCTTACCTAGTATGATCAAGTTTAAATTAGAATACAAGAGTATTATTGAAAAACTATGAATATTGATGACCTTAAAATAAGATTTGCAAATCATTATGACTTTGATGTCTTAAAAAAACTTAGCTATGATAAAACTTTAATATATGTAAATAATCCCGATGAATGGCTAGAAAATACTATTGAAAGAAATAGGATATTAGTTGCCGAAATTAAACAGGAAATATGTGGGATGATAACTTGGGATTATATCTTTCAAGACACTGTTCCATTAATGACATGGATATACGTTGTTAAAGAATATCGTCATACAAAAATAACTAGATTATTAATAAATTCAATATGTGAGCATTTAAAAACCTTGGGGTATAAAAGATTACTATACGGTATGCATGAATCAGTAAAAGATCCTTCTACTATAAAACCTCATGGATTTTTAGAATGGCCAGGTAAGGGAACAGAAAATATATATTGGATGAAACTAGCATAATGAATATAATAACGTGGGCTCCTTTTACAAATTCTGAACTAGATAAGATATATGATGAACTTAGAGAAAAACAATTTAACGATCGTTCTCATAGACTATGGTCAAATTATAGTAAAGACTTTTTAAAATATTGTGTTGCATTTACAATATGTTTCGAAAATAAAAAACCAGTTGCTTGCTCAAGTATCTCCTATAGAGACTGTTGGCCAAGAGATTGCTTTAGAATTTTAAATAGAACTTGGAAACCTTACGAAAGATTAAGATTTCCAAGAAGATTAAGTCTATCTATTATCAACAGTGCCAAGGATCAAATAGCATGGTTAGAAAAGAACACGGATATGAAAACTGTTTTTATAAGTAGGCAAACAGGCAACTGGCAAGATTGGTTAATGACTAACTTAAACAATCATAATTTAAATTTTCAAAAAGATAAACATTTTTATCTTACCTGTCCGAACCCAACGGATGATAGTTGTTGGCAAAGAATAATCTATCAAGGAGATAAAAAAATATTATCTAGTTGGCAAAGAAAAACTTTGTAATTTTCATACAATAAATATACGCTATGAAACAAGTTATGAAAAATTTTCTATCTAACACTAACTTATTTGTTATAGTTTATATAAACATTGCAGGATTTTTTTGTCTACACAACTTATTTCATAGTTCAACAGATATATCATATTATTTTCTCATCTTATTAAGTTTTATTGTAATAAAAATGATAGGCATAGAAGCGGGCTATCACAGACTGCTTTCTCATCGTGGATATAATACAAGCAGATACAAAAGATTTTTAATGCTATTATTGGCCACCATTGGTGGCCAAGGTAGTCCTTTGGTTTGGGCCGGCCTACATCGGTATGGACATCATGGTTTTGCAGATAAAGATAAAGATCCACACACACCTAAGAACGGGTTTTGGCATAGTTATGTTTTGTGGATGTTTAAAATTACTGAAAAAGATATCAATATTAGAAGTATAGCAGATTTGTTAAAAGATAAAGACGTAATATTTTTCCATAAGAATTCAACTAAGGTGTTTATAATTTTTCATACAGCTATATTTTTATTAGATAAGGATCTTTATGTATACCTTTTAGGGCTACCAGTATTTTTAACATTTCATAGTTTCTGCATACAAACCAGCGTAGTCCATTGTAAATTATTAGGTTACAAAAACTTTACAACTATAGACAATGGACTAAACATGCCTTGGTTGTTTTTATTTGTACAAGGAGAATGTTGGCACAATAATCATCATGCACATCCAAATAGAGTCAACTTTGGCGAGAAATGGTGGGAGTTTGATCCGACATATTACATTATAAAACTACTTAGAAACTAATTTTTTAAAATGATCTACTGTGCCTATATAAAAGAACTTGAGCATAGTTAATATTCCAGTTTTACTAGAATTTAAATACATACTATTAATTGATTCATAAAAGTACTTTGTATCGGATGCTATCATTTCAAAAGTTCTCGTATTTTTATGTAAATCATAAAACCACTGATCATGTTCACCTAAAAATATTTTTGTAGGCTTTTCTGCTTGAAAAACAGGCCTATAGGTTTTTGGATAAATTATTGGAATAATACTACGTTCATACTTACTATGTCTTTTTCTATTTTGATAATCTGAAGATTGTTTATGAACACTAACATCAGTTACATACTTACTTACTTGACAATCCCTATTGACTGCCGATCTTGCTACCGTATGGGCTTGTTTGATTAACATGGTAGCACAAGAAGTTGCCCAATAAAAAGGCACATTGCAAACGTTTGGATAATCTCTATCAAAAACTGGCCTAGACACATTTAATGCTAGATCACTGAAAACCATAAAAATTTCTGATTCTTTAATGACAATTATAGGTTTATCTATTCCATATATAAAACCTATTTTTAATCCTGCATCAGCTAGCTTAACTAGATGACTATGCCTCTCAAGTCTATATCTAGCTATACCAGATGGATGAATCCAGTCTTCGCTCCTATATAACCAGTCATCCGTTTTGAATGCTAAAATATCTTGAAAATAATCGTGCAATGTAATTTTTACGTTAGAATATTTTTTTTCTATCTCCTTTATAAAAGGAATTTGCGCATAATATGTTTCACTCATAGTATTAGTATGGGATGTGTCTAAATTGTTATGCTGAAAATTACTCAAACCACTAAGTGGGGCTGATGCAACTATCTCATCTATATGTATGTTATTTTCTAAAAACGACAGAGCAACATTACGACTATCAGCACCACCACTACAAAATACCACTAAGTAATCAAACTTTTCTCTAAGCTCTTTGGCTCGACGTGCATAAAGTGAGTCTAAAGAGTCATTAGGCTCATCATACCAATTTATGTTTGCAAATTCGATATCATTGAAATACCATTCAACTTTATGCTTATGTAGATTAGCTGCAAGAACAGCATCTATTTTATTAGAAAAGCGACGATTATTTACTATGTAATAAGAATTATTTTCTTGTATTGTCTGGAACATCTTAGAGATGAGTTCTTGATTTCATAGGATTAAATTCATCTGTTGGCCCATCCTCGCTATCAGGGTGAAAAGCTATAAGACTCATTGTATTGTTAAATGTTTTAAATCTATGTCTTGTAAATCTATCTAGAACAAAAACATCGCCTATATTTAATTCAAATTCTCCAGTAGATGTTTCAGCTATACCTTTTCCAGTTAATACACATCCAACCCTGATACTAGGATGAGTATGAAATGTTTGATTAATATTTTCTGGAAAGTATAGGTAATTTAAACAAGGTTCACCGTTTCTAGGCGGTGAGATTAAGTTACTATTACTACACCCATTAATGTACGATAGACTACCCGGCACTGTCGGATCAATCGTTAGCGCACTTTGTTCTGTATAGCAATATCCAGGCATTTCGATAACCATCCCTTTAGCCTTTTGGTTAAAATTACATAGCCGCAGTGATTTATTTGTAGATGCAGCAAAAACGGAGTTTCTAATTACTAAATTACTACTAATTAAATCCCCTACGCCGACTATAAATCGTTGGCTTCCTTCGTCAACAAAATTAATATCTTGATGTAATGGGATTATATTCATAGACAGTCTGTCTCGAATAGTTGTTATTGAATTAATTATTCTAAACATTTTGAGAGTTAAGGTTTAACAATTTTAAACGATTTTCTTGTTTTAATGTGTATAGACAAATTACTGTTTCTATTTCGACTGTTTTCCTATACTCTGGAAAGTAAAAACTATGTAATCTGAACCTGCAAGGTTGATTTTCTTTATATATTGCCTCGTAAAAGCATTTATACTTATTTTCTATTAAACCTTCAGCAGCTAATTTTTTTTGCACTTTTTCAAGGGCAAGTTGATGTTTTATAGGTCTTCTAGCATAAAAACTAAAGTACTGATTGTGTTCTGCATATTCCATTATTTTATAGATACATTTGCTCCATACCAATATACTTAATTTATAATTATTTAAATCGTTTTTTTTAAAATTACTAAATTGGTTATGACTAAACCAATATTGCAAATTTTCTGGAAAATAACCACTGTGAGAACACATCAATTCATTATTATAAAATGCACCTATAACCATTTTCTCTTTCATTACTAAATCTTTTTCCAATTGATCTATCATAGCTTTAGAAAATAGTTCTGTCTTTTTCAAAGTAAGTAGTTTGTTATTGCTGTTGAATAATGAGACATAATCATCACGATCATTTTCGTTCAACTGTCTAATATTAAAATCTTCAACTAGCATTATATTTTTCTACAATAACCGCAGCACTTTTACCACCAAACCCAAAACTTGTTTTTAAGCCAATATTGAAAGTGCTGTTTATTTTTTCTTTAGGCAAATTTATCTCCTCACCTAAACTGTTTTGTAAAGTTGGAATAGGTCCTATAGTGCTATTATTCATACTTTCTATCATATAAGCCAATTCAACTAACGAGCAAGCGGCCATCGTGTGCCCTATATTGGCTTTCAGTGCCATTACTGGTTTATTAGGAAAATACTCTGCAAGAATATTATATTCTATTTCATCTCCGTTAGGAGTACTTGTAGCATGAGATCCTATAAGATCAATATCAGTTCTTTTCAAATTGGCTTTTTTTAAGGCTATGTCTATACTCATTCTTCCGCCAATCCCATCAGGATGAACTGCTGTATCGTGGTATGCTTCTGATGCGAATCCAATTCCTTTTATAATTGATAAAATTTTATCACCATCTGATAATGCTTTTTCTAGTTTCTTAATAACAAATACAGCCGCTCCTTCTCCCATAATAAAACCGTTTCTATTAATATCAAAGGGAGAACTTTTTGGTATGGTCCTAGTATCAAGAGCGCCTATAGATTGAAACATATATATGTCTAAAGGGTCAACCATAACATCACAGCCTCCAACTACAACTTGATCATAGTCGTCGTCACGTAATAATTTTGTTGCATAGTCCAACCCAATTATACCACTAGCACATGCACTTGTAATGTTTAAATTTGCGCCATTAAAACCAAATTTCCTACTTATTAAACCAACTAGCGAATCTCGTTGAGCGGCTAAACATTGTCTAGGGGTTGAACGCTTATTGGCTAACAAATTTTTTGTACAATTTAAGGTGGTAATTTGACTACCGCCTAAAGAACTAAAAATTACAGCAGTGTTCTGTGCATTAACTATATTACATTCTTTTAGTGCCTCTACTGTAGCACTGAAGCCGATTAGGCTATATCTATCAAGGCTACGTCTTTCATTGTCTAATATATGTTCGTTTACAGATATTTCATCTATATTAATCTCTGCTGCATGAGTTACTTTGATAATAGGGTAGTCATTTAGATTAAAATTAGAAATTGGTCTGACAGCAGTTTTTCCTAAAATATATTTTTTCCAATTCTCGGATCTACTTTGTCCTAGTGCATCTACCAACCCAATACCTACAATAGCGTATACATTCATTTTTTCATAAAACACTTTTCTATAAGTAAAGCTGGAAAATCAAACTCTCCTTCTCTCATGGCAAAATTATACTTTCCAGGAAAAGCATGATGATTATTATGCAGTCCTGTACCTGGCATTAGGAAGTTCAAATAACTGTTAACAGAATTATCATTAGTATCAAAATTTCGATATCCAAACTTTGGATTATGTCCTGCAGAATTGACCATCAATCCTCCGAACCATCCATAAGATATAATAAAACTTAACGTATATCCAAGATAGATTGGTCCTAAAACTATTAGTCCGACAACTAATATTGCAATATTAATTGTAAAATAATGTTTGTGTAAAAATCTGTGTATAGGAATTTTTATAAGATCTTGAACCGATTTAATACTAAGTTTATAATCCGATCTTCTCTTATAAAATAACCTATCGAAATTAGATTTTAAATGAGGATCTTTGTCTGTATCGGTGTGTGCATGATGATCTCTATGTACTCCTGCATAAACTATAGTACTACCGTACAGCATAGGCAAATAAAAAAAGTGTAGTATATACTCCTTAAATTTTGTAGTTTTAAAAGAGTTGTGAGACCATAACCTATGCATACCAATCTCATGTCCTAGTAAATTAAAGAATTTAGCTAAGAAAAGTCCTAGTAAAAATAGGTAAACATCAAATTTAACCACAAAGGCATAAAGGGTAATACAAATATGTATTAGGATCATGCCAATAAGTTTCTGATTAAACGTCATTTATGTATCCTAAAAAATCCAAGCTCTATTATCACTTTTATCAACAATAAAAAGTTTTTCTATTATCCATGCTACAAAATCGAACTCATTTGATTTTCTAGCTTGATTATATGCATTAGGGAAAGCATGATGATTATTATGCAATCCTTCTCCTAAAGTGTACCAATGAACTAATTTATTGTTTTGACTATTATCGTCTGTGTCAAAATTTCTATATGAAATTTTAGTCGTCAAATGACTAAGTGTATTTACAAAAAAACCGCTACTGAATATATACCATCCCAGAGGTGCAAAAAATATAAAAATAGGAATATGCCAATCTATAAAACTTAAAAGAATACCTGTGCAAATAATTAATCCCCAGATTTTGAAATAATTATGATGAACGTATTTTATGACAGGATCTCTTATTAAATCTTTTGGAACTACTCTTACCAGCTTTACCTTGTTGAACCATTCAAAAGGTTTTATTTGCCATGTACCTAAACTTTGCCATATACTATTGTTTGGACTATGTATATCGTATTGATTATCGCTGTGTTTATGATGATGTCTATGCGTAGTGGAATATAAAACAGGACTTCCTGCACCTAACAAAATGCTTGTCCATGTTAAAAAAACATGCTTTCTTCTTGTTGTTATAAAAGATCTATGTGCAAAATATCTATGCATTGCAATATGGTGAGCTGGGATTGTTACTATTTTACTGATACAAAAAGCTAATACAGTCCAAAGATAATCGCCACTCATTAATGGATAAACTAATGAAAACGCCCAGGATATTAAACCAATAGTCCATATACTTCGCATTAGATATATATTCATAGCTTGCTATTTTTTAATTAAAAAATACTTTATAAAAAGGCCTGGTATATCCCATTCAAATTTCCTTACTGCATAATACGGGCTCTGACTGTTACCATGATGATTATTATGCAACCCACTACCAAGCATTAGTATATTTACTAGTGTATTATTTTTGCTACTATCGTTTGTTTCAAAATTTCTATATCCCCATTTATGACAGACAATGTCTATCAATAAACTACTAGAATGAAAAGTCCATACAGCACTAACACTAATAAGAAAGATCGCTATCCTTATATCTATTAAACAAAAAATAATATAAGTTATAATAACGAATACAAAATAGTGTTTGTGTAAAAATAAATGCCAAGGATCGGTGACTAAATCTTTTACAAGTTTAGGACTAAATTTAATGGGTATCCAATTTACTAACCAAATATTATACCATTTATAGTGTATAGGACTTTGAGGGTCCTTAACAGTATCGCTATATCTATGATGTGTCCTATGTGTTCCAATCCATCCATAGCTGCTACCTAAACAATTTAAGCTCCCTAACACTAATAAGACTCTTTTTATCCATAACTGTGTTTCGAAACTTTTATGAGCAAATAACCTATGATACCCAATCTCACCGCCTATTTTGCCAAATAGTATCCAGCCAAATAAAGATAGCCATAACCAATTTATGTTCCAATCTATAAAAAATAAAAAAATTAATATTAGATGATGTAAGACAATTAATATTTTAAATTGTACGTCCATGTTAGGTTTTTTAAATTGAAAGGTCATGTTATAACTGGACCTTCATACAATGAAATAGCTCGTTGTATATTCTTTTCTAGATTATGATTTTGCCTTACATCGCTGTATACTAATACATCGACTCTTTCAAGATCACTATAATTTTTATAGGCATGTTGATGGTATCCATTTAGATACCAAATTTTACCACAAGCAAAATTTTGAACAAAATAACTAGAATGTTTTTTGTAATATTCTAAGTTTTCAAAATGAAACCTATCTTCATGTACTAATTTAGTTACAATGTGTGCTACATTCTCATCGGCTATTATTGGAATATGCAAAATACATTGCTCCGGTTTATTATACTTTTTAATTAAAGGGTCGTTTTGATGACTGTGCCATCCTAAAGCATGTCCGGGTCCAGACTTTACAATCTTAACTAATATAGGTTTGTCTGTTAGACGTAAAATTAAATCCATAAGTAAAGGGAAATTATTAGTTACTTCTGTAGGATACCATTGTTGATCTTCTATAGGCCATTCATAATAATCTTCCAATTCATTATTATCTTTATTTTTCCATCTAGCAAAATGTTCTCTCACTATGGCAGAACTACCTAATTTATAAATTGTGGTAATAGCACATTGTTTATACGATTTATGTATCTCTTCAAGGATAGGCGTAAGATCAAAATATGGAGGATGGTAATTATGCCATATATTATTTTTTAATATTTCTTCTTTTAGATTAGTGTAGTCAAAATCAATTTTTATATTCATAAAAGGAATAGACCTAAGGTCATTTAATATTTTAGGTTTCATGTTTTATTAAAAAATGTTTTATTACTAATCCTGGTAAATCAAATTCTCCAGGTTTATGATTAAAATAAGGACTACCCGGCCTAGCATGGTGATTATTGTGAAGGCCGCTGCCACCTGTCAATATGTTAACTAAAATATTATTTTTACTTTTATCTTGAATGTCATAATTTCTATACCCATATTTGTGACAAACTATATCTATTAGGTAAGCACCCACGTGAAACTGTATTACAGACGGTATAATAATTGCAAAAAGTAATAATTTGTAATCTATAACTCCTAGGAAAATTATTATCATATAACTCAATTTAAAATAATGTTGATGAATAAAAAGATGCCATTTATCCCTTATCAAATCTGAAATATTTTTTGGACTTACAATAAATGGTTTCCAAATGATTAACCAAACTTTCCATAATTTATTAAAATAAGGGCTATGCGGATCTTTATCTGTATCTGCTGTTCTATGATGCACTCTATGAACTCCGCACCATGATAGGCTACTGCCAACAAAATTTAAACTACCTAGGATTAATAGTAAACGTTCTTTAAACTTTGTAGTTTTAAAACTACGATGGGCAAACAATCTGTGAAAACCTACTTCTCCGCCTATTTTACCTATTACAACGTAAGATAAAAATGTCAATAAAAAATAATACCACTCTACATCAGTTAGGAAAAAAACAGATAAAAAAAGTGTATGTGTAGTTAAAAGTAAAAATCGTACTTTAGCAAGTGTGCTTAGGTGAAATATGTTCATTTATTCAGCATAGGTAGATGCAAACTCGGAATCAGATATTTCATATACATCAAATTGAAATGTAAATTTATCAGTGTAACCTTCTGCTGTTTGATACAGAATATTGTCGTCGTAAAACACATCCAACTGTGATTTAAATTCTCTAGCTATAGATTCATTCTCAAATACTCTTTCTGTTATTAAAAGATTTTGATCAAGATATCTTTTATATCCTTTTTGTTTACCTTCTGCAATGTTTAAATTTATAATATCAGAAACAGGTTGCAGATTGGCTGGTCGAAAAATAAAATAAAGCATAGCAAGCACAGTTATTTCGGCTGATTCTGTTATAAGCGATTGATCGTGGATGGTTGTTGTTGATTTGTAAACCCAGTAGCTCATAATGACTCCTAACAATATAATGGTATTTATAAGTGTAGATAAATACTTTTAATCTAAATGAAAGTAATTAAATGCTATATTCTAATGTTTTAGGCATTAAAATTTTACAAATTTTCACCACTCTAACCACTATTGGGCTCCTTTTCTTTGACTATACCATGCAGTGGTGGGTGCTATCCATCTTTATATATTTTCTTACAGGATGTTTAGGTATAACCATAACTTATCATAGATACCTTTCACATAAATCGTTTAAAATGCCAAAGATATTAGAATATACATTTAGTATATTCGGCGCATTAGGTGGCACAGGATCAACAATTGGTTGGCTCGCGGTTCATAACGCACACCACAAATATAGTGATGTGGATAAAGATCCTCATAGTCCTCATACATTAGGACTTCGCCTATTATTGACCATCTATAATTATAAATTCAATTTATTAGATTCTAAGTCCCTGTTACGAGATAAGTTTCATATTTTTTTACATCAGTATTATAACTTAATAATATTAGGTTGGGCTACGTTGTTGTTAGTTATAGATTATAGATATTTTTTATTCATGTTTGTTGTTCCTGTTTGTTTTCAAATTTGGGCTAGCAATATAAGCAATTATGCCAATCATATGTACGGATATAAAAATTTTGATACTAATGAAGGCAGTAAAAATACTTGGTGGGTGAGTGCAATTACCTGGGGAGAGGGCTGGCACAACAATCATCATGCAGAGCCTTGGACATATACCTTTCAACGTAAGTGGTGGGAGATTGACATAAGTGCATATACAATTTATCTTATAACATTGCTTACTGGAAACACCAACAGTTTAAATAATTCTAAATACTAACAACTTCATTATGATTTTATGGTTTTGCGACAGATCTGGTAATCCTACTTCTATAGAGGAATTTAAATCGTACATAGATAGGATTGATCCAATAAAACTAAAGCACATCAACCTATGCTATTGGGAAGAGGCTGAGATGGATCTAAGAAGATTATTTTACAATGACTCTGCTTACGAATTGTTAGCGGATATACTTGAGAAAATAAATCAAAACAGAGAGGAAAAAGTAGAACTAAGAATTTTTACTTGCCCTGTTCCACCTACACAACCTGTCTATTATGACAAAAGTAATCCTAGATTTCGGTATATACGAGAAATTTATTTAACAAACAGTTTATTTTTTAGAACACAATATAGATTAGGTCCTTATAAAAACCATGATTATGCTTATAGAGAAATATTATCAAACACAGGTTTAGATATAACAAATCTGCACACAGGGTTAGATTACATTAATTACAAATACGATTATATCTATATGGCTCTGCTACCAAAACCACCAAGATGTCAAACAATGGATAGTTTAGCAAAATATAACCTACATGAGTTTGGAGCAATAAGTTGGAGAGAATTTAACAGAGATTTGAAAAGATCAGAAATTCCTGAAGGTATGATGGATAGTGAATTTATGGAATTTCCTTGGAAATATTGGAAACCAAAACGTATTTTTTTAGATCAAGAATTTGAAAATCCTGGACCAATTAACTGGGATTTGCTACCGATAGAATATACTCAAAGTTTCATGCAAATTGTAGGCGAATCTATTACCCATGATGGTATACAGTTAATAAGTGAAAAAACAATAGTTCCACTAATGTTTAATAAACCTTTTTTAGCTGTTTGCAGTCAAAATTTTCATTATGCTTTACAAGATATTGGCTTTGAGCTTTATACAGAAATTTTCGATTATACTTTTGATCACAAACCTGATGTTTATGATAGAATAGAAGGTATTTGTAAAAATGTTTTAGAATTACGAAAGAGACGACATGAACAAGGAGATGCTGCATTATTACATATGCTCAAAGAAAAACTAATCCATAATAAGAAACTTGCACATTCTATCACTGTAGATCCAAAATTTATACCCGAAGAGTTAACAGATTTTCTTAATCACGGAGAGTATATGACGCATGATAAAGCTAAGACGATTACTCCTAAAATAGAACTTTTTCCTTATTTAGAATACGCTGTTAGATTTAATAATCTATATCTACATGAATAAAAACCTTATTACCAAAATTATAGAATACTGGGATAGACAACCTTGTAATATCAAACATAGTTCAAGTGAAATAGGAAACGAACAATTTTTTATAGAATCTTCTAATAAACGATATTATGTAGAACCCCATATAGGAACATTTGCTCAATTCCATCAATACCAAAACAAAAGAATTTTAGAAATAGGATGTGGAATAGGAGCAGATGGTGCAGAGTTTTCTAAACATGGCGCTGAATATGTAGGAATTGATATTAGTAGTAATAGTATAGAACTAGCGAAAACGAGATTTGAAATATTTAATTTACCAGGCAAGTTTTACAACCTAAGTGGAGATGAAGATCTTTCTATCCTTGGTAAGTTTGACATGGTATACTGTGTAGGAGTATTACATCATTATCCTTATCCAAGAAAAATATTAGAACAAATCTATAATGTTTTGTTGCCATCTGGCGAATTCAAATTTTTAGTATATGCTAAGAACAGCTGGAAATACGCTATGATTCGCAAAGGACTAGACCAGTTCGAAGCACAAGCTGGATGTCCATTAGCTAAAGTGTACAGTATAGAAGATATATATGATTTAGTAGAAGGTTTATTCTCGATAGAAAGAATTAGGCAAGACCACTGCTTTATGTATAACGTAGAAAAATACAAACAAGGAAAATATGAATTAGAGCCCTGGTTTGATGTTATGCCAGAAAGCATGAGAGAAGCAATTAAAGAGTATTTAGGATGGCACCTGTTAGTTAAAGCCAAAAAAATTTAACTGTTACGCTAAATTATTAAATATGAATGATATATAGGTATAAACATGGCTAAAGCTAAAGAAACTGTACAACGTAAGACACTAGAAAAAAGAACAAGTCAAGGGGGTAGTAGGCCTAAAACTAGTTCAATGAATAAGGACCAACGTAGATCCCATAAAGCATATAGAGGTCAAGGTAGGTAATCCAAAGCCTCAATAGCACAGCGGTAGTGCAACGGTTTTGTAAACCGTAGGTCGGGAGTTCGAATCTCTCTTGAGGCACCAAATTTATGAGCAAGTTAGTTCATTATCCTCATCAATTCAGTAACGTAGTTTATAGGAACTGTTTTTGGCTAGGGGCCTTCAACAGCGAAGAATGTGACCGTATATGCCAATATTATGATGCTCAAAATCTAAGTCAAGGCACCACTGGAACAGGTAATGAACTAGATATCAAATATAGACAGAGCAATGTTTACTTAGATAATCACAATGAAAACTCTGCATGGATTTATCAAAGGTTATTTGATATAATAGATGATGCTAATCATAAATTCTTTCAATATGAGCTAATTGGATTTGACTTTTTTCAATATACCACGTATAATATGAGTCAGTATTACAATTATCACATAGATACAGTATTCAATAACTACGAAATTAACAGAGACTCTAACCTATGTCGCAAACTTAGTTTGAGTATTTTGCTTAATGACCCCGGTGAATTTGATGGCGGTGAATTTGAAATATGTATAGGAGATCCTAACGAACCAGAAAGTCATAAACTGAATAAGGGTGATGCCATATTTTTTCCTTCATACATGTTGCATCGTGTTAAGGGTATTACTAGAGGCATTAGAAAAAGTTTAGTAGTATGGGTACTAGGACCAAAATGGAAATGACATGAAAAATAAAGTTAAACTAAGTAGAGGTACCAGTATAAATTTTGATACCTGCGTTAAGAATATGGATGGAAATAAATTTAATCTAGTTCTGGCAGCAGCAGCAAGAGCAAGAGAGATTAGTAAGCGTAATAAGGCAAATGGTAAGATAGAGCATGAATGTACTCCAGTTAGTGCATTATTAGATGTTCAAGTCAAATTAGTAGGCCCAGAATATTTAAGGAAGGTTAGATAGGGCGGTTGGCACAGTTGGAAGCGCGACTGGTTTACACCCAGTAGGTCGGGAGTTCGAGACTCTCACCGCCCACCAAATATATTATGAAAAATCTTATTAGCGACACGAACGGTTATCAGGTCTATGTTGAAACGATTCAACCTAGCTATGATATAGGCAAATCAAGCGTAGTCTTTTACACTAAATGGAAAGACGCTAAAAATCCAGAAGAATTTCAAAAGAAATTTGAAATGCTACTTTCTGCTGAAGAGTTAAACTGGCTTCGTATCATACTGTAATAAATGGAAGATACAGAACACCGCGATAAGTTAGGCAGAGAACTTAAAAAAGGCGACTGTGTAGCTGTACCCTATCATAACACATTAATGATAGGGATAGTGGTTAAGTTAAACAATAAAATGATCAAAATAGAAAAGATAGGGCCTAAGAAAAGATGGGACACAGTGGGTCACAACAAGTATAGTCGCGATTGTGTAAAACTTGAAGGACCTGATGTAACAATGTATATTTTAAAGGAAACAGGGAGGTAGATATGCCAGCGACATTTTTTATCAGTGACACACATTTCGGTCACGAAAAAACCTGCACAGTTTTTAAGCGGGCAGATGGCTCACCTCTCCGCCCATTTAGTTGTGCCGAAGAAATGGACGAGTTTATGGTCAAGGCTTGGAATGAGCGTGTACGACCTAACGACAAAGTCTACCATTGTGGAGATGTAGTGATCAATCGCAAGTTTCTTCACATCCTTGGTAGGCTAAATGGTGATAAGGTTCTTATCCGTGGCAACCACGATATCTTTAAACTTGAAGACTATACTCCCTACTTTAGAGACATACGTGCATTTGACGTTAAAAACGGTATGATCTTCAGCCATGTTCCTATTCATCCAGAAAGTCTTGGTCGTTTTGGCACTAACATTCATGGTCACCTTCACGCTAACCGCGTTATGAAGATTAAAGGTGTTAATGCTAAAACCGGAGAATTAGTCTACGGAAATGAAATTGATCCTCGGTACTTTAATGTCAGTGTAGAGCAGATTGACTTTGCACCTATCAGTCTAGAAGAAGTTAATCAACGTATTCTATCTCAAGGCGGACATATAGGCTTTAGAAGTGGCAACGGCCCTATAATGTGATAAATAATCTACCATGATAAAGGAAGTGCTATGAAACTAAAAAGCCTTTTCGCTGCTACATTGTCCTGTTTCATATTAGCGGGCTGTGCCTCTGGACCCAGTAACTATCAGTTGTATTCAGAAACTCAAAAAGCGATTGCACAGGCTAATGCAGTTGCAGATACAGCACGATATAATGCTCTATTAGAGATTGCTAAAAATGGAGATAGTGCTGCCAAAGTTGCTGCTGTTTTAAGTATTCAAATGGGTGGCGGCGGCACACAACGTCCTCCACAACAGGTAGCACCTCCTGAATCTCTAGCAGATACAGCACTAAAATGGACCAGTGTTCTATTGCCCAGTTTCGCGCAAGTATACACCGTTCAACGTAATACCGCTGTGGCTATGAGGCAAAGTGATAATCAGGCTGCTATAGCAATAAGCACAAATAACACATTTAAAGATATGAATGCTGCCGGTCATACTGCTAATACCAATATTGCTAACAGTGGATTCACTGCTAATACCGCAGGATTCAATGCCCTAAATTCATCTAGCACAGCAGGCTTTAATGCATTAAGTTCTAGTAATACAGCAAGTTTGAACGCATTGCAGGCAACAGGTATAGCAGGATTTAATGCGCTAACTTCTATGAATAAAGACAGCACAACGGCATTATCTAATCTTGGAACAGCTGGTATTACTGGTGTAAGTAATACTGCTAAAGAGGGCATAACTGGTATTACTAACACCGCGCAAAATGCTAATAGTACTATAACTACATTAGGTTCACAGGCTGCTCAAAACTTGAATGCATTAACCACAGCAAATAAAGAGGTATTGAACAATGCTGTTTCCAAACTAACAGGCACGACAACTACCACAACTACTACTTCAAATACCAATAATACTACCAGTTATCTAAGTTGTCCTCCTGGACAATCTTTAGTAACAGGATTATGTAAATAGAGATTTTGGCTAAATCTTTAAAATAAAGGCCTTGACAACAAGGCCTTTTTTGTTTATACTAATAACATATTAGGATGCCTACAGCAACTTATATTCAACTTGTAATTGAAACCACAGTGTGCATCCTGTCATTTTACATATAGAAAGGAGGCGAAAATGACTACCTTTGCTCAAGCAGTAAAAACTCAACCCGCAGAAAGTCGCACTGAGAACGATATGAAAGCACTTGCTCATAGTGGCAATGCTCTTGTGGATCTGTTCTTCAAAATCGGTGCCAGCCGTGGTAAAAACATTACTGGTGATTTCGAACGTGCTTATCAGGAAGATTCAGGCCTTGCGATGAAAATCGCTTTATGGTCTCGAGATGTTCGTGGTGGCGCAGGTGAACGTCAGTTGTTTCGTGATGTTCTCCTTCATCTAGAAAGTCAGCATCCTGACATGCTAGATCGTGTGTTAACCTTTGTGCCTGAGTTTGGTCGATGGGATGATCTCCTAATCTTCAAAACTCAGCGTTTCCAAGGTGCCGCATATACCTTTATTCAAAACGCTCTGCGTGATAGTAATGGCCTATGTGCTAAATGGATGCCTCGTAAAGGTGAGCAGGCTGTGGCTCTACGTCATTTTATGGGACTGACTCCAAAGTCATATCGTAAACTGTTAGTAGGTCTAACCAATGTAGTAGAGACCAAAATGTGTGCCCAGGAATGGGATAGCATCGAGTTCGGTAAACTACCTTCATTGGCCAGTGCTCGCTACAACAAAGCATTTGGTCGTCATGCTCCTGAGGCATATGCCGCTTATAAAGAGCGTTTAACCAAAGGAGAAGATAAGGTCAATGCCAGTGCTGTATACCCATACGACGTTATTAAAACCATTAACAGTGGTGGAGATCATGTGGTAGCAGATGCTCAATGG
>Ga0172373_10004713_pt1 | contig 19030 bp, 19 predicted proteins | sample Lak10m_2_FD_114546 | JGI IMG/M metagenome (GOLD analysis project Ga0172373, IMG submission 114546) | Freshwater microbial communities from Kabuno Bay, South-Kivu, Congo - kab_092012_10m | ecosystem: Environmental > Aquatic > Freshwater > Lake | place: Democratic Republic of the Congo...
ATCGAGTTGCACGCCAGCGATCGATTTGGTCTGCGCGTACTGCATGATGGCCTTGCGGGCCGCAAACAGCCCGCGGGAATCGGAATAACCCGAGGCGCCCGGCAGGTTGATCACCACATCGCGTACCACCTCCTCGGGCGCTTCGAATCCGAAAGGCGCCAGGTTGCCGATGTTCAGCTTGATGATGCGGTGCCCCTCTTCCTCAAGCGCCCGGGCACGCGCCATGACCGGGCCACGGATGTCGTAGCAGACGTTGGCGAGCTTCGCGGATTTCTTGATGGTCTTCATAGGCCTGGGGGGCTTTCCCGAGCGCGCACCTGGGCGCATGGGTTCTTTGCCGAATGAGTGAGCAACCTGTTATTTTAGCCGGTTTAGCGCTATCCATCCCCGCTGGTCCGCCTTGAAGCTCCACTCAGACTTCCCCGCCCAACTCAATGTCGTGACCGCTTATGGCGCCGGCTTTGTCGAAGTGAACCGGGAGCGCCGCGAGGGGGCTCTGGTGTTGCTGCCCGACGGACCGGTGCTGCAATGGAGCGTTTCCGGCTTCGATCAGATCGACGAGGCGTCCATTGCGGGCCTTCTTGGTCACCAGCCGGAGATCGTCCTGCTGGGCACCGGGGCGCGCCAGCGCTTTCCGCACCCGAGGATCGGCGCAGCCCTCTCGGCTGCCCGGATCGGCCTGGATGTGATGGATACCCCGGCTGCCTGCCGTACCTACAACATCCTCGCCGCCGAGGGGCGGCGCGTACTGGCTGCGCTACTCCCAACCTGAGTACGGTTTGCGGTCTGCAATGAAACGCCACCGGTGGCTGTGCTATGGTCGCCGACGTCCGGCGCCTGCGCGCTGGCTTTGATACTGCGTCCTTCCCCGGAGAATACGAGTTGAACGTCAAGACCGGCAGCAAAGTGCCCGATTTCGCCTCTGAGGGCACCCAGGGGCCCATCAGCCTGTCCGCCCTGAAGGGCAGCAAAGTGGTGATCTATTTCTATCCGAAAGACAACACCCCCGGCTGTACATCGGAGGCGGGTGATTTCCGTGATCTGCACGACGAATTCGCCAAGGCTGGCGCCGTCATCTATGGCGTGTCCCGGGACAGCCTGCGCTCACACGAGGGCTTTCGCACCAAACTCGGCCTTCCTTTCGATCTGCTATCAGATCCCGACGAGGCGCTGTGTGAACTGTTCGGCGTCATGAAAATGAAGAACATGTACGGCAAGCAGGTGCGTGGCATCGAACGCTCCACCTTCCTGATTGACGCAGGCGGACGTCTTGTGCGGGAGTGGCGCGGCGTGAAGGTTGCGCAGCACGCGCTGGAAGTGCTGGAAGCCGCGCGCGCCGCCTGAGCGCCCCAACCGTCCTCAGCCGGTCCCCTCGCTGAGGTCCAAGCTCGCCCGTCACAGTCAGGATCATCATGCCGCTTCCCAAGCCACCGTCCGGTCCCGCAGCCACCCTGGATGATTCCGCTCGCGGCGCGAAAAAACCAAAGACTGCCGCGGAGAAACCGGCGGCTAGAGCGATAGCGGCGAAAGCCCCGCCAGCAAGCGCTGCCAAACCCACGCTCCCCGTGCCGCCTGCCCCGCACACTCCGCCGTCGCCTGCTGCAAGCCCGGCCGCACGGTCCAAACCGACTCCCGCCGTAGCAGTCTCCCCGGCAAAGCCTGAAGCGAAGACCAACACCTCGCGCAAACGGGGGAGCGCCGCCGGCAAACTGTTCGTGCTCGACACCAATGTGCTGATGCACGACCCGAGCAGCCTGTTCCGATTCGCCGAGCACGACGTCTACCTGCCCATGATGACGCTCGAAGAACTCGACGGTCACAAGAAAGGCATGTCCGAGGTTTCGCGAAACGCACGTCAGGTGAGCCGTTCGCTGGATGCACTGATTGCTGCGTGCGGCGCGCAGATTGAGGCCGGTCTCCCGCTGGCCGCGCTGGGCAATCTCGACGCCTCGGGCAATCTGTTTTTCCAGACCCAGTCGTTTGCCGCAATGCTGCCGGCCTCGCTCCCCATGGGCAAAGCCGACAACCAGATTCTGGGCGTGGTCCGCGCGCTGCAGGAGCAGCACCCGGGGCGCGAAGTGGTGCTGGTGTCCAAGGACATCAACATGCGCATCAAGGCGCATGCGCTTGGCCTGCCCGCGGAAGACTACTTCAACGATCAGGTTCTCGAAGACACCGATCTTCTCTACAGCGGCGTACTCGAACTGCCGGCCGATTTCTGGGACCGGCACGGCAAGGGCGTTGAATCCTGGCAGCAAAACGGCCATACGCTCTACCGGATTACCGGACCGCTGATCAGCCGGCTGATGGTGAACGAGTTCGTCTACCTCGAGGGTGACACGCCGCTTACCGCGCGAGTAAAAGAAATCGTCGGCAAGACCGCGGTGCTGCAAACCCTGAAGGATCACAGCCACCACCGCAATGCGGTGTGGGGTGTAGGCGCGCGCAACCGCGAGCAGAACTTTGCGCTCAACCTGCTGCTTGATCCTGAGATCGACTTCGTCACCCTGCTCGGTCAGGCGGGTACCGGCAAGACCCTGCTCGCGCTCGCCGCCGGACTCACGCAGGTGCTCGAGAGCCGTCGCTACACCGAAATCATCATGACGCGCGCCACGGTGCCCGTAGGTGAAGACATCGGCTACCTGCCTGGCACCGAGGAAGAGAAGATGCAGCCCTGGATGGGCGCGCTCGAGGACAATCTCGAGGTACTGCTGCAGGGCGATCCTGCTGCCGGCGAATGGGGTCGATCAGCGTCCAACGATCTGGTGCGCACGCGCATCAAGGTAAAGGCGCTATCCTTCATGCGCGGGCGCACCTTCATCAAGAAATTTCTGATCATTGACGAGGCACAGAACCTCACGCCCAAGCAGATGAAAACGCTCATCACGAGAGCGGGCCCGGGCACCAAGGTCGTTTGCCTTGGCAACATCGCGCAAATCGATACGCCCTACCTCACGGAAGGATCGTCTGGCCTCACGTATGTGGTGGACCGGTTCAAGGGCTGGGCGCACTCCGGGCATGTCACACTGCAGCGGGGCGAACGCTCGCGGCTCGCCGATTTCGCAGCCGAGGCCTTGTAAGCCAAGTCTTGCAGCGTCCCCGGTCACCCCGTCAGGGCTGTGGCCCCGAGGTGTAGTTTTCAAACTTGGTGTAGGCGCCAACGAAAGTGAGGCGAACAGTGCCGATCGGGCCGTTTCGCTGCTTGCCGATAATGATTTCGGCCGTACCCTTGTCGGTGGAGTCGGGGTTATAGACCTCGTCCCGGTAGATGAAGATGATGACATCCGCATCCTGTTCGATGGCCCCCGATTCGCGCAGATCGGACATCACCGGCCGCTTGTTCGGCCGCTGCTCGAGCGACCGGTTGAGCTGAGACAGCGCAATCACCGGACAGTCAAGCTCCTTGGCAAGCGCCTTGAGCGAGCGCGAAATCTCGGAGATCTCGGTGGCGCGGTTCTCACCCGAGCTCGAGGCCGACATGAGCTGAAGATAATCGATCACCACCAGGCCCAGCTTGCCGCACTGACGGGCCAGGCGCCGTGCACGGGCACGCAGTTCGAGGGCGCTCAGCGCTGGCGACTCATCGATATGGAGGGGCGACTCCTGCATCTTGGAGATCGCGCTGGTCAGCCTTGGCCAGTCGTCATCGATCAGACGCCCGGTACGAATGCGCTGCTGATCAAGTCGTCCCGATGAACACAGGATACGCATGGCCAGCTGTGTGGCGCCCATCTCCATGCTGAACACCGCAACAGGCAGGCCCTGCTCAATCGCCACATGCTCGCCGATGTTCATGGCGAAGCTGGTTTTACCCATTGAGGGCCGGCCCGCGACAATGACCAGATCGCCGGGCTGCATGCCCGAGGTCATGCGATCGAGATCGACGTAGCCGGTCGGCACCCCCGTCACGTCGCTGGTGTTGTCCTGGTTGTAGAGCTGGTCGATTCGCTCGACCACCTTGCCAAGCAAATCCTGAAGCGGCTGAAAACCCGCCTCGCCACGACTCCCGTCTTCCGCGATCTGAAAGATTTTCGACTCGGCTTCGTCAAGCAGCTGTCGGGTATCGCGCCCCTGAGGATTGAGCGCCGATGTGGCGATCTCATCGGAGGTTGAAATCAGGCGCCGGAGCACCGCACGGTCACGGACGATCTCGGCATAACGCCGGATGTTCGCCGCCGAAGGGGTTTCGGTGGCAAGCGTATTGAGGTAGGCCAGTCCCCCAGCCTCTTCCGCGTGGCCTGCGGTTTGCAGCGACTCAAGAACGGTCACGACGTCTGCCGGCTGACTGCGCTCGATCAGGCGCGCAATCTGCTGCCAGATCAGCCTGTGGTCATGCCGATAAAAATCATCCTCGCGAAGAAGGTCGGCCACCCGATCAAATGCGGTGTTGTCGAGCATCAGCCCACCCAGGACCGCCTGCTCTGCCTCGGTAGAGTGCGGAGGCGTGCGGAGCGCTGCGATTTCTGGATCGCGGGAGAGCAGTTCGGCGTCGGCGGAGGCGTCGGGAAACATGGAGTCCGGATGAGCGAGAGGTACTAGGAGGCGCACAGCCAGCACGGCCATGGCGTGATATTCAGGATACCTGAGCTGCTACACCCTTCACCAGTCTCGCCTTGGAAACGAAGCAAAAAGGGGCGCCAAGGCGCCCCTTTTTGCGGCTCGGTCCTGCGGCGTGCAGGACCGCCCGGCACAGCGAACGGTCAGGCGGTATCGCCCAGCACCGACACCGTCACCTCAACCACGATATCGTGGTGAAGCGCGATCTCGAGCTTGTGATCGCCGATGGTCTTGATGGGACCGGCAGGCATGCGCACCATCGCCTTGGTGACGGTATAGCCCTGGCTGGTCAGCCCCTCAGCCACGTCAAAGTTGGTGACCGAGCCAAACAGCCGACCATCAACACCGGCCTTGACCGTGGTCTGCCAGGTATAACCGGTCAGGCGCTCGCCGAGCGACCGCGCCTCAGCCAGCCTGCCAGCTTGGACCTTTTCCAGTTCAGCGCGGCGCGCCTCAAACTCTTTCAGGGCCGCATCGGTGGCGCGGCGCGCCTTGCCCTGCGGGATCAGGAAATTGCGAGCGTAGCCGTCTTTGACGCGGACCACGTCACCGAGCTGGCCCAGATTGGCAACGCGTTCGAGCAGGATGATTTGCATGGTTCACCCCTCCTCAGTGGTTGTCGGTGTAAGGCAGCAGCGCGAGGAAGCGCGCGCGCTTGATGGCATCGCCGAGCTGGCGCTGATACCGGGCACGGGTACCCGTCAGACGGGCGGGAATGATTTTCCCCGTCTCGGTAATGAAGTCTTTCAGCGTATCGACGTCTTTGTAGTCGATCCACTCGATCTTCTCGGCAGTGAAACGACAGAACTTGCGACGCTTGAACAGCGCGCTTTGAGTGTTGCGGCGGACCTTTTTGTCCTTGGTGCCACGACGCATGACCATGATTGGACCTTTCAGAAAAATTCGGAACAGGGTTTAGGCGGATCCGGAGAGGGATGCCGGTGACGGGTCGTGTTCGAATCCGGTGACATGCAGCAGAACGGACTTGCTGCCGAGGCGGCGAGGGGCCAGAAAGCCCTGCACCCGCAACACGCTGCCAAGAGGCGTTCGCGACAGTTGCTCGGCCGCGCGATCGGCAAAGCGAGCTGCCAAATCGAGCTCGACCTGCCTGGCGTGACCCGCCTCCTTCTGCGTGGACCGGTGCGACAGCGTTGCATCGATCATGGCAACGCCGCCCGGCGTATAGCGCAGGGATTGCATGGCCGAGAGCACCGCGTGCAGCGACACCGAATTGGATTCCGGACCCAAACGAACCGGTCAGACCTGAGGCGCAGGGGCTGGGGCAGGCGCCGAATCGGCGGCAGCCTTGCGAGCCTCTTCGCGCTGGATCTGCTTCCACATTGGAGACGGACCCGTGTGCGCCCCCTTCATGGCCAGCGTGAGGTGGCGAAGCACCGCATCGTTGAACTTGAAGGCGTGCTCGAGTTCATCAAGAACGGGCTTGCCGCACTCGATATTCATGAGCACATAGTGGGCCTTGGCGACCTTCTGGATCGGGTAGGCCAGCTGCCTGCGACCCCAGTCTTCCACACGGTGGATCTTGCCCTGCTGCGCCTCGACCATTGCCTTGTAGCGGTCGATCATGGCGGGGACCTGCTCGCTCTGATCGGGATGAACGATCAGCACGATCTCGTAATGACGCATGTACGCTCCTTTTTCTTGAGTTCGAGTTCAGACCAAAAACCACACGAAACCGCCAACAACCCTGCAGGCTGTTTTCGTAGAGCTGAACTCCCGTCACCGGAAACGCGTCCGGTTCGCCCCTGGCCCCGGTCAAGTAAGATCGGCGATGAACCGCCTGTCCCGCTCGCCTTCGGCCGCCGAATCGATGCGTCTATGGGTTGATCCGTGCGGCAGGAAACCGGCGATAATAGCGTTTGCGCGTGCCGTCGGCAAATTGGATTGCTCGTGCTTGCGCGCTTAATGGAGGGGTCCTCGCATGTACCAATCAGATATCACCCGCTTTCTCAAAGACCTGCGGGCAGAGCGCCCGCACCTTGAACAGGCCCAGCGCGACGGCCGCGCCATCTGGTGGGACAAACCCCAAGACCTTGAGACCTCTCGTCGCAACCGTGAGTCGCGAATCGCGCAGCGCCCCTACGTCTACTCGCAAAAGCCTTGAGCCAGGAGCCGCCCGCCGGGGATACCGGCCAGCCGGAACAGCTTGAGTTGCGGATCGTGGCGCGCCTTTATGGCGCTCCGCTCGAGTCGCTGCCCCAGGACCTGTTCATTCCTCCTGATGCACTGGAGGTCTACCTCGAGTCCTTTGAGGGGCCACTGGACCTCCTGCTCTACCTCATCCGCAAGCAGAATTTCAATATCTTCGACATCCCCATGGCCGAGGTGACACGACAGTACCTCGCCTACATCGAGCAGATTCGCGAACGCGATCTCGAACTCGCCTCGGATTACCTTCTGATGGCGGCACTTCTGATCGACATCAAGTCCCGCATGCTGCTCCCGGTCAAGCGAGCCGATGGCGAAGAGGAGGCAGTCGATCCACGCGCAGAACTCGCCCGCCGGCTGATCGAATACGAGAACATGAAGCTCGCCGCACAACGCCTGGAGGCGCTACCCCAGCTTGGACGCGATTTCCTGCCGGCCGCGGCGATCGCCCAAACCAGCGATGTGGTGCGACTGCCGGAAGTGAGCCTCGACGATTTGCGCAACGCCTGGGCCGACATCCTGCGCCGCGCAAGCCTCGTGCAGCACCACCGCATCAGCCGCGAAGAGCTCTCGGTCCGCGATTTCATGACGCGGATCCTGCGCAGTCTTCATAACCGCCGATTCGCCGAATTTGAAGACCTGTTTGAAATCGAGCAGGGCGTACAGACCGTGGTGGTCACCTTCATCGCGCTTCTCGAACTCGCCCGCGAGTCACTGGTCGAAATCACCCAGGCGGAAGCATTCGCTCCCATTTACGTGCGACTTGCCTACCAGCCAAGCTGAGCGCCCAGCCGTCTGATGCCACTCGCCATCACCGACTCGGCCGATCTTTCTGCGCTCAACTCGTTCGGGGTCGCGGCGCGCGCGCGCCGGCTGATCACGCTGACCGCCGAGGCAGACGCGCCCGAGGCCATCGAGCAATTGCGCTCGGCCCCGCAATCGCTCGTGCTGGGCGCGGGTAGCAATCTGCTCTTTACCCGCGATGTCGACGGCACAGTACTCAAGGTGTCGCTCGCGGGTCGCCGGGTGATCAGCGAGGGGACCGCCCCGCATGACAACGTGATCGTCGAGGCTGCGGCGGGCGAGCCCTGGCATGACTTTGTTCTCTGGACGCTCGCACTCGGGCTCAGTGGTCTGGAAAACCTGGCCCTCATTCCGGGCAGCGTGGGCGCAGCCCCTGTGCAGAACATCGGCGCCTATGGCGTCGAGCTGCGTGAGCATCTGCACTCTGTCAACGCGCTGTCGCTCGAGGATGGTCGGCGCTGCGAATTCGCAGCCAACGACTGCAGATTCGCCTACCGGGACAGCCTGTTTCGAAGCCTCGCCGGACAATCCCGCTGGCTGATCCTGTCGGTACGATTCGCCCTCTCCCGCCATCCCCGGCCACGACTGCACTACCCCGATCTCAAGAAAGCGTTCCCGCCTTCGGCGCCCTGCCCCTCGCCGATTCAAATTGCGAATGCGGTTTGCGCCATTCGCAGGAGCAAGCTTCCCGACCCGGCGCAGCTGGGAAATGCCGGCAGTTTTTTCCGCAATCCCGTGGTGGATTCAGAACGGGCAGATCAGCTGGTGTGCAACCACCCCGGCATCCCCATCTATCGCGACGCGACCGCCCCCCATCAAGCCAAGCTCGCCGCAGGCTGGTTGATTGAGCAATGCGGATGGAAAGGCGCGCGCCGTGGAGATGCAGGCGTGCACGCCCGGCATGCACTGGTGCTGGTGAATCATGGAAAGGCGCGGGGCGCCGATATTGCCGCGCTGGCGGCAGACATTCAGGCCTCGGTCATCGAACGATTCGGCGTGCAACTCCAGCCCGAAGTCGTCTTCGTCTGACCCCCAAGCCAAGGGCCCTGCGGGCTGCAACTAGCCTCGGCGAAACACCCAGGTGTCGACGTCCGAGGCCGCCGGATCGAAGCGATAACCATCACGGTCAAACGCCTTCAGGGCTTCGGGATCCTCGATGCGCTGATCGATGGCATAGCGAGTCATGCTGCCGCGAGCGCGCTTGGCGGAAAAGCTCACCACCTTCCAGCCCGATTCGCGGCGTTCCTCAAAAACCGGCTGGACGATGCGCGCAGCCAGCGCTCTGGACGGCACGGCACGGAAGTATTCGTTCGAGGCCAGATTGACGAGTACCGGATGAGCATGCTCGGCCAGCTCAGTCGCCAGCGCGCGCGCGAGCCGCTCGCCCCAGAAGCGGTACAGGTCTGGGCCCCGCCCAGTCTCCATTCGCGTACCCATTTCAAGCCGGTAGGGCTGGATCAGATCGAGCGGCCGCAGCACACCATAAAGGCCAGAAAGAATGCGCACCCGACCCTGTGCCCAGGTGAGAGATGCTTCATCGAGCGTGGGCGCCGACAGACCTTCATAAACGTCGCCCGCAAAGGCCAGTGCCGCCTGTCTGGCGTTGGCATCGTCAAATGGCGGCTTCCATGCGCGAAAGCGCTCAGCGTTCAGCTGCGCCAGCGCGGGGCTGATTTCCATCATCTCCTCAAGCCGACTGGCGGGCAGCTTCTTCAACCGCGTCACGAGGCGGGCCGATTCCTGAAGAAAATCGGGCTGAGAGAAACTTGACGTAGCGGGAGGGGACTCGAAGTCGAGCGTCTTCGCAGGCGACAGGACAATGATCATGCTTTGAAGTGGGGCTTCGCGGCGCGCGAAGACACCGAGGATTAAGTTGACTCCCGGATGATGGCACGGTTGCCAAAGCCCCCTCGGACCCAGGCACTTCAGGTGCGGGGATGGCCACCTCGGACCGGCTCCCGAGGTCGCCGCGCCACCGTTGCCGAATGCGCCAGATGACGCTCAATCTCCACCCGACCCAGGCGCCCGATATCGCTCGCCAATTCAAGCTCGCAATGAGCCTTGCAAGGGGGTGACAACGCCGCACGCAACGCACCCAGCATCGCGGGGGGCGCGACCAGCGCAAGCCTGCGATAGCTGCCTTCTGCGAATCCCCGGTCAAGGCGCTCGGCAATCCGCTCCGCAAACCGATGGCGGCTTGCCGCACGAGGCCCCGTGCGCGGCGAGATGGCATGACGTGCGCCACCGACGCTCTCGAACGATCGCCCCGGGCGATCGGTAGCGAGGGCGCGCTCGGGCATGCGCCCCTCGGGCTGCACCAGATCTTCGATTTCCCTGAGCGGAGCCGGCAGCTCTGACGCCGAAAAGATCCGCGCCCGCGCCGAGTCCGCCACCACGACCCACCATCCTGTTTCCACGTTTATCCCTCCGTTGCATGAGGCGCCATGCATCCGCTCTCGGCGTGTCTGCCGCCCCGCCCTCGAACTTATCGACAACAGATGAACCTGGCATTGACCCTGGGCATCAGGCCTCAAACACGCCCGTAGCAGTCCGACCGGCGGCGGTGATCGCCTTGCTGGGCAGGGCGTCGCACGGGTACGCTTCGGGCATGAGATTCAGGACCGCAGTCTTCGCGGCTGCCTTGCTCGCGATTGCGGGCGCGCTTGCCGCCACCCTCATCGCACGATTCGACCCCGACTCTGCAGCCGAAGAGGTCCGAGAGTTCGTACGCGAGCGCTATGGGCGCGAACTCCGCTTCGAGGGGCCGCTGTCACTCTCGCTCTGGCCCATGCTGTCGATTTCGGTGCCTCGCGCCAGCCTGTCGGATGTCGGTTCGGAACGCCAGGCCGCCAGCATCGAACGCGCCAATGTGGAGATCGCCTGGTTGCCCCTTCTTCGCGGCCGCGTGATTGTTGAACACGCCAGGATCAAAGGGCTGCACCTGAGGATCGAGCAACGCGCCGACGGCACTCGCAACATCGACAATCTGATTGCGCCCCTGGCAGCCACTCCCGACGCCGCCCCGGGTGATGAGCCCCCTGCACGCCCCACCCGAATTGAAATCGGCAAGGTCGAGCTATCGGAAGCCAGCATCGAATACGAGGATGCTGCGCGTGGCATCGTTGTCTGGCTGGACGATATCGAACTTCAACTCGACGAACTCGACTCGAAGATGGTCACGCCTATGTCCCTGCGAGCCAGGCTGGTTTCGGCGCCATTTGGCGTCAGCGCCCTGATCCGGATCAGTGGCACGCTCGACATCGACCCAGGCAAACGCACCGCCGGTCTGCGCGGCGCAGAACTGAGCATGCGCGGCTTCAAGGACGGCCGTGCGCTGGATGCGAATGCCAGAGCTCGTCGCATGTCCCTGGCCATGGGACGCCCGGGGGTGGTAGGCCGCATCGATTCCTTTGCCATCGGTCTGAAGGCGGGCGGTACCGACTGGACGCTTGAGACTGCCCACGCTCGTGGCGCGACACTCGATTTCGACAGCGTGCGGCTTGGCCTCGCGGCCAGCGGCGTCGAAGCCAACGCGCGAGGACGACTGCGGGAGGGAAGCTTCGAGGCGAGTCTCGCGCTCCCCGAACTGATGATAGGAAACCCGACCAGCCGGGGAAAGCCGATCGATGCAGCACTGCGCTGGCGTGGCGCCCAGGAGCTTGACCTCAGGTTCACGCTGGATGGTTTGTCGGGTAGCGCGCAGAACTTCTCGGCCAGCCGCGTCACGCTATCTGCCGACATCACAGCGGGCGCCCTCGAATCGGCACTCCGGCTGAATGGCGCGCTGCGTGCCGACCTCGACACCACGAGTGTCAATCTTGGGCAGATTGCCGGCACCTTGTCGCTCGATCCAGGGTCGGGTCACCCCACCCTCAAGCTACCGGTCAGCGGCTCGGCTCACACCGAGGGCTCCGCACGGAGCCTCGATGTCGACGTGGAGACGCGCATCGAATCGAGCCTCATGCGGCTTCGTACCCGCTATGACCCCGCACGCACCGACGGCCGACTCGCCTTCTCGCTGGCCGCCGACCAGATCGATCTTGATCGCCTGGAGACCCTCTTTTCACCGGTGGCAACCGCACTTGAAGCGCCGGCGCGTCGCACAGACGGCCCGGCCGCGCGACAGGGAGATCGCAATGCGGAGTCGGCCCGCGCCAGTGCCCCGGCCTTGTCTGCGCCCTCCCGAACTCGCGCAGCCCCAGCTGACGCAGGGGCAGCCACGGCGCGTACCCCGGCAGCAGCCCTGCAACGCCTGGCCGGTGGCAGTTGGACTGCAGACGTGCAGATTGGGCAGTTCAAAGCGGATTGGGTTCGCGCCGCTGCCGTTCGACTGTCGGCGCAGTCCCATGAAGGCGGATTCAGAGTCCCAAGCCTATCGCTGTCCATGCACGGCGGCACGCTCACCGCTCAGGGCGAATTCAACCGCTTCAGCGACCAATTCACCATCTCCACCCGCGCCCGCGCGATCGATCTCGCAGCGCTTCTCGACACGCTCGGCCACCCGCGACGCCTCGAGGGCCTGGCCGAGTGGCGGGCCGAACTGAGCGGTCACCTGGGCGACGTTTCGGGCACCGACCCTCTTCGCGGAGACATCTCGGTGAGCATCACCGAAGGGCGAGTGCATGGCATCGACCTGGCGCGAGCAGTGCGCGATGCGGCACAACGTTTGCGCGCAAGCCGTGATCCGCGGACCGGGCCATCCGCGGAGCCCCCGACGACTTCAGGCTCCGCTCAAAACGCCACCGAATTCAACCGCCTCGCTGCCAGCTTCAACCTTCGTGACGGCAAGGCACGAACCCGCGATATGCTTCTGGAGACCGCCATCCTGCGGGCGAGTGGCAGCGGCACGATCGATCTTCAGCAGCAGGCGATCGAAGCCAGTTTGCGGGTCGGCCTCACCAACCCGGTCAGCGACCCGATGCTGGCAGCATTGAACCGGCTCAGTATTCCAGTTCAGGTCAGGGGGCCGATCAGCCAACCCGAATGGCGGGTCGATGTGGCATCACTGCTGCCGCAAAGGTTTAGGCGCTAGTCGCAAACCAACTGGTTTTCGCAGCCCGTGCCCCAACGTATCATCCAGCATTCACTGTAGTGGCCCAGGAGCCTCTCTTGCAGGATCCCAACAAACCCGTACGCATTCAGTTCCAGGCCAATGTCCAGGGCGGCGGCCCGGTCGCCAAATTCATCGCCGGAATCGTCGGCCTGACCATGATTGGCGCAGCGCTCTTTTTATCGGTTTTCCTGTTCGCGGGCCTCCTGGCGGTGGGCGTCGTCGCGGGCGGCTGGTTCTGGTGGCGCACCCGCAAGCTGCGTCGACAATTGCGCGAGTCCATCGATGCCGCAACCCGGGAAGCGCTGAGACAAACCGAAGCGCGTGCCGCCGCGAACGAAGGCGGCCAGGGCGCTGTGATCGAGGGCGATTTCATTCGGGCCAAGCCGCCCGACTCAGCCCAGAACTCCGACCCGCGCGCTTAAAAAAAAACGGCCCCGAAGGGCCGTTTGCTGCCGGCATGAATCGCCAGCGAGCGGCATGACCGATCAGCTGAGGTGCTTGCCCACCAGCTTGGTCATTTCAAACATGTTGACGGACGCCTTGCCAAACACGGCCTTCAGCTTGTCGTCGGCATTGATCTGGCGCTTGTTGGTGGCGTCCTGAAGCTTGGCCTTTTTGATGTACTCCCACATGCGCTTGACCACTTCGGTGCGCGGCAGCGGCTTGTCACCCACCACAGCAGCCAGGGCGGCACTGGGGGTCAGGGCCTTCATGAATGCAGCGTTCGGGGTGCGAGCCTTCTTGGCAGCAGGCTTCTTGGCAGCGGCCGGCTTCTTGGCGGGCGCGGCCTTCTTGGCCGGAGCAGCAGCTTTCTTGGCAGGTGCCGCTTTCTTGGCGGCTGGCTTCTTGGCCGCAACTTTGGCGGCGGGCTTCTTGGCGGCGGGTTTCTTAGCAGCCTTCTTGGCAGTTGCCATGTTCGACTCTCCTGGTTCGAATCCGGGGTGGGTAGCGTTCTTGCCGGTCGCAGGGGTTACAACACATTACCCCCGGATCCATGCAAGAGCGAAGAATGCCGTATAAATGCGCGGGCGCCAATAGGGTGAACACAGGATTTTTTTCGTGTTGTGCCGAAGAGGCAGCGCCTGGTCCAAATCCGGGGCTCAGGCGGCCTCTCCCTCGCGCGACGCACGCCGCCGTTCGTGTTCCTTCAGGAAACGTTTGCGCAGCCGGATCGACGACGGTGTCACTTCTACGAGCTCGTCTTCAGAGATGAACTCGACCGCCTTCTCGAGCGTCAGTTCAACCGGCGGCGTGAGCTGGATGTTTTCATCCTTCCCCGAAGCACGCACATTGGTGAGCTTCTTCTCGCGGATCGGATTGACCACCAGGTCATTGTCGCGACTATGGATTCCGATCACCATGCCCTCGTATACCGGGTCGTTGGGACGCACAAACATCCGGCCCCGGTCCTGCAGTTTCCAGAGCGCGTAGGCCACCGCACCGCCGTCGTCCTGCGACACCAGCACGCCGTTGCGGCGCGCGTCAATGTCGCCCGCCCACGGGCCGTATTCATCGAATACATGGCTGGCAATTCCGGTGCCACGAGTGAGGTTCAGAAACTCATTGTGAAAGCCGATCAGGCCACGCGCGGGAACACGGTAGTCGAGCCTGACGCGACCCCGACCATCCGGCTCCATGGCCACCAGCTCGCCACGCCGGCTGGCAAGCATTTCCATGACGCTGCCCTGATGTGCATCCTCGATGTCGACCGCCAGCGTCTCAAACGGCTCGAGTCGCTCGCCATCGACAATCTGCATTCGTGGTTTGGGTCGTGAGACGGCCAGCTCGTAGCCTTCACGCCGCATGTTTTCGATCAGAATGGTGAGGTGCAGTTCACCGCGCCCAGACACGATGAAGGTATCGGAATCGGAAGTGAACTCGACTCGCAGTGCCACATTGCTCTTCAGCTCGCGCTCCAGCCGTTCGCGAAGCTGACGGCTGGTGACAAACCGGCCCTCACGTCCCGCCATCGGCGACGTGTTCACCAGAAACTCCATGGTCATGGTGGGCTCATCCACGCTCAGCATGGGAAGCGCCTCAGGCTGGACGGTATCAGCGAGCGTGCAACCGATCCCCACCTCCTCGATGCCATTGATCGCGACGATATCGCCCGCCTGCGCCTCGTCAACGATGACCCGCTCCAGTCCCTTGAAGCGCAACACCTGGTTGACCTTGGCCTGCACCGGGGCGGGGCCGCCTTCGGCAGGGTCACCGTGGAGGATCAGCACCGACTGACCGGTGCGAATGCGTCCGCGGTTGATACGCCCAATGCCGATACGCCCCACATAGCTCGAATAATCGAGTGCTGAAATCTGCAACTGAAGCGGTCCATCCGGATCGTCGGCACGCGCAGGAACGTGACTAAGAATGGCTCGAAACAAGGGATCCATATCGCCCTTGCCTTCTTCAGCTGCCGGCAGATCACGGAGCGAATCAAGCGCATAACCGTTGACTGCGGAGGCGTACACCACCGGAAAATCGAGCTGCTCTTCGCTCGCCCCCAGACGATCAAACAGATCGAAGGTCTGGCTCACCACCCAATCGGGACGCGCACCTGGGCGGTCTATCTTGTTGACCACCACAATCGGGCGAAGCCCCAGCGCAAGCGCCTTGCGCGTGACAAAGCGGGTTTGCGGCATCGGCCCCTCAACTGCATCGACCAGCAGCAGCACGCCGTCCACCATTGACAGAGCACGCTCAACCTCGCCGCCAAAATCAGCATGCCCCGGGGTATCAACAATGTTGATTCGCGTGCCGTCAAAATCAACCGCGCAGTTCTTGGCCAGAATCGTGATGCCGCGTTCGCGCTCGAGATCATTACTGTCCATCACGCGCTCGGCCACCTGCTGATTGGCGCGGAAGGTGCCTGACTGACGTAGCAGCTGATCAACCAGCGTGGTCTTGCCATGATCGACGTGGGCGATGATGGCGATATTGCGAATGGCCTGGGTAGTCATGAAGAAATGTCCTGAGGATGGAGTTCTGTTTTGAATGAAATACGTTTGAGGTGACGGCTGCGTGACACGGCGCGTCGCATCGTTCTTCAACAATCGGCCGGCGCTGCAATCAACCGCTCTGGGATGAGTACGCCGGCTTCAAACATGGCCACGCCAAGCAGGCGATCGGCGTGATAAACCCGCACCCTCTCAGGCAATGAATCCGTGCGCGGGGCCACGCGCAGCCGCTGCCCCTGAGTGAGACGTCGCGCCGCTTCGGCATCGAGCTCGATTTGCTGCAGGCGCTGCAGCAGTCGGTCGAGCGGCGCCAGTTGGGCTCGGCGCTCGGCAAGCGGCAAGGCCTCGAGCTGTTCAAGCGAAACAGCCTCGCCAATCAGGAGGCTGTCAACGGCCTCCCGCCGGAGATCGGCAAGCCACGCACCACAACCGGCCGCCTCGCCAATATCTTCGGCCAGCGTTCGAACATAGGTTCCCTTGCTGCACGCCACCCTGATCTGAGCTGTATTGCCCTCGGCGCGAAGCAGTTCAAGACTGCGAATCGTCACCTCGCGCAGCGCACGCTCAATCTCGATACCGCTGCGCGCGTACTCGTAGAGCGGGCGCCCCTGATGCTTGAGCGCAGAATGCATGGGCGGGCGCTGGGTAATCACCCCCGTGAACCGATCGAGCGCTGCGCGCAGCGCCGGCTCGTCCGGAAGACTGCCCCCGGTTGGGGTCAGCGTGCCCTCAGCGTCACCCGTGCTGCTGGTCTCGCCAAGACGCAGCGTCGCCAGATAGGTTTTGTCGGCCTCCAGCAAATCATGCGCAAACTTGGTGGCTTCGCCAAAAAGAACCGGCAGCAAACCGCTTGCCAGGGGATCAAGGGTTCCTCCATGGCCAGCCTTCGCTGCGCCCATCAGCCGACGCGCCGTCAGCATGGCGTGGTTTGAACTCAAGCCCCTGGGCTTGTCGAGCAGAAGCACGCCATCGACGCGGTCTCGAATGGGTGCCGGGCGCTGGGCGCGGGGCAACCGCGCCTCGTGGGCAGCACTCACTCGTCAGCCTGGCGCCGATTGGCTTCGCTGATCAGGCGATCGAGCTCCAGGCCACGGAGCGTGGAGCGGTCGAGTACGAAGCGCAGCTCAGGCGTGGTGTGGATACGAACGCGTCGCCCGATCTGTCCACGGAGGAAACCTGCTGCCCGCGCGAGCGCCTTCGTGGTGGCTGCCACCGTGACATCGTCATCTGGCAGGACGGTAAAGTGCACCGTGGCATAGGCATAGTCGGGCGTCAGATCGACTCCTGTCAGGGTGACCATGCCCGGGCCTGGGTCCTTCAGTTCGCCACGGATCAGGAGCGCGAGTTCCTGATGAATCAGTTCCGCGACCCTGATCCCGCGAGGGGTCGCGGATGCACTGCGCTTTGCCATCGTACCGCCTTACAACGTCGTTCTTGCGACTTCCTTGACTTCGAACACCTCGATCTGGTCGCGCTCCCGAATGTCGTCATAGCCGCGTAGCGACAGACCACATTCGAAGCCTTCCTTGACCTCTCGTACGTCATCCTTGAACCGCTTGAGCGAATCGAGTTCTCCGGTCCAGATGACGGTGCTGTCGCGCAGCAGACGAACCCGCGCACCACGCCGAACCAAGCCCTCGAGCACCATGCAACCTGCGATCGTTCCCACCTTGGATACCCGGAAAATCTGCCGGATCTCGACCAGACCGAGGATCTCTTCCTTCTGCTCGGGCGACAGCAAGCCCGCCATGGCCGCCTTCACCTCATCAACCGCGTCATAAATGATGTTGTAGTAGCGAATATCAACGCCGTTGGTCTCAGCCAGCCGCTTGGCGGCCTGATCGGCACGCACATTGAAGCCGATGATGACGGCCTTCGAGGCGGTGGCCAGGTTGACATCCGACTCGGTGATGCCACCCACTGCCTGATGTACAACGGTGATACGCACTTCGTCTGTGCCAAGCTTCAACATGGCGTGGGAGAGGGCTTCCTGCGAGCCCTGCACATCGGCCTTGATGATGAGAGGAAGCGTCTTGACATCGCCTTCGGCCATCTGCTCGAGCATGTTCTCGAGCTTGGCCGCCTGGCGCTTGGCAAGCTTCACATCGCGGAACTTTCCCTGCCGGAACAGCGCGATTTCGCGCGCTTTGCGCTCGTCGCCCAGAACGATAACTTCTTCGCCCGCAGCCGGCACCTCGGCCAGGCCCTGGATTTCAACCGGGATTGACGGACCGGCCTCGGTGACCGGCCGAGCGTTCTCGTCAAGCATGGCACGGACGCGACCGAAGGCCGAACCCGCCAGCACCACATCGCCACGCTTGAGCGTCCCGGACTGCACCAGAACGGTGGCCACCGGTCCGCGCCCCTTGTCGAGGCGCGCTTCAATGACCAGTCCCTTGGCCGCGCCATCCCGTACCGCTTTCAGTTCCAGCACCTCGGCCTGCAACAGCACGTTCTCGAGCAGCGAATCAATGCCTTCGCCCGTTCTGGCGGACACCGGAACCAGGGGAGAATCGCCACCGTATTCCTCAGGCACCACCTCCTGGGCGACCAGTTCCTGCTTGACGCGATCTGGGTTGGCCTCGGGCTTGTCGATCTTGTTCATCGCCACCACGATGGGCACCTTGGCCGCGCGCGCGTGCCGGATCGCTTCGATCGTTTGCGGCATGACGCCGTCGTCGGCTGCCACCACCAGAATGACGATATCGGTGGCCTTGGCCCCGCGAGCACGCATGGCAGTAAAGGCCTCGTGACCCGGCGTATCAAGAAAGGTGATGACACCTCGCGGCGTCTGAACGTGATAGGCGCCAATGTGCTGGGTAATGCCCCCTGCCTCGCCTGCGGCCACCTTGGCACGGCGGATTGAATCCAGGAGCGAGGTCTTGCCGTGATCGACGTGACCCATGACCGTGACAACGGGAGGACGCGACAACTGCTCGCCAGCGTCAACGCTCTCCTCGAGGAAGGCTTCCGGATCATCGAGTTTGGCCGCCACGGCGAGATGGCCCATCTCCTCGACCACGATCATCGCGGTGTCCTGATCGAGCACTTGATTGATGGTGACCATCTGACCAAGCTTCATGAGCGTCTTGATGACCTCAGCGGCCTTCACCGACATCTTGTGGGCCAGATCGGCCACGGTGATGGTTTCAGGAATATGAACTTCCCGCACCACCGCTTCGGCGGGTGCTGCCTGGGCGGGTGCCGCCTCCGCATTGCGATCGCGACCACGGTTGGAGCCACCGCGGGGGCCCCTCCAGCCGGCGCTACCGCCTGAGGAGTCACCGCGTGTCTTGATCGCGCGTTTCTTTGCTGCTTCCTCAGACCAGGTGGAGGACAGCTTCTCGGACTTGACGTGCTTTTTCTGGGCATCTCCCGCTGGTGCAGGTGCGGCGGGCGCGCGCGAAGGGGTACCCGCAGCACGGTGCAGCGTTCCCTTGACGCCAGCCTTCGCGCCGGCGGCGGCCTGCGCGGGCGCGGCCTGCGCGGGCGCGGC
>Ga0172373_10004715_pt1 | contig 19026 bp, 16 predicted proteins | sample Lak10m_2_FD_114546 | JGI IMG/M metagenome (GOLD analysis project Ga0172373, IMG submission 114546) | Freshwater microbial communities from Kabuno Bay, South-Kivu, Congo - kab_092012_10m | ecosystem: Environmental > Aquatic > Freshwater > Lake | place: Democratic Republic of the Congo...
CTCCATGCAGCTGTTCGAAATACTTCGTCCGGGTTTGCTAAATGTTTAAATACACGGGATGTAAGTTTGTGGTTCCATTCATCGTATACATTGATTTCTCCACTGTGAATCAGGCAGACAATACTAATTTCAAAAACTAGGATTGCATAAAAGGTTTGGGAAATCCAACGTTTGTTGGAAACGAGCTTTAGACTTAAAAAAAGAATTGGTAAAACACACAAAGCTCCTGCCATTCCAAGGTCAAGTCGAATTGAAAAAACAAACGATTGAAGCCATTCAAAAAAAGTAGAACTTTGAAATTTTCTCCAATGAAATAGCGAAAAAGTGATGCGTTGAAAATCAAATAATAATATCCAAAAAAGTAGCAGTTTAAAAAAATCGATTATTAGTTTTTTGAACATGTTTGGGGGTTTATTGGGCAACAAAAATACACTAAATAGAAATTTTACAGCTGTTGCTATCAAGTTTTCATAAATTAAATTCCGTAGAAGAACAAAAAATAGACTATTTTATTGATGACTGTATTGTTATTGATCTTAATGAAGAAATTAAGAAATCGGTAATTACTCTTCGTAAACTTTACAAGCTTAAATTACCAGATAGTATAATTGCTGCTACTAGTCAGTATTTTGATATTCCCATAATTTCTGCGGATAAAGGATTGAAAAAAGTGGAAGAAATTAATTTACTATTTTACAAAGAGTAGGAATTCATCTCAAATTCAAAATCGTATCTTTGCCTTTCAAATCAGACCCACATGAAACTACTCGACGGAAAAGCGACAGCCATTGCGATTAAGCAAGAACTTGCACAAGCAGTGAAAGAAAGGAAGGCTGCTGGAAAAAAAATACCGCATCTTGCTGCCATTTTAGTTGGTACAGATGGAGGTTCCATGACGTATGTTGCTGCGAAAGTAAAGGCATGTGAGGAATGTGGATTTGAAAGCACGTTGATTCGATACGATGATTCTGTTTCTGAAGAAACCTTATTACGCCGAGTTCAGCAATTAAACGAAGATTCTAGTATCGATGGATTTATTGTACAGTTACCACTTCCTGCACACATTGATGAGATGAAAGTAACCTTAGCTATTGATCCGAAAAAAGATGTAGATGGTTTTCATCCGTTTAATGTTGGGAATATGGTGCTTAATTTACCAGGATTTTTATCCGCAACACCTGCCGGAATATTGGAGTTGATGCATAGAAACGGCATCCAAACAGAAGGGAAACATTGTGTAATTATTGGTCGCTCGAACATTGTTGGGACACCGTTAAGCATTATGCTTACCCGAAACACAAATCCAGGAAATTGTACCGTTACCTTAACACACTCCCATACACAAAATTTACGCGATGTTTGTTTAACTGCCGACATCTTAATCGCTGCACTTGGTCAGCCAGAATTTGTCACAGCAGACATGATTAAACCAGGTGCGGTAGTTATCGATGTTGGAACTTCTCGTATCGAAGATGCAACGAAAAAAAGTGGTTGGCGATTAGCGGGCGATGTTAAATTTGATGAGGTAGCACCAAAATGTGCTTACATTTCTCCTGTTCCAGGTGGTGTTGGTCCAATGACAATAGCGTCGTTGATGATTAATACATTGAAAGCGATGGATTTGAAGGGGAAGTGAAAAAGTGAATTAGCTAGATCATGCTATGGTTTTAGGAATTTGTTTCACGAATGATATACAGGAATTTTTGAAGTGTAAAAACATAAATTACCCCAAACAATGTCAATTAAATAAATTTTATCTTTATTTTAAAATAAAAAATTAATTTTACCCTTGCGGAATTAATTTTACCCTACTAAATGAAGAAAATAGGATTTACTTGGTTATTGGAGAAATTTTCAATCTCTGGATATTTACTAACACATGAATCATATATTGGTACAGTTGATAAAATTGAAGTCAGTTCAAAAAATACGATTATTCAAACATTTAAACCAAAATATGATGTTTCAGATGATCCCTTTGCACATCTTGAATTTGCAATAAAATATGACGATTTAAATTTAGCATTATTAAAAGAAATATTTCTTTCCATTGATTTTAATATACTAGAGAAATACATTCAACAAAAGCCAAATTTGAAGTATACACGAATTATAGGTTATTTAGTTGAATTTACGACAAATAAAAAAATTCAGGTAACTATTAGTTCAACAAATTACATTGATTTGTTGGATGAAAATTGCTATTTAACAGGTACTTCTGTTAAAATTCAAAAGTGGAAGATTAACGACAATTTATTAGGAACTTCGAACTTTTGTCCAATAATTAGAAAGACAACGGAACTTAGTGAATTATTAACTTGGGATTTGAAAAATGCACTAGTACATTTAAAACAAACATATAATTCAGAAGTTTTTAAAAGAGCAAGTTATTACCTATTTAAAAAAGAGTCAAAATCATCAAGTGAAATTGAACAGGAAGACCCTCCAAGAGACCGAATGGATAAGTTCATTTATTTACTTGAAAATGCTGGAGAAAAAACGTTCGAGGAATCGCTTTCGGAGGAATCTCTTGTATATATTCAAAACCAGTTGGTAGATCCGAGATACGCAAATACGCAATATCGAGACTATCAAAATTATGTAGGTCAAACTATGCGAGATTTTTCTCAAAAAATACATTATATATGTCCTCCACCAGAATTTGTGAAAAGTTTAATGACAGGAATTGCAGCATTAAACGGCAAATCAAATACTATTCATCCAATTTTAAAAGCAACAATGGTTTCTTTTGGATTTGTGTATGTTCATCCTTTCGAGGATGGAAATGGAAGAATTCATCGTTATTTAATTCATGATATTCTAGTAAGAAATAATGTTTTCCCTTATAAAACGATTGTACCTGTTTCAGCAAACATTCTAGCAAATATGCATGAATACGATACAACATTGGAGTTAGTATCTAAACAGATAGAACAAAAATCAATTTATGAATTAAATTCAAATGGAAAATTGATTGTAAATAATCCAACAGAGACAGAGGCCTTATACAGATATCCTGATTTTACTAAACATGCAATTTTTTTAATAAGAGCGATAAAATCTACAGTAACTGAAGAAATTCCAGAAGAATTAGTATTCCTCCAACGTTTTGATGAATTAAAAAAAGACATTCAACACATTGTGGACATGCCTAATAAAAAATTAGATTTTATTATTGTATTACTTCATCAAAATAATGGAAGGATATCCGCAAAAAAAAGAAAATTATTTCCAGAATTAACAAAGGATGAAATTAGTAAAATGGAAATAGCCTATTTGGAAGTATTTGATTCAAATCAAAAAAAATATTGAACTGACAGTTTAAAAGTTGAACTGTCAGTTCAATCGTGACCCCGGAGGGATTCTAACCCCCAACCCTCAGAGCCGAAATCTGATGCGCTATACAGTTGCGCCACGGAGCCATTTTCTGCTTTAAACTCCCGATTGTTATCGGTTCTTTTTCACAAGCAGAGATGTTTTTAGTTCGGCAAAGGTAAATAAATTCGTTAATATAGTACAATGCAAAAAATTTAAAATAAATTTGATTCGCATTCGTCTTGGAACCGAAATGTAATTTACTATGAAATTATTATTTAAACTGCTATTTTTATTTATTGTCGGCAATTACTCCGCTCAAATTGCTACAGGTCAATGGCGACTTCACGTGAATGCGGCAAATGCTTTCGACGTGTGTTATGGAAATAACAAAGTACTTGCAGCATTTGAAAATGGAGTATTAGAATACGATAACACATATCACGAAAAAACAGAATGGAATAAAATTAACCACCTCTCTGAAGTATTGGTGACTAGCATCGTTTTTGATTCTACTTCCAACGCTTTTTGGATTGGATATGCTAATGGAAACATGGATAAATTAGATGGTTCCACCATTTATAACTTTCCATCCCTAAAATTGGCAAGTATTATGGGAGATAAAAAAATTGTAAAATTTATTTCCAGAGGTAAATACCTGTATGCAGCAACCCTTTTTGGAATATTAAAAATTGACCCAGTTCGAATGGAGGTATTAGATACCTATTATCCGCCATTAAATGGAAGAAAATTAAATGATTTTACGTTTCACAAAGACTCCATATTTGTATTAAGTGATACCAACCTATTTGTGATAGCTTCGAAGCATCCATTAATTGCTAACCCATTGAATTGGAGAGTCGATTCACGTATAAAAAAACGGGATGTTTCTGTTTTTAAATACATTACACCCTTTGAAAATACCTTGTATCTTGCTTCTATTCACCCAGTGTATGGAAAAGATTCCATTTTTTCTTTGCAAACAGATAAATTGGAAGAAATGAATAGTACTTTGTTTTCTAACGATGTAGAAATAGCCTCCATTCAAGCGCAAAAGTCGCAACTTACAGTTTGTATTTACAATAATGTTTGTTTTTATGACAAGTCGTTACATCGTACAGAAATTTTATACAATTACACCTTTAATGCTACAACGAGACCACAAAAAATAGCCTATGGAGCTGGTTCGTATTGGGTGGCAGATAATGAAAATGGGCTTGTTAAGTGGCAAGATAATTACCACAATACACCAATTGCTATGACAGGACCAGGAAAAAGAAGTTTTTTTTCTGCGGATAGTCAGAAAGGGAAAATGGCTTTTGCAGGAGGAATATTACAAAAAGCTGCGGTTGCTTTTAATAGAACAGGAGGTTATACCTTTGAAAATGAAATATGGACCATGTACAACCAATGGAACCAAAAACGTTGGATGAATAAAAATATTTGGGATATTTCTTCCGTTACTATAAACCCAATCAATCCGAATCAAATTGCTTTTGGCTCTTTTTCAGAAGTTCCTTTGTCCATACTTAATTCAGGAAAAGAAGTAGATACTACCTATACGTTTACAAATTCTCCCTTGCAAAAATATTCCCTTGGAGAGAATGGCTGGACGTGTGTTTCGGACGTGAAGTATGACCAAAATGAAAATTTATGGGTGTTGAATGCATTTACTAATGCACCATTGAAAATGCTCGATAAATCAGGTAAATGGCACACCTATGAAACTGGTGGAGCAACAAAAAATGTATTTAATCGTAAATTAATAATTGATAACCAGGATAATAAATGGTTTACTGTGTATGGTGCCGGTTTGGTTGGTTTTTCAGATGGAGGTACCATAGACGATCCCTCGGATGATATTTTCCGTAGTGTAAATGATGGTTTAACAAGTGGTGCTCTACCATCCAAAGAAGTAACTGCTTTGGCGATGGATTTTAATAATCAGTTATGGATTGGAACAGACAATGGTTTCTGTATTTTATATAACGCTAGTTCCATACTTTCTAAAGAGCAAAAATCGTTTGCTGCACAACGTATTAAGCTACGTTTTGAAGGAAATGTGGAATATATGTTGGGTAAAACAGCAATTTCGGATATAGAAGTGGATGGAGGAAACCGAAAATGGGTTGCTACTGCGAGTGCAGGGTTATTTTTACTTTCACCGGATGGAACTGAAATACTTGCGAGTTATACCAAAGAAAATAGTCCTTTGATATCTAATGCGATATTAGACATAAAGCTAAACCATCAAACGGGTGAGTTATTTATTATTACGGAAGAGGGTTTAGTTTCATTTAGAACGGATGCCACGCAAGGCGACAATTCCTATGATAATACCTTAGTATTTCCTAATCCGTTAAAACCAGAACATACCTATGGAGTTACCATCCAAGGAATAGCGTACGATTCCGATGTGCGTTTTACAGACGCTGCTGGTAATTTAGTGTACAAAACAACTTCTAATGGAGGAACAGCACATTGGGATGGGAAAACCTTAAGTGGTGAGCGCGTAAAAGCAGGAGTATATTTTATTTGGACTGCTCCAAACGAAGGGGAAGGTAGAAAAGTCGGAGAATTTGTTGTGATTAATTAGTCGAATGAAAAAGACCTCTCGAGGATTAATCATCCAACGTTTTTCCTATTCCGAAACAAGCCTCATCGTTCACTGTTTTACAGAAAACGAAGGACTCAAATCTTTTTTGTTTCAAGGAGCAAAGAAAAAGAAAGGTGTTGTTTTGTTGCCTCTGTCTCCAATCGAATTTTCGTATTATCAAAAAGAGGAAAGTCAGCTCGCTAAAATGACGGATGCAACACTGTATCAATCCTTTGCAACGATTCCCTTTGACCCGGTAAAATCAACGGTTATTTTTTTTCAAGTCGAAATTTTAGCAAATGTCTTACATGAGGGTGTAACTGATAAACAGCTGTATCTTTTTTTAGAGGAAGAATTAGCGTGGTTAGATACAAATGATACACTAGCTAATTATCCGATATATTGGATGTTACAAATTTCACAACACCTAGGATTATATCCGCTAAAAACAGAAGACCAAACACCGTATTTCGATGTGGAAAATGGAGAGTTTCTAAGCTATATACCTACTAATTTCACCTATAAATCCGGACGAGAAGTTGATGTATTAGGTTTGCTGTTGGCATTGCCAAAAGAAGCGCTGTTACACTATGTAATTCCAAAAGAACTTCGAAAACAAGTCTTACAATTGCTTTTGGTATATTTCAAGTACCATATACCCAATTTTAATCCCACAAATTCCTTGGAAGTGATTGAAAGTATTTGGGAATAGATTTCGTATATTTGCACATCAAAAATTCGATCATGTCAGATAATTCACGTATTTCTACTAGCAAAGCACCAAAACCAGTAGGTTTGTATCCTCACGCACGACGCGTAGGTAATTTATTGTTTTTATCAGGGGTTGGACCACGTACTGCTGGTTCAGATGCGACAGATTCAGAAGTTCCAGGATTGAAATTAGATAAAAACGGGAATTTCATAGAGTTCGATTTTGAAGCTCAATGTAGAAGCGTGTTTGATAATGTACGCGTGATTTTGGAAGAATCTGGCTCAAGCTGGGAAAATTTAGTGGATGTAACAGTTTTCTTAGTGAATATGAAACGTGACTTCCATACCTACAACCGTTTATATGCAGAGTATTTCAAGGATAATTTACCTTGTCGTACAACATGTGAAATCAATTCATTGCCAACTCCAATTGCCATTGAATTGAAATGTATTGCCACTATTGACTAATTCTATATTGCTATGTTAGGTTTTATTATACGCTGCATCGTTTCAGCATTTTCCTTGTTTTTGTTAGTTTACTCGTTTGCTACAGGACACTGGGGCTGGGGAATCGTGATGATTTTTGTAACCGCATTAATCATTTTATCCTTCTTTAGAAATCAATACATGATTTTAGCCTTAAACCAAATGCGCGTTGGAAACCACGAAAAAGCACACGCTTATTTGAATAAAATTTCTCGACCAGATTTATTGCCTAAAAAACAACATGCGTATGTCTTGTATTTAAAAGCAATGTTAGGCACACAAGAATTAGGTTTTGCGAAAACAGAACAAATGTTGCGTCAAGCAATTCAAATGGGATTGAGAACGAAACAAGACAATGCGGTAGCGCGTCTACATTTGTCAGGTATTTGTGCACAAACAGGTAGAAGACAAGAAGCAACTACCTTGTTAAACGAAGCGAAAAAAATGGATGAGAACGGAATCTTGAAAGATCAAATTTCCATGATGAAAGGTCAACTTTCTTCTGCTGTTCCCTCTAAAAATCAAATGCGTATGGCTCAAATGACGAAAGGACGTCAAAAAATGCCGCGTGCTAAAAAATAAACGTGTCTACTTCCAATAAACTTTTTACACAACCCTGGGAGGATTACGAACTTCTGGATGCAGGAGGTGGAAAAAAATTAGAACGTTTTGGTGAGGTAACTACCGTTCGACCAGAATTACAAGCCTATTTCAAATCCGATAAAACCTTTGCAGAATGGGAGAAAAAAGCGGATTGTGCGTTTATCGAAAAATCTACAACAAAAGGCTTATGGAAGCGTAGAAATACCTTGCAACAAGATTCTTGGAATATCGCTTTCAAAGACCTTCAATTCAAATTAGAATTAACCTCGTTCAAGCACATTGGAATTTTCCCAGAACAAATGGTCAATTGGGAATTTTTAGCGACTAATTTAGATCCATCTAAGACTTTTTTAAACCTTTTTGCTTACACTGGCATCGCATCTGTGGTTGCACGAAATACAGGCGCAAGTGTTACGCATGTAGATTCCGTAAAACAATTGATCCATTGGGCAAAGGAAAACATGGAGTTAAATCAGCTCTCAGACATACGTTGGATACACGAAGACGCACTGACCTTTGCACATAAAGAAGTGAAACGCGGAAAAAAATACGATGTAATCCTCATGGACCCACCAGCCTTTGGTTTTGGCGCAAAAGGTGAGAAATGGATACTCGAACAAAAATTACCTGCTTTATTAGAAACGGCTTACCAACTTCTTGCAGATAATGGCACGTTAATTCTAAATACCTATTCTCCTAAAATTACCTTACAGGATGTCGTTCGTCAAACAGCAAAGTTTTTCGATAAACGCAACATCGAAGCAAACGAATTGTGGGGGAAAACGAAACTCGGAAAAGAGTTGTTTTATGGGAATTTGGTGAGGGTGAAGAAAGGGTAATTTATTTATTCGTCACCCGTCACCCGTCACTCGTAACTCATCACTCGGCTCCTGAGGCTCTCGAAGGACCGTAACTCTTACCTCACATAATACCGATATCCCGAACTTCCCAACACCATTCCCCAAACATATACCCATTCCGGGAAAACAATCCATGTGGACAATCCTAATAACAACGCAATCACACCAACGATCAGTAGAAAAACCTTTACATGCTCGTGCCACAAGGTATTGATTTGGGTAGTTTCGAAAGCGCGTGGTACTAAAAATGAAATTTTGTACTGCATATAACCTCCAACGATTAACAACGGAAGCAAGAGAACCATCTGTGGTAATCCCATGTCTTTCATAAGTAGAAAGCGAAGTATTTCAGTCGAAATCGTGACTGATGGACTAATGTTTAGAATTAAAAAATAAACCAAATAAAACGTTAAAAAATAGCCAAGGAGAATTAACAAAATGTGCTTCCAAGGGTAGTACGTGCGTTGCTGAAATTTATTGATGGAATTGGTTTTTACAAAGGTAAAAGTTGTAGAAACAGCAACATCCAAGATGTAAAAAAACAAAATGAACAACATATTCCATTCCCAGAAATAATATCCGATTAAGGGAATTGCTAGATCTCCAATAAGTTGTGTTATTTTGCTTTGCGGATTCATTTTAATTTATTGGCTTCGATGCGTGAAATTTCAAATTTCGGGTTGTGCTTTAGGGCAGTTGCAAAAGCATTTAAAGCTTCCGGTTTTCTTCCCAAAGTAGCGTAGCATAAACCTATATTATGCCATCCTTTCACAAATTTTGGTTGTAATTCAATTGCACTGGAATAATAATAAATTGCGCTATCTAATTGATTTTGTTCAAATTGCTTAATATATCCTTGGTTGAATAATGCCAAATAAAATTTAGGATCTACTTGCAATAATTCTCGGTAAGCTGTTAGAGCTTCCTCTAATTTCCCGTGGATTTGTAAGTTGTAAGCAACTCCATACAAGGCATCTGTTGATTTTGGTCGCAAAGTTGCAGCTGTTCGAAAGTATTCAACTGCCAACGGATCATTGTCTTCCGAATACAAATATCCTAAATACAAATATCCCTCAAAAAATTTGGTATCTTGTTGTATCGCTGTTTCATAAGACGATTTAGCTAATTTACGGTTTCCTAAACTCAAGTAATTTGTACCTTTTAGTATGTAAGCATCCCTGTATTTTTTGTCGATGCGCAAAGCTTCATTGATGTATTGAAATGACTTTTCATAATCTCCTTGTTGGGTATACGAAGAAGCTAAACTCACATAAATCTTTTTATTTCCTGGTTGACGTTTGATGAGGTATAAGAAATGTTGTTTGGCATTTTCAATGTCTACCTGTGTACGTTCTGCACGATTGTTTAAGGCATTTGCATATAAAAATCGCGCTTCTAAGTTATTCGAATCCAAACGAAACGCTTTTGCGCCATCGGTTAGGGCGTCGTAAAATTTATAAAGTGCTAAGTTTTTATTTCCGCGTTTAACCAATAAATCCACATTGTTAGGGTCTAATTTAAGTAAACTGTCTAAGTTTTCTTTTTTGGAATTTGTTATTTGTTTGCTTGTTGATTTATCTCCGCAACTAACTATAAGTAAGCTGCTTAAAAATAATATACTGATTAATTTGAATTTATACATGGTTGGGTATTAAAACTGTAAGATATAATTGGATATTTTTTCTCTGCCAATACTTGTGTTTGGACCATGACCACAATAGATCACAGTTTCTTCTGGTAAGGTGAAAAAACGTTCTTTGATTGTTTGCTTCAGCACCTCTATATCCCCACCAGGAAGGTCTACGCGACCAAAGCTACCTTGGAATAAGATATCACCAGAGATTACTAACGCATCTTTAGGAGAATAGAAAGCAACATGGCCGGGTGCATGTCCAGGACCAAAAATTACTTCAAGTTCAATTTCTCCGAATTTTAAGAGTTGTTTATCTTCCAAAAAGTGTGTTGGTTGAGGGGAAGGTTCAAATCCCTCGATTCCATAGACTTGAGCCGAACGTTCAGCAGCAGCTAAAACAGGTAAATCTAATCGATGCATGTAATAATCTACCCCATAGGTTCTTAATACATAGGCATTTCCTAGAACGTGATCGATATGGCAATGCGTACTCAACAAAGCTTTTACCTCTAAGTTGTTTTCAGAAATATAGGTGGAAAGTGTTTGTTTTTCAGCAGAAGTTGCACATCCCGGATCGATTATTACCGCTGATTTATCCGGTGCAGAAACCACATAGGAATTTTCTTGAAATGGGTTAAATGTAAATTTTTCAATATGTAAAGCCATACGCATGTTTTTTCACAAAAATACATAATTCATGCTTTCTTTTTTTTATTACTTCCCGTTGATTACTTAGTTTTTATACATTTGTACTAACTCAAAATAATTCCGATGAAATTTTTAGTTTTTCTTCCTGTTTTTTTGTTAGCGGTCGGTTGTGCAATCAGACAACCTTTTACAGCTGAAATTAAAAAAGAGTACAATCTGACTACACCAGATGCGATGAAAAAAGTTCAATTTTACACATCAGCTACAATTATTTTAGAACGTGTTGTGACCAATGGAGTAAAAGCTAAAACCGATGAGGGAACTTTAATCGCTTCCAAAAATCAAGAAGAAAATCGAGTTATTATTCCTACTTTAACGAAATGTATTTTTGAAAGCTTCGAGAGTAATGGAGATATAAATGTCCGTTTTGAATTAGGTTCTGGTCGCATTATCAAGTTCGGAATTCGCGAAACTCAATCCAACGATCGTTATTATTTTGTTGCAAAATGGGATTATGAAAAAGGTGCGGAAGTATCGTATGGGAATGAAATTCATTATGCAACTTCTAGTTCTGCGAATGCTTGTTTACTAGTTTCCATCAAAAAATTACAAAAAACTAGAAGAAGAGATCGAATAGTTAAAGGGATGAAAGTATAATCTTCTCTTCTCTTCACTCGTCACTCCTAACTCGTCACTCAACTATGGATTACAACGTCATCAAAGCACTTCATATCATTTTTGTTGTAAGCTGGTTCGCCGGTTTATTCTACATGGTACGTTTGTTTATTTACCATACAGAGACTAAATATATGCCTGATTTAGAGTCAAATATTCTTGGGAATCAATACAAAATCATGCAGAAAAAATTGTGGTTTATTATCACAACTCCAGCAATGGTTTTAACGGTCGTATTTGGTGTTTGGATGTTGATTAAAAATCCATATTTACTTAAATTACCTTGGATGCATATTAAATTAACGTTTGTTGCGTTATTACTTGTATATCATTTTATATGTCATCGTATTATGAATCAGCTTAAGCGTGATGAAATTCGATGGACCTCTACACAACTGAGGTTATGGAACGAATTAGCAACGTTATTTTTAGTTGCCATTGTATTTTTAGTTGAATTACAAACAACATTGGATTGGGTAAAAGGTACGGTAGGGTTCTTTTTAGTTGGAATTTTACTCATGATTGCTGTAAAAATTTATAAATATTTTCGTTAAAAAAATAAATCCTAAATAGTATGGAATACACTAATTTACTTGTTACTCAAAATGAATCGATTCAGTGGATTACGATCAATCGTCCAGCGCAATTAAATGCGTTAAATAAGCAAACGATTCAAGAATTACACGATGCTATTACAGCTGCTAATAATGATTCAAATGTTCGTGTAATTGCACTAACAGGTGCAGGAGAAAAAGCATTTGTGGCTGGAGCAGACATCAAAGAATTTGCAGATTTTTCCCCAGAAGAAGGTAAAAATTTAGCAAAAGACGGACAAGAAAAATTGTTCGATCTTATTGAAAATAGCCGTAAACCAATTATTGCTGCAGTGAATGGTTTTGCTTTAGGCGGAGGATTAGAGTTGGCAATGGCTTCGCACATTCGTGTTGCTTCCGAAAATGCGAAATTAGGTTTGCCAGAAGTGAGTTTGGGAGTGATTCCTGGATATGGTGGAACACAACGTTTGGCTCAATTGGTTGGGAAAGGAAAAGCGAACGAAATGATCTTTACCGCAGGAATGATCTCTGCCACTGAGGCGAATACTTGGGGATTGGTTAATTCTGTGTGTGCGCAAGAGGAGCTAGTTGCTGTGGTTGAAAAAATCGCTACGAAAATTGCTGCTAATTCACCAATAGCCATTGCAAGTGCTATACGTGCAGTGAATGCAAGTACAAAACCGAATGTCAATGGTTTTGCAACGGAAATAGAAGAATTTGGAAATTGTTTCGGTACAAAAGATTTCGTTGAAGGAACAACTGCTTTTTTAGAGAAAAGAAAACCTACTTTTACCGTTTAGTTTGAATCCACTTAAGAAATTACTTTCTCAATCTGCTATTTATGGGTTGTCCAGCATTGTTGGTCGACTTCTGAATTATTTATTGGTGCCATTGTACACAAGTGCATTTGCCAATCCTTCCGATTATGGGGTAGTTTCTGAATTGTATGCTTACGTTGCATTTTTGGTGGTTTTGTTGACTTTCGGAATGGAAACTTCGTTCTTCCGTTTTATTCAGTTAAAGGAAGATAAAAATGAGGTGTTCCAAAATAGTTTTTTGACAGTTATAGGAATAAATATTTTATTCTTTTTGGTAAGTCTATTTTTTAATCAAAACATAGCGAATTTCTTATTATATCCAGAGCATAACGAATATGTAGTTCTTTTAATTGCTGTAGTTTGTATCGATGCAATTGCTAGCTTGCCGCTTGCTAAATTACGTGCGGAAGAACAAGCAAAAAAATTCGTCGGTATTCAATTAGCGTCCATCTTTGCCAATATTGGTTTGAATCTGGTATTTATGTTACTTATTTTCGATAAGTCTCGACCGGAACAAGGAGTGCTTTACATTCTGCTTGCCAACCTCGTTTCATCCTTGGTAAAACCACTTTTGTTATACAAGCATTTTTTACATTTACGCTTTAAGTTTAATCCCGAATTAGCGAAAGAAATGGTGGTATATGCATTGCCATTAGTATTTGGTGGATTTGCGGGTATCATCAATGAAACCTTGGATAGAGCGTTGCTAAAACGGTTATTGTTTGAGTCCGGAAAAACGCTGGAATACGCGAAAGCACAAGTTGGTATTTACAGTGCGGTGTATAAATTAGCCATGTTGGTTTCTATCTTATTACAAGCTTACCGTTATGCTGCAGAACCTTTCTTTTTCTCCCAAATGAAAAATCAAGAGAAAGACAAAATATACAGCAAGGTGATGAATTATTTTGTCGCTACTGTTTGTCTGGTATTTCTCGTTGTGACATTGAATATCGACATTTTCAAATATTTTATCCGTAATGAAAGTTATTGGGTTGGACTTGGCGTTGTCCCTATTTTGTTGTTAGCCAATGTTTTTCTAGGGATTTATTACAACCAAAGTATTTGGTATAAACTTTCAGGTCAAACTAAATTTGGAGCATACATTGCGGTTGGAGGGGCGACATTAACGATCCTATTAAACGTAATTTTTATTCCATATTATGGGTATTGGGCATGTGCTTGGGCAACATTAATTGTATATGCAGCACAAATGATTGTTTCCTATTATTTGGGTCAAAAGTATTATCCGATCCATTATAATTTACGTAAGTTCTTCTTTTACATGATTTTGAGCTTACTCTTTTTCTTCTTGTGTTTTGCAATGGATATTCAAACTACTTGGTTGAAATTCATTGTGCACAATTTATTTATCGCTGCCTTTTTGGCTTTGGCTTGGAAATTGGAAAAGCCATTACGAGAAAATACTTAATAGTATTTTCTTATTCTTTTGAATTTATGTAACTTATTCCTTGTTACATAGTATAATTACTTATTGTTTTATTAGCATTTGACAAAAGTTTTGTTTATCTTGTTTGGTCATGCTTTTGGTTTTTAAGCCCAAATTTGCAAGTTTCGCATTATTTACAAAAACTTAATAGGTTTTTTTTAAATTTTTTTTAAACTTAAGCTATATTTCATTGAGATGTAGTTTATTTGAAGATTGATGTTAAGTAATATTAGATCTTTAGAATAGTAGATAAATTAAAATGAAAAAAAATAGACAGGCATACAAATTCTATTTTATACTTATACTTTTTTTAAGTGTTGGCAATGTTTCTTATTCTCAATTAGATACTTTGTTTTGGTTTGTTGCGCCTGAAATTACCCAAAACCATGGTGATAGACCGATTGTTTTTCGTTTTGCTACTTTAGATAAAGCTGCAACTATTTCTGTTTCGCAACCTGCAAACCCTAATTTTCCTTCGCAAATTATTCAAATTGCTCCAAATGCTTCTCAATCATTGGATTTAACACCATGGATTGATATTGTAGAAAATAAACCTGCAGATTTTGTTTTAAATTATGGGTTTAAAATCTCCTCAAATGTTCCAATAACCTGTTACTATGAGGTTGTTACTTCTTGTAATTGTAATCCGGATATTTTTACATTAAAAGGTAAGAATTCTATTGGGTATAGTTTTATTACACCATTCCAGAATTTTTTAGATAATGCTTCGTATGCTCGATCAGGGTTTAACATCGTTGCAACGGAAGATAATACGTCAATTACAATTACTCCCACGAATGATATAGTAGGGCACAATGCAAATATTCCTTTTACAATCGTATTGAATAAAGGACAAACTTATTTTGCAGAGGCAGTTGGAACAGCTTCTGGTTCCCATTTATCCGGCAGTTGGATAGTAGCAAACAAAAAAATAGCAGTTACCTTACACGATGATACATTATCGGGTGCACCCTATGGCGGCTGTGGTGATTTAATGGGAGATCAATTGATTCCAATTCCTGTTCTTGGTAAGGAATATATTGCTATTAAAGGTTATTTAAATGGCCCAGATAAAGTATATATTGTAGCAATAAATGATAATACGCAAATTTCTATTGACGGAACAAATGTTGCATCGCTAACGAAAGGTTCCATGTATGTTCATACGTTAAATAATCCTACAGCTTATATTCTAGCGAGCGATTCTATTTGTGTATTACATCAATCTGGTTTTGGTTGTGAGGTAGGAGAAGCAGTATTACCCCATATTGTTTGTACAGGTTCAAACTTAATTCCTTTTGTAAGGTCGACCAATGAGTTTATCGCAATGAATATTTTAGTTCCAGCAGGAGCGGAAGATGGATTTACATTTAATGGACAAAACGGTGTAGTTAATGCAAACAGTTTTAAATATGTCCCAGCAACTAATAATACATGGATGTATGCTCAATTGGATATTTCATCCAATATAGCTGTTCAACAGGGAGCGCGAGTGGAAAATTCTAAATCCAAATTTCACATGGGTATTATTCACGGAGGTTCCTCATCTGGCTGTCGTTATGGTTATTTTAGCGATTTTGGTAGTTTAAAATATGAGATTAAAACGGATAAGGCTTCGCTATGTGAAGGAGATACATTGAAATTGGTAAGCAGCAATTTTTTAAATGCAACGTATGATTGGAAAGGTCCAAATAATTTTACATTTAAAGGATCTAATTTAGTTCTAAATCCATGCACATTAGCGCATGCAGGAATGTATAAGATTTCTGGGTTTAAAACAAATACTTGCTATATAGCACCGGATTCAATAACTATTAAAATCTTCAAAAATGATTCTATTGTTAAAAAGGAAAATAGAATTATTTGTTCATCCGAATTACCGTTGCAATGGTATGGACAAGCATTGAAGCAAGCAGGTACGTACAAAACGAAGGTGTTAAATTCTTCTAAATGTATCGATACAATAATTTACTTAAATCTATCGGTTAATCTAATAAAAGCCGGTTCAGACCTAAAAATATGCCAAGGCGAGTCGGTAAAGTTGAATGCTACTGGTGGCGTAAGTTATCAATGGGATAACAATGTGGTCAATGGTGTCTTATTTTCACCACCTAAATCTGCTCGATATACTGTTACCGCAACAGACGTAAATGGTTGTAAGGACACAAGTTCACTTTTTATTTTGGTCAACCCTTTGCCAACTGTGAATGCTGGTAATGACACGAATGTTTGTGAAGGCTCGCCAGTAATATTAAAGGCGAAAGGAGCTTTTACCTACAGTTGGAATAAAGGAGTAGAAAATGCTAAAGCCTTTTACCCAAATGCTAGTGCAATGTATGAAGTATTGGGTACAGACATAAATGGCTGTAAAAATTCGGATCAAGTGACGGTTAATCTAAATTCAAATCCAGCATTCACTCCTAATGTCAACGAACCTTGTACAAAATCTACGTTACAATTCACCGTTGAACTGGATAGCAAAACTTCGTTTATTGGCTTAAAAAAAGCAACATGGACTGGACCAAATGGATTTAGTAGTAATGAATCAAATGCTTCAATTCCGAATGTCACAACGAGCCATAAAGGAAATTATAGTATTGAAATTATCGATAACAATAATTGTAAATCAACTAAAAATATATTGGTTTCAATTCTTCCGGAGGATAGTATCGTTTTTCAAAACGTGGAAGAGAAGTGTGTAAATAGTCCAAGTTTTAAACTTCCATGGACGAATATTCCTGGAGGTACCTGGACAAGTAACGACAACACAAGCATTATAAATTCCGTAGATGGAATTTTTGATCCAGCGAAATCCAAACCAAATCAAAATAACCTAGTGGAAGTTAGTTATGCTACCAATTCCATACTTCCTGCCCGAAAATGTCCTTCCAAAGCAACGATGCAAATAGTTATTAAACCAATACCTGACAGCACATTTTCGGTGGTTAATCCTTTAGTTTGTGAGGAAGATGTGGTTGAATTTAAAATTAATAAACCAAATGTGAATGCAACCTATTATTGGGATTTTGGAGATGGTATTAATGCAAATGGTTTAGATCCAAAACATACGTATAAAAAAGTTGGATTCATGGATGTTAAGTTGCTGTCTTTTTTAGATAAATGTCACGTTTCCTCAACTAGAAAAGCATTAGTGAATGTGATTTCAAAACCTACTCAAGTTGATTTCACACAAAATGTATCTGAGATTGATTATTATTATCCAGTGGTAGAGTTTTCTACCAATACAATAGCGAAGTATTATGCGTGGCATTTTGGAGATTATCAAACCTCCAAACTCAAAAATCCAAGCCATACCTTCCCTACAATACCGGGTGAATATACGATCAAACTTCAGGTTTTTAACATGGAAAATCATTGTGACGCAAGTGTTGAACATAAAATCTTGCTGCCTGAACCAACCATTTATTTTGTGCCAAATTCCTTTACACCAAACAGTGATGAAGTGAACAACGTATTTCTTCCAATTATAACATCAGGATTTGATTCTCAAAAATACAGTCTATATATCTTTAATCGTTGGGGAGCTTTGGTCTTTGAATCTCACGATGCGAATGTTGGATGGGATGGTACCTTTGGAAATGCTTTGTTGCCTTCGGATACATATATATGGAAACTAGAATTTACAGAAAAAATGACGGATAAAAGACATGCTAAAGAAGGCGTGGTGAATTTAATACGATAATAATACCACGCATGAGAATCCAATTAACATTTTAAAATAGTACAGATTGAATAAAAACCCATTTTTTCATTTTGTACTAATTATGCTCTTTCCTTTATTGGTTAGCTTGGATGGTTATGCACTGGATTGTAATACGATTGAATTTAAAAGTACGAATACCTCGCTTACGTATTGCGTAGGACAGGATGTGACACTAACAACAGACATTAAGAATACCGATGGGGGAACCATAGCCTATAAATGGTTTGCACCAGGATCAACTACTCCTATTGCTAACGAAACAAGTAGTAGTTTAAAAGTAACAAACATTGATGCTTCTAAAAAAGGAAAATATAAATGTGAAGTTACCGTAACAAAAGATGCTGTTATTTGTATAAAAACCCTAGAGTTTGATGTAGTTGTAATCGATAAATTTTCGTTTGATTTAGGGGCGGACCAAACAATGTGTCCTGGAACAACTAAAGTGGATCTGAAACCAACGGTTCAAAATAGCGATAATGCAATAGCATACAGTTGGACTTCCGCTCCGGCTGGTATTACGGGAGGTGCTAAAGATATTACTGTAAATGCGACTAGCATAGCTACAGAAGCAACATTGACTTTGACCGCTACCGCAGGGAATTGTGTTTTTTCAGATAATGTAAAGATTACGAATCTAACTAATTTATCAGTAAATGCAGGTGCAGATCAAACAGTTTGTAAGGGGGGAGGTGTGAATTTAACAGCTTCAGTTTTAAATAATAATGGATTATCTGTTAGTTATTTATGGTCGGGACCAAGTGGTTTTAATTCAAGTATTTCTAATATAAGTTACAATAATATTCAATCCAATATTAATTTAAATGTCAAAATAAAAGTATCAGAATGTACGATAGAAGACGCAGTAAACATACAAATTTTTACTGCAGCACTAGGAGGTCAGGATTTAAAAGTATTCAAAGGCCAGGAAATGTTTAATAGATGTCTAAATGGTAAAA
>Ga0172373_10004717_pt1 | contig 19025 bp, 21 predicted proteins | sample Lak10m_2_FD_114546 | JGI IMG/M metagenome (GOLD analysis project Ga0172373, IMG submission 114546) | Freshwater microbial communities from Kabuno Bay, South-Kivu, Congo - kab_092012_10m | ecosystem: Environmental > Aquatic > Freshwater > Lake | place: Democratic Republic of the Congo...
AATTTTAACTGGTCAAGATCCGACGTCTGCACAAATTAGTGATTTTAAAAATCATTTAAATACTGTTGTACGTAACAAATTATCTGTTTATACTCCAGGTGAGGCGTTAGAATACACTAAACAGCATTATGTATGTATGAGTAAATCGTTAAAATAAAATGTTTAACAGTTTATTTATTAATTTAAACTTTGCCGAATTACATTTTAGTTTAATTATTGTTTTAGTTCTGATGGTAATTTTTTTAAGAAACCCTATTCATGCTTTATTATGTTTTATTTTTGCTGTTATTAATATAATTAGTGTTTTTATAACATTTCAAGCTGAGTTTGTTGCTTTAATTTTATTTTTAGTGTATGTCGGGGCTATCGCAGTATTATTCTTAGCACTAATAATGTTTTTAAATTTATCGTATTTATTTTACAATGAAAAAGAAAAAAATGTAACAATTTTTTCATATTTTGAAAAAATCTTTATTTTTATAATTTTTGGATTATTTTTATTTTTGTTTCAGAACCAGATACTAAATTTTTACGTACTTACCCCTCAAGTATCTTATTTAGGGTTAAATTTTTTAGAAATTTATTCGATTTCTTATATTTTATATGCTGATTTATATTTTTTTATAATACTGTCTGGTATTTTATTATTTCTGACTACTGTTATTACAATGGTTTATACAACTTTACCTAAAGTTATTAGTTTTAAATTCAATAAAAGTTTACTTCATAAAAAATTAATACAATAAAATATTAAAAGTTAAAATTAAAAAATTATTTAAAAATTTATTTCGGAAATTTTTTAAACATACAACGTTTTATAAACGTCTTTATAACTTGAAACCAGAAAATCGTGTTTTACAAGTTCCTATTCCGTTACCTATAACAAAAGTGTATTCTTTACGTAAACTTTCAAAACTAACTAACTTTTATTTTCTTTTTCGCAAACGTCCTAAGAAAAAAAAACCTCCTAGAATAAATATGATTCGGGTGGCTGAAAATTATTATCAAGAGTTTGTTGAGCTTGATGAACGGGCAATGAAAATTATAAATCGTATTAATAAAAATAAATATCATATGTTTGTTAGAATGGGGCATCATTTTATTATTGAGTTTAAATATCATGATAAAAACTGTGTTCCTATTTCTATGATAAAACAATTTTTACATGTTGTGTTTTATCACTAGTAGTTTTTATTGGATATGTAGCTCAATGGTAGAGCTGTGGCCTTTTAAGCCAAAGGTTCTGGGTTCGAATCCCAGCATATCCAATTTTAATAAAATGAATTTTTTAAAAATTATTTTTTCTAATTTTAGAGTGTTTGTTTATATTTTTGTATTTTGTGTTATATCTATTTTTTCCTATATGCTATTTACAAATTATTTTTTTTCTATTTTCAATTTTAGTAAAAATCTTATTGAGTTAATTTTTACACAAGGTTATTTAGAAGATATCCTGGAATTTTTTGCAACTTTTCTTCCTGTTTTTGTTAGTGTAATATATTTTACTCATGCTGAACGTAAGGTTCAAGCAGCAATTCAGCGCCGTAGAGGTCCAAATGTTATTAGCTTTTGGGGTTTATTTCAGCCTTTTGCTGACGGTATAAAATTATTATTTAAAGAAACGATTTATCCGCATCAAGCAGGTGCTTTTTTATTTTTTGCAGCTCCAATGTTGACATTTGGTTTAAGTCTAATTAATTGGTCGGTTATTCCATTTTCATTTAATGGCGCGGCTTCGGATCCCGAGTTTAGTTTATTGGTTGTTTATGCGGTTTCGTCTTTTAGTGTATATGGTATATTTTTAGCAGGGTGGGCTAGTAATTCTCGCTATTCTTTTTTTGGGGCAATTCGTGCAATTATTCAATTGATTTCTTATGAAATTGCTATGGGTTTTGTATATGTTATTTTAGCAATTAATTTAAGAACGTTAAGACTTTCTGATATTGTTTCACGTCAGGAAGAAATGTGGAATGTTGTTCCTTTTTTCCCTTTAGCTTTTATTTATTTAGTTACAATGTTAGCGGAAACGAATAGAGCCCCTTTTGATTTACCAGAATCTGAGGGTGAATTAGTTGCTGGTTATAATTTAGAGTATACGTCTTTTGTTTTTTCTTTATTTTTCTTAGGTGAATATAGCAATATGTTATTAATGAGTACAATGATGTCTTTATTGTTTTTTGGTGGTTGGTTACCTTTTTTTGGTAATATTTTTAGTTTTTCAGTAATCCCTTTTGCTCTAAAAATTGTTTTTTTTGCTTATTTATATATATTAATACGTTCCGTTTATCCTAGAATTAGATATGATCAGTTAATGTATTTATGTTGGAATATTTTTTTACCATATCTTTTAATTGAATTAAGTTTATCATTACTTTTTTAAATTTCTAATAAAATGTTTTAATCTATGGTTGTTGTAGTTCAATGGTTAGAATATTAGTCTGTGGAGCTAGGGATATGAGTTCAAATCTCATCAACAACCCTTTTACATTTTGTTGCCTTGTTAGTCTAATGGCTAGGACGTTGCTCTTTCACGGCAAAAATGAGAGTTCGAATCTCTCACAAGGCATAATTTTTAGTAAAGCCCGACCTTGTAGTTTAACGGCAAAACATGCGTTTGATAAGCGTAAAATAGAGGTTCAATTCCTTTCGAGGTCATTTACTAAATTAAATTTATATAACATGTACGAAGTACAAGAATTTTCGGTTATTTTTTTATATTTATTTATCGGTTTAGTTTTAGCTTTTGTTTTAGTTAAAGTTTCACAATTAATTGCGTTTCAAAATCCTGATATTGAAAAATTATCACAATATGAGTGCGGCTTTCAGCATATTTCTGATATTTATTCACCATTAGATTTACACTTTTTTCGCGTGTGTATTTTATTTTTAATTTTCGATGTTGAGTTGTCACTATTATTCCCTTTTAGTTATTTCTATGATTTTCACCAACCTGATTTTGCTGTCCGTTTAAGTTTATTAATTTTTACTTTTTTTCTTGCATTAAGTTTTTATTATGAAACTTGGGAAGAAATGTTAGATTGGACTCGTCCTTATAAGGCAATGTAGTTAATAAAATGTTTTGCGCTCAGATAGCTTAATGGTAAAGTATAAGACTGAAAATCTTACTATGGTAGTTCAATTCTACCTCTGGGCAAAATTTAGTAATAAAATATTTAATTTTATGAGAAAATTTTTGGCGTAGGGTTGTGTAAAGGTAGCACAGTGGGCTCATGCCCCAAAAGTATTGGTTCAAATCCAGTCCCTGCGATAATTATATTAGTTTTGAGGGTGTAGTTTAACGGTTTAGAACACTAGTCTTGAAAACTTGGAATGTGGGTTCAAATCCCGCCACCCTCGGTTTAGGGAATATAGCTCAGTAGGTAGAGTGTTAGCTTGTCACGCTAAAGGTCGTGGGTTCGAATCCCATTATTCTCAGAATTTTTGCCTCGATAGTTTAACGGTTAAAATTCTGGTCTTAGAATCCAGCGTTGTGGGTTCAAATCCCGCTTGAGGCATATTTAAGATTAATATTTTATTATTATTTTAATCTCTGCTATATATGTTATCTTATAATCTATTAATATTTCATTTATATTACTGTTTAATTTTTTTTGTAATTTTTTAATCAAATTTTTTGATTAGTCTAATAAATAAAAATATAGAAAGCAGGTAATTATTATATAATCTTAAAATAAAATGAATACTTTAAACATTTCTAATATTTATAAAAAAAAATTAAAAAATAATGTTCTATGTTTTATAAACATCTTAAATGGCATAAAAAAAAATGAAATTCTATTTATTTTAAATGAACGACAAGAGATTATTGTTAATGAAATTTTATATGATACTTTATTTTATAATCAATATCGTTCCATTAATAAGTGGCCTGAGGGTTTAATAACTAATTATTATCAATTATGTAAAAGTTACAAATATAAACATTCTTATGAGGCTTTTTATTATCTTGATCTAAAAAGTTTAAAATATATTTATATTGAAGAAATTCCGGCTGAAACATCGACTATGTATAAAGAATTAATGTTATTAAAAAGATTTTTAAATATTAAATTTATTGCCTGTATAAATATGTATAATCCTCAAAAAAATTACACAAACCTTATTGATCTGCCTTTATTTTTTGATGAAAAATCAAATAATTCTAATTTTTTATCTAAACAGGAAATTTATTATTTATTAATAAATCTGTTGATGAAAAAATAAAGTGTTTTCATTAAAAAAAAAGATTTGTCAAAATAATCTTTTATCATTTTTTTCAGGTATTTTTACTGTAACAGTGCGCTTAAAAAAAAGACAAAAACAGCAGAATATTTCTTTACTTACCATGCATTATCCAAAAAATTTAAATAATTTTGAGTTTTTTTTTATATCTTTATTTGGTTTTAATCCTAATATAAAAAAGAAAAAAAATTTAAATATTTTAAGTATTTATAAAAAATCTCACATTAATATTGTTTTGAATTGCGTTGCTCCATATATTGTTGATACGCTGTTATTGAAAGAAATTAAAGACCATTTAATAAGTGTTTCGTCACAGTTACCTACAATTTTATCTGAGACCTCTTATAACGAAAAAACTGTAAATTTTTCGTACTATTATTTAGGCTTTTTCTATTGTGCTGCTTATTATAAAATTGGTTTTTCAAAACTTTCATTATTTGAATCAATAAAGTTTAGGTTTGTATTAAAACACAAAAACTATGGTTTATTACAAAAATTTCAACAATTTTTATATATTAATCTCAATGTTTCTAGTTCGTTATATTGTCATAACAATTTATATATTCTTCATATTCAGGCGCATGATAGTTTGCTTTTTTTAAATAAATATTGCTTAACAAATTTTGAATCTTTGTTGTTATCCAATAATACTGTTTTTAAAACAATAGTTTTAATATTATTAATTAAATCTCATTATTTACTCACAGTGCCTTTGTATTTGCGATTAATTAAAAAACTTTATTGGGTTTTGCGTTTTGATATTTAATTAGACTAAAATTAATTTATAATAAAATGATCGCTTCTTTTTTTAATAAATATAAATTAAATAGTTTTCCTCAATTAAGACCGTGGTTAGGTACAACTGATCATAAATTAATTGGTATTATGTATATTGTTTACGGTGCTTTAGGTGGTGTTGTTGGTACTTTTTTTTCTCTTTGGATGCGTTTAGAATTATCACAACCTGGTGGGGTTTTCTTAAATGGTAACACTCAAATGTATAATGTTATTGTTACTTTACACGGTGTTGTAATGGTTTTTTTCATGGTTATGCCTATTTTAATTGGTGGTTTTGGTAATATTTATGTTCCTATGATGATTGGTGCTATGGATATGGCATTTCCTCGTTTAAATGCTTTTAGTTTTTGGATGTTAATCCCTGCATTATTTTTAGGTTTAATTGGTGCTAAATTAACATCAGGTGCTGGTACTGGTTGGACTGTTTATCCTCCATTAGCAAGTGTTCCATTTCATGATGGTCCTGCTGTTGATTTAACTATTTTTGCTTTACATGTTGCAGGTGCTTCATCAATTACCAGTTCTATTAATTTTATTACTACTGTTCTATTATTACGTGTTCCTGGTATGGGCTTATTAAGAATGCCATTATTTGCTTGGTCTATTTTTTTAACCTCTTTTTTATTATTAATTTCAGTTCCAGTATTAGCGGGTGGTTTAACAATGTTATTAACCGATCGTTTAATTAGAACTGCTTTCTTCGATCCAATGGGTGGTGGTGATCCATTATTATATCAACATTTATTTTGGTTTTTTGGTCATCCAGAAGTTTATGTTTTAATTTTACCTGCTTTTGGTATTATTAGTCATATTATTGCTGAATATTCACAACGTCGTCAAGTTTTTGGTTATGTTGGTATGGTTTTTGCAATGGTTACTATTGGTGTTTTAGGTTTTATTGTTTGGGGTCATCATATGTATACTGTTGGTATGGATATTGATACTCGTGCGTATTTTACTGCAGCGACTATGTTAATTGCAGTTCCTACTGGTATTAAAATTTTTAGCTGGTTAGCTACTTTATGGGGTAGTAATATCCAATTAAAAACTCCTATGTTATTTGCTTTAGGTTTTATTTTTTTATTTACTTTAGGTGGTTTAACAGGTATTGTTTTATCTAGTGCAAGTTTAGATATTGCGTTACATGATACTTATTATGTTGTAGCACACTTCCACTATACTATGTCTATGGGTGCTGTTTTTGGTGTTTTTGCTGGTTTTTATTTTTGGTTTGAGAATATTACTGGCCGTAAATATAACGAATGGTTAGCTAAATTACATTTTATTTTATTCTTTATTGGTGTTAATGTTACTTTCTTTCCGATGCACTTTTTAGGTTTAGCAGGTATGCCTCGCCGTATTCCAGATTATCCAGATGCATTTACTCAGTGGAATCAAATTGCCTCTTTTGGTTCAGCTATTTCGGCTATTTCATTTTTAATTTTTGTATATACTGTCTATCATGCTTTTGCGACTTATAAACCATTAGATATTTTTGATCCAAAAAATTATGTTGGTTTACGTCGTCATTTAAAAGATCAACAAAAATAATAAAATGTCAAAACAAAATAATTATAAATTTAACAATTTTATGGAACAATATGGTTATAGCGCTGTTGCGTATGATATTACACCTTTTGTTACTGCTTTAGGTGCTTTATTTACTGTTTTAAATTTAGTTTTAATTGCATATAAACCTGCAAATCCGTTTATTGATTTTAATAGTACAACTTATACAGTTTTAGCATTAATTTCAATTTTAACTATTTTTGTACCGGGTTTTGTTAGTTGGAGTATGAATGTTTTTCGTGAAGCTGAGTTAGGTATAAATACTTTAATTTTACGTAAAAGTTTAACTTTAGGTATGTATTTATTTATTTTATCAGAATTTTTATTATTTGTTTCTTTTTTCTGGGGCTATTTTTATGTTACAACAGCTCCGGCTTTTGATGTTGCTACTATTTTACCTCGTGACATTAAACCTTTAAATTTTTTAAGCATTCCTTTATATAATACTTTCATACTAGTTTTATCAGGTTTAGCGGCTTCTGTTGCTGAAAAAGGTGCAAAATTGCGTATTGAAGAGGTTGAAAAAGAAGAACAACATGTTCCAACATTAGATGAAATTTTTAATGGTTCTAAAAAATTAGAAAAAACTGAAAGTTATTCTTTACGTTTTTGGATTTTAGCTATGTATGCATTATCTATTGTTCTTGGTGTTATTTTTACAATTTTTCAATTATTTGAATATAAAAATACTCCTTTTACAGCAGAAGATAGTGTTTATGGTTCGATTTTCTTTTTAACTACTGGATTCCACGGTGTTCACGTTTTAGTTGGTACTATCTTTTTAATTTTTGCAGCATATCAACAGTTTAAATATTCTGTTACTGTGATTACTAGTGTTAGTATTAAATTTGCTAATATCTACTGGCATTTTGTTGATGCTATTTGGATTGGTTTATATTTATTATACTACTATTATATTACTTTACGTTAATTAATGCAGCATAAAATGTTAAAGACTATTTTAACATATTTAGTTAAAGTTACAAAAAACATATTTAATTTAATTTTACGTTTTTTTAATTGGTTGGATGAAAACATGAAACTTTACTTTGAAAAAGGAAACATGCTCTATTTTATTTTATTTTGGGTTATTGTTACAATTATATCCATCTATTTACAATTACCTAAATAGCCGTTTATATTTACTTTTGTTTTAAAACAATAAAAAATAAAATGTCTAATTTCGTCGTATTTTTAAATAATTTACAAAAACATAATCTAATCAAAAATTTTAATTTAAATCCAATTTTTTCTAAAATTTCATTTCTTTTATTAACTTTTGTTATTTTTAATAAAATTCATTATGATTTATTTAAAATAACAAATAATGTACACATTCTTTTACTAATGGTTTTTATCATTCCGTTTGTTTTAGGTTTTTTTCCACGTTTATTAGGTCGTAAAGGGATAATTACTTTTTTAATACTATCGTATAGTTTTATTTTATCTTTTTTACAAATGAGTATATTTTTAAATTTAACTAATCCAGGTATTCAATATGTTTATTTAGGTAACTGGTTAAATACTGGTACCTTAGAGGTAAAGTGGGAGTTTGCTTTAGATAATATCAGTTTAATGATGTTAATTATAGTTTTATTAATTACATTCTGTGTTTTATTGTTTTCAATTGGTTATTTATATGAGGATCCGCATTTACTAAGATTTTTATTTTATATAAGTTTGTTTTCTTTATTTATGGTTATTTTAATTACTGCAACTAATTTTGTTGTTTTATTTATGGGTTGGGAGGGGGTTGGTATTTGCTCATATTTATTAATTAGTTTTTGGTTTACTCGTTTAAAAGCGGTGAAAGCAGCACTAAAAGCTGTTGTTATGAATAGAGTAGGTGATACTGGTGTTTTAATTGGTATGGTTTTAAGTTTTTTATATTTTCAAACTTTAGATTTCACTGAAATTTTAGTTTTATCAAACAGTAGCTTTTCTGATTTACACATTTTAGTTTGTCATTTAATTTGTATTTGTTTATTTTTAGGTGTTATAGGTAAATCTGCTCAATTAGGATTACATACCTGGTTACTTTTAGCTATGGAAGGTCCTACTCCTGCGTCGGCGTTGATTCATGCGGCAACAATGGTTACTGCTGGTATTTTTTTAATTATTCGTTTATCAGTATTGTTTTCAAACGCCCCTGGTGTTTTAATATTAGCAACTTTTGTTGGTAGTATTACTGCGTTATTTGCTGGCTTATGCGGCTTAGTACAAACAGATATGAAAAGAATTGTTGCTTTTTCAACTACAAGTCAGTTAGGTTATATGTTGTTGACATGCGGCTTATCGCATTATACTTTAGCGTTTTTTCACTTAATCAATCATGCTTTTTTTAAAGCAATGTTATTTATGACAATGGGTATTGTTATTCACGTTATTTCTGGAGAACAAGATCTGCGTAAAACTGGTGGTTTATTAGGAATTATACCGTTAGTATATACTGCATTACAAATTGGTAATAGTGCTTTAACTGGTTTTGTTTTTACTACTGGTTTTTTTTCAAAAGACGTTATTTTAGAAATCACTGTTTTACAGCGTACTTTTTTTATAGATTCTGTTGTACAGCAAGTTGCTTTATTAACAGCGGTGTTGACTTTTTTATATTCAAGCCGTGTAGTTTATTATTTATTTAATAATTCAGTTAACGTTGTTAATAAAAATTTTATACATTTTAAAAACGATATTGCTTACTTATTTACAATTATTGCTTTATTACCTTTATTAATAATGAGTATTTGCTTTGGTTTTTTCTTCAGAACTTGGTTTTTAGGCCCAACAAATATTTTTGAAAATACTGTTTTTATTTTTAATAATAGTGTTGAGTATAACTATATAATTACAATGGGTGCTGAGGTTTTACCATTTTTTATAAAAAGCTTGCCTGGGGTTTTGTGTATTATGTTTTCGTTTATTTCTTTAATAAATTTTTCTGATCTTCGTATATCTTTAATTAAACAAACTTTAATTACAAATAGTGTTACCACTTGTTTTTCTATTATGTTTCAAAAAGTTTATCATTTTTTATATTTTAGATGGTATTCCGATAAGTTCTTTGATTCTTTATTCTCAAAAATTTTACATTTCGGTCAAATTTTTGTTGTAGAAATAATGGAACGAGGTTTTTTTGATTTTATTCAACTTAATAATAAATATTCTTTTAAAAGTTTAGTTGACCGTATGTCTACTTTTGTTGAGACTATTGAGGAATCTAATGCTCAACTTTATATAGGTTTTATTATAATATCGTTTTTTAGTATTTTTTTATTTACCTTTTAATTCTTTCAATAAAATGCCACAAACAGATTTAAGTAGTTTTGTACCTTTAAGTTTATTATTTATTTTTACGTTTTTTTTACCTATTGCGGTTGAAAGTTCATTTATGGAAGCTGAATTACCTGAGTTCATTCCAGATATTGCTACGAGCAATATGCGTAAATCTGCTACGGTTTAATTTATTGAAATAAAATATTAAAAAATCAATTAACAAGTTCGTTTAGAATTTTAAAACTTGATAGAAGACAAGTGTTTCCTTTTTTAAAGTATTTTTTTGATCCTCCAGAAAAAATTTATCCTTATAGTGAAAATTTGCAAGTATTTGACTTTAATCATACAATTTCTTTTTCGTATTATGACGATCCGGATAATACTTTTTATTTACGATTAGATTTTTATAATACAATGCATGGTATTTTTCCGAAAAAAGATATAATAGGTAGACCTCTGAAATATGAATATTATGATTCTAAGTGTCAACGTTTGTTACGAGCAATTTATTTAGACCCTAAATTGGTTGTTAGAAAAAGAAATATTCAAGAATCTCATACGATATATCGTATTATAAGACACTTGCGTAAAGAGAATCCTATTATACGTGAGTATATGAATTTATATATGCCTATATTGCAATATGCTACTCAAAATCGAAAATTGTTGTTTAGTAAAAATTTTTATTCTTATATTTTAAAAATGTTAAAAGAACAGTGGGTTTATCAGCTCGATTTTATGTATATGAGAAATTTAAAAAAACAAGATTTAATTTATATTAATAAAGCCATTGCTGCCGCCTTTTATATATTTTATCACGATGCTCGAGTTTTAAATCAGAAAATTGATGCGTTTAATTGGAGGATTCAGAAATGGGTTATAAGTCGTAAAACTTATCAAGGGTTTAAACAAGTTCCTATGGATATTTTAGGTTATAGTATTTTGCGACAAAAATTAAGAACAAAAATGACAATAATTGCTATCTGTTCATTATTACAAATAAAAGAGCATTTATTAAAAAATCATTAAAATAAAATGGCAACTTTAATGCAATTAACAAAAAAAAAATTGCGTAATAAACGAAGACTTACTTATAGTCGTGCTCCAATTTTAAAAAAAAATCCCCAAAGACGTGGTGTTTGTACAAAAGTTTATAAGATGGCTCCGAAAAAACCTTGTTCTGCTAGACGTTCTGTAGCTTGGGTTTTATTTATAAATAAAACAGAAAAAAAAGGTACTCTGTGTCACATCCCGGGTGAAACCCATAATTTACGAATGTATTCTCGTGTTTTAGTTAGAGGTGGTCGTGTTAAAGATTTACCTGGGGTTAGATGTAGAATTGTTCGAACTTCGCATTCCTCTGTTTCGGATTTACAAGGCTTATATCGTCGTACTAATTCAAAATCACGTTATGGTACACGTAATACTTTAATTACACATAATTCACGTATATATCGTTATATTGATGCGAGTAGTGATTTTTGGGATTTACTAAATGATGATCCTACTTCCGCAACAATTTCTTTAAAATTAGCAAAATTAACTCCTAAGTTTAAACAAAAAAAATTTAATTAGAATAAAATGAATTTTTCAGGCGAATTTAATAGAACTAAATATGTTAAAGAATATATTTTTAACTCTTTTTGGTTTAGCAAAATAATTAATGTTTTAACAAAACATACAATGAAAAATAAAATTGAGAAAAAAGTGTATAAAAGTTTCAAATTTTTTAAATTTTATACCAAAGTACCTCCTTTACTATTAACTTTTAATACTATTAGACATCAAAAATTATTATTTCGTATATTAAAAGTTCGTGTTGCTGGCCGTATTTATCAATTACCTACAAATTTTGGTAATTTGAATAGATATTCCACAAGTTTACGTTGGTTATTGACAAATGTATCAAAAAAAGGAACTTCAATGTTTAGTGACCGTTTCTTAAAATTTTTAATAAACGATAATTTTGTTAAGAACAATACAACAGATCAAACCCGTACTGAAATTTATAAAATTATAACATCTTTTCGTGGTTATCTACATTTTCGTTGGCGTAATTAATAAAATGAAAAAAAATACTAAAAATGAGTATTTAATTGTTTTAACACCTACAATAAATAATTTTTTTGTTTCAATTAATTCAAAAACTGGTCATTTATATAGAGTTTTTAGTTTTGCACATGTAAAAGTACTTGCAGGAGAACATCGTCGTCGTAAAATTTTTGCACAAGAATTTGGTGCTTTTTTTGGCAAATATCTAACCTCTTTAAATATTGTTGGAGATTTTACAGTGAAATTAAAAGGTGTAGACCCACGATCTTTTGGTTTTTTAGAACATTACATAAAAAATGGAGGCGGTTTTACACAAATTATTGTTAAAGCGTTAGGGGCTTTTAATGGTTGTCGTACAGCAAAACAAAAACGCTTATAATAAAATGTTAAATTCTTATTTGTCAAGAAAAATTGACCAAAAACATATTGTTGATAATCAAAATAACTTATTATTCTCAAATAAAAAAAACAGACAAAATTTATTTTTAAATTTCGGCCCCCAACATCCAGCAGCTCATGGTGTTTTACGTTTAATTTTAAAATTAAGTGGTGAAGTCGTCAGACACGCAGACCCGCATATTGGGTTTTTACATCGAGGTACTGAAAAATTAATTGAACATAAAACTTATTTACAAGCTTTACCATATTTTGATCGTCTTGATTATGTATCAACAATGTCTCAAGAGCATGCATATTCAATGGCTATTGAAAATTTATTAAAAATTTCAGTTCCTTTACGTGCGCAATATATTCGAGTAATTTGTGCTGAAATTACTAGAATATTAAATCATATTATGGCGGTTACTACACATGTTATGGACTTGGGTGCAGTTACTCCGTTTTTATGGGCCTTTGAAGAACGTGAGAAATTAATGGAACTTTATGAGCGTCTTTGTGGGGCACGAATGCATGCAAATTATATTCGTCCTGGTGGTGTTTCTCAAGATTTACCTATTGGTTTTTTAGATAATGTTTATCGCTTTATAAAACAATATCCTTCTAGAATTGATGAAATTGAGGAATTATTAACTGATAATAGATTACTACAAGCTCGTTTAGTGAATGTTGGTAAAATTTCTACCACTGATGCCCTTGATTGGGGGTTTTCTGGTGTTCTACTACGAGGTACCGGTATCCCTTGGGATTTGAGAAAAGTTCAACCTTATGACGTTTATTCGCAATTAGATTTTAAAATACCCGTAGGTACTGCGTCGGATTCGTTTGATCGTTATGTAATTCGAGTTGAAGAAATGCGTCAGTCTGTTAGTTTACTATTACAATGTTTAAATAATATACCGACTGGTCCTGTTAATAGTAATGATAACAAAGTAGTACCACCTTCACGTGAAGAAATGATGGAATCAATGGAGTCGTTAATTCATTATTTTAAGCTTATGTCTGAAGGATTTTTTGTTGCTCCAGGTGAATTATATACCGCTGTTGAAGCACCAAAAGGGGAGTTTGGTGTTTTTTTAGTTGCTGATGGTACTAACCGTCCTTATCGTTGCAAAATTAGAGCACCTGGTTTTTTTCATTTACAAGGCTTAAATATGATGTTGCGTACCTCTACACATTATTTAGCGGATGTTGTTGCTTTAATCGGTACTCAAGATATTGTATTTGGTGAAATAGATAGATAGTTTAATAAAATATGAATATTTTAACTTTTGAAAAAGAAAAATTAAATATTGTTCTTTTTGAAAATAAATTAAATGATATTTTTGGGAAATTGCTTTACAATATATATTTAAAAGATTTTGAACTTGAATTTCAAACTAATAAATTTCATATAGTTTCTGTATTAAATATTTTAAAATATTCAAGTTTATTTTTATATAAAATTTTTATTGATTTAACTGTTTTAGATCATCCGAAAAAATACTTTCGTTTTATACTTTTTTTTCAGTTATTATCAGATACTTATCCAAATAGATGTCGTGTTGTAACACAAACAGATGAGTATATTAGTAGTGTTATGAAAATCTTTCCCAATGCTTGTTGGGCTGAACGTGAAGCTTGGGATATGTTTGGTGTTTTTTTTACATATAATTATGATTTGCGTCGTATTTTAACGGATTATGGTTTTGAAGATTTTCCTTTGCAAAAAACTTTTAAGTTAACAGGTACATATGAGGTTAGTTATAATGAGTCTGTTAAGCGTGTAATTTATCAGACAATAAGTGAAACACAACGTTTTCGTGAATTTACTTTTTTAAATCCTTGGGGTAGTTTTCAAAACAAAGATTATTCATAAAATGGAAAAAAGAACAAGTTCGGTTGAATTACGTCTTGGTTTAAGTTTAGATTGGAAAGTCAATTATTATACAGCAACTAAATATTATACTGATACAACTAAAATTTTATTATTACTTTTGTATTTTATTAATGGTTTTCAAAAACAATTAAATTATATAGTTCCTACATCTTTTATTAAATTGTTTATCACAAATGAACGCGTAGTTGTCAATTTTGCCTATTTAGACACTTTTGACAATTCAATATTTGTTAGTAAATTTAATAGAGTTGAAGAAGAAGATTTAGAAAATGAAATCCTTGACGAGGATTTTTATTTAGAAAATTGTGAAAAAAAATTAAGATTATTTCAAAAAAAAGTTTCTAATTTTAAAATAAAAAGAAATTTAAATCGTCACAAAAATTTAAAGAGATTTTTTATTAAATTTTCTAAAAAAAATACATCTAATAAATTTATGAAGCAGCTTTTTGTTTTAACTTTTAAAATTCTGAATTCTAAAGTATATGAAGATAATTTGAATGATGTTTTTTCTAGCGTGTTAAACAAACAATGTAATATAAATACTATGAATTTTAAACAAATGCTCGCAAAAAATCCTGAGTATTTATTTAAAAATTTCTATGAAATTAAAGAGTGGTATAAAAAAATTGGTGGTAACTTATATAATTTTAAACAAAATTTAATATTGACTCATTTTGCTTTAAACTATAATAATTGTATGCCTTTATTTTTAAATTTAATTCAAATTCAGATGCAAGAAAATTTATCGAAGCAACGTGTTTTAATGTCCACGGCCTATAATTTATTATTTGCTTATACTTGGGTTCAAAGAAATATTGAGGGTATGAGAATTTGTTTTAAGGGTACTATTGGTAATCATGGACGTGCAAAATCTGTAACTTTTTTATTAGGAGGTTTATATCAATCGTCTTTTATTCGCCCTATAGAATATTATTTTACAAAAATTGATACTAAGTATGGTTCAATTGGGATGAGACTTTGGTGTATCTTCAATCGTGTTTAATTTTATATTAATGAATCGTTCAAGATCAACAAGAATGTGGCCTTATAGACTCTATTTTTGATGGTATTGCAAGAATTATTGGTTTAGATAATGTTTTTTATGCTGAGTTATTATTTAATATTAATACTAATACTAGCATAAATGATAGCATTGACTCTGAAGCAACTGATGTTGTCAGTTCTGAAGAATTACCAAACGCTACAAGTATTACTTTACGTTCTTTACATGATTTATTATTACCTATTATTTTGTTAAACAATAAAGATATGTTTAACCATTTTTTAAATTTAAATGTTGATCCTTTATCGGTTGATCTTGAAGTCTCTGATGTTGAAGGTGATTTAAATACTTTTTTTAACTTACAAAGCGATGTTTTTTCTAGTGAAAACAGCACTAGTATTAATGTTGATGTTAATATTTTAAATAATATTTCCGATTTTTTAGAAGAATCTGAATTATTAAATATTTCTAATGAAATTATTGAAAATCTTAATACAGATGAGGAAATCAATAATAATGTTGATTTTTCTTTTGCATATACCACTATGGTTCTAGAAATTATTTTAGCTTTTATTGAAAAAGCGAAATCTGAAAATATTATTTCGTTAGAAGTTGCTTCTAAATTATCTCAAGCTTCTATTAACTATTTAAGCGTTTTATCTCAAACTTTAGCATATTCTAATAGTGTTTCATTATTAAATCCAGATAATGCAGATATTATTGAAGAAGAATTATCTGATGATGATATCGATTATGATGATTCTGAAGAAGATGATTTTATTAATGAAGAGGAAATTGAAGATGTTTTAGATGACAATGAAGAGGAGGAAACAATTTCTAAAACTCTTTTATTAGTTATGGGGTTAGAACGTGAATATATTCAAGCGCCTTTATTAACACAAACTACAAGTATTTATGAAGGTGATTTAGTTTGGGGTACTGGTCAAGAATTAGAGGTTTATTGTTCTTTTGATTCATTAGGCCGTATTTCTGACATTTTCTTAAATCCATTAGAATAATGTTAATATAAAATGTTTAATTTTATCTACAAAATATTAAGTAAATTTTTTCCTATTATAAAAATTATTAACTCCTATACTATGACTTATATTTTTTCATTTTTTTCCATGTTTTTTTTATTTAAAAACGCTTCGAGCTTTGATAAAAAAACCAGTTTTTTAAAAAATTTATTTGTACAAAAACAAGATACTCGTTTATATTATATAAATTCTATGTTATCTTATTTTGATAACAATGTTAAATTATATAAAAAAACAATTTTAAATTTTTTATTCTTGTTTGTTATATATTTATTATTTGTTAATGAAGGCTTTATTACATTATTAACAACTAATTTATTTTTTGTTATTATTGTACTATTAGTTACTTCTGTCTTAATAGTTAGTTGTATTCCTCACGAAATGAAAAATTTAATACGTTTTTCAAGTTTTGTTATTACTAGTTTTACATATTTTTTAAGTTTATTCCTATGGGTTTTTTTTGATAGAAGTACACCTAAATTCCAGTATATTTGTAATTTAGGAAATATGTATTTTTTGAATACGGATATTATTTTTGGTATTGATGGTATTTCATTATTTTTTGTTATTTTAACAACTTTAATAACTCCTATATTAATTTTAAGTAGTTGGTATTTAACAAATAATGTAAAATTATTAATCATTAATATTTTATTATCTTCTATATTCACTTTATTAACTTTTACCGCATTAGATTTATTTTTATTTTTTATAGTATTTGAAGGCTTATTAATTCCTTTATATGTAAGTATTTTATTTTGGGGTAGTAGTGAACGAAAAATTAAAGCAGCTAATATGTTATTTTTTTATACATTATTATCTTCTTTCGTTTTTACGCTTGCAATTTTTACTGTTTATTTAGAAGTAGGTAGTACAAATTTTTTTGCAATTTTAAATTATAGTATTTCAGGATTTTCAATTGAAAAACAAAAATTTTTATGGTTTTTATTGTTTACCGCTTTTGCTATTAAAATACCATTATACCCGTTACACACATGGTTACCTGAAGCCCATGTTGAAGCACCTACCTTTGGGTCCGTTATATTAGCAAGCTTATTATTAAAAACTGGAGGTTATGGTTTATTTCGTTTTGTATTGCCAATGTTTCCATATGCTAATACTTATTTTACTCCGATTGTTTATTGTTTAAGTGTTATAGGTGTTATATATGCGGCTTTAGCTGCAATTCGTCAGTTAGATATAAAACGTACTGTTGCTTATTTATCTGTTAGTCATATGAATTTTTGTGTTTTAGGACAATTTTCAGAAAATATAGACGGTTTAATAGGTAGTCTTTTATTAATGATAGCTCATGGTATTATTGCGGCTGGTTTCTTTATATCTGTTGGTATTTTATATAAACGTTATCATACTCGTTTAATTTCATATTATGGTGGGTTGACAAGAATTATGCCAGTTTTTGCACTTTTATTTTTTATATTAACTTTAGGTAATATGAATATGCCTGGTACATCTAATTTTGTTGGTGAATTATTAATTTTAATAGGTGTTGGTCAAAAAAGTTTAGTTATAACTTTATTTGCGGCTATTGGTAGCGCGATTGGTGCTCTGTGTACAATATGGTTGTGGAGTAAAAGTATGTTTGGGGATATTAAAGAACAATATTTTAGAAAATTTTCAGATTTATCGCGAAAAGAATTTTTTAGTTTAATACCTTTAATTGTTTTTAACTTTATTATAGGTATTTGGACAAATGAGTTTATCGACACATTTTATGCATCTATTTGTTTTTTATTAACCTGTATTATATCATAAAATGTTACGTAATTTTTTAACCACAGTTTATTTACAAGATCCTTTAGAACAATTTGATGTAACTGGTATGGATAAAACACTTTCTAATTATATTTCCTTTTTTACTTGGCCTGAAACTTCAGACCAAATTTCTGCAAATATAAGTGTTACTTTATTTATTATATTAATTATGAATTATTATGGTAACATAAAAATTGCCAATAATAATGTTATTTTAAGTTTATTTGAACATATTCGTATTTTTTTAAACAATTTATTAAATAGTTTTTTTACTAACAATACTGTACAAACAATTAAATATGGTGTTATTATTACATCTGTTTTTATGATTATTTTATTGTCAAATTTTTTAAGTTTAATAATTCCTACTGGGGAAACAGCTACCGCGCACATGATTATTAATTTTACTCTGTCGTTTATATGTATAATTACTATGGCTTTAAAATATATACACCAGACAAAATTACGTTTTTTTTCAATTTTTGTTTTACAAGGTGTTCCTTTATTAATTTTACCTTTTTTAGTTTTAATTGAGACAATTTCAATTTTAGCACGTTTAGTTAGTTTAGCCGTTCGTTTATTTGCTAATATGACTGCAGGTCATGTTTTATTAAGCTTATTTGGTTTTGTTTTATTAAAATTAATTTCTTCTTTTAATATTTTAAGCATTGTTGTAATTGCTTTTTTTGTTGCAATTTTAGCATTAGAATTTTTAGTATCGTTTTTACAAACCTATGTTTTTGCTGTATTATTAAGTTCGTATTTAGAAGAATTTGAACATCATTTATAAGTTTTAATAAATAAAATATATTAAGTTGTTTAGAGGATGTAGTTCAACGGTTAGAACGTGAGTTTGCTAAACTTGAAATATGAGTTCGATTCTCATCATCCTCGTTTTAATTAGTTATCAAATAACAACCTTTAACAATAATAAACTGGTGTGGGCTCACTGTATGAGAATAAAAAAATCACTAAGAAAAAAACTAAAAAAAAAAAA
>Ga0172373_10004718_pt1 | contig 19022 bp, 19 predicted proteins | sample Lak10m_2_FD_114546 | JGI IMG/M metagenome (GOLD analysis project Ga0172373, IMG submission 114546) | Freshwater microbial communities from Kabuno Bay, South-Kivu, Congo - kab_092012_10m | ecosystem: Environmental > Aquatic > Freshwater > Lake | place: Democratic Republic of the Congo...
GCGCAAGTCTCTCCACTCCCCCGAGTGCATTCTCTCCAAGGCGCGGTGGTACAATGTACCTATTATGAGTCGGCGGAGCGGCAACAATACTCGGCGAGGACGCGCGTCCCGCGATGAGGAGGTGAAGGAGTACGATGTCGTGATTCGCTATGCCTCGGCCATTGTCCTTTTAGCCGCAGGCGTTCTCCTTATCCTCGCCATCTTCGGCGGAGCGGGGCCGGTGGGCTCGACCGTCTTCGCGGCGAGCTACGCCTTTGTTGGCGTGGGCGCCTTCCTCCTTCCGCTCGCGCTCCTCGCGGTGGGCTCGTACGCGGGCTTCGGCCGCCCGGCGCTCGCGCCCTTGACCGTCTCGGGGCTTCTCCTCATCTCGGCCTCCGTGCTCGCCTTCGCGGGCCTCTTCCCGACCACGGGCGTGGGTGGGGTCGCGGGTAATTGGGGCGGAGGATTCATCTCGGGCTTCTTCGGCTTCTGGGGATCGTTGGTTCTCCTTCTTGCGCTCATCGGAGTGGGTGTCGCGATTGCCACCGATATTGAAGAGTTGATGCTCCTCCTCGGTGAGAGCGTCTTCTCACTTTGGGAACGCATCCGTTCTCGCAAGCAGAATGCACTCGACGAGGACGACGAACTCTCTATTGTTGGTGTTCCCGAGGCAGGCGAGGATGATGTTGGAAACGAAGAGGCAGACGACGAAACCGAAGAAATAGTCGAGCGCGACCCGGTCGTGACGATGTTCAACCAACCCTCCAGTGCCGCACGCACAAGTATAGGCATCGCAAACTTTGACGCGGAGTACGACCCTCCCCCGCTCTCGATCCTCGGTGCCGATCGCGGCAAGCCGGGTGTGGGCGATATCAAGGCCAATGCGAATATCATCAAGCGCACCTTCCAGAACTTCGGCATCAATCTCGAGATGGACGAGGTCTCGGTCGGCCCCACGGTCACGCGCTATGCCGTCAAACCAGCCGAGGGCGTCCGCCTTTCGAAGATTGTCTCGCTCGCGAACAATCTCGAGCTCGCGCTCGCCGCACACCCGGTGCGTATCGAGGCGCCAATTCCCGGCAAGTCACTCGTGGGTATCGAGGTGCCTAATTCGGTCAAGGCGATGGTCGGCCTCGGAGGCATTCTCGGCGCGCCCGAGTGGAGCGCGAGCGACAAGCCCTTGCTCGCCGCACTTGGCCGCGATATCTCCGGCACGCCACACTATGTGAATATCGCGAAGATGCCCCACGGCCTCGTCGCGGGCGCGACCGGCAGCGGTAAGTCGGTCGCCATTCACGCGATCATCACGTCGCTTCTCTATCGCAATGGCCCCAACCAGCTGCGCTTTATTATGATCGACCCCAAGCGCGTCGAGCTCACTGCTTACAACGGCATCCCCCACCTTCTCACGCCGGTCATTACCGACCCGAAGAAGACCATCTTCGCACTCAAGTGGGCAGCCAAGGAGATGGAGCGGCGCTACAACATTCTCGAGGCCGAGCACGTACGCGATATAGGCTCGTACCACGAGACGGTCTATGAACCTGCCAAACACAAGGGAGGCGATGAACTACCCGAGGCGCTCCCCTACATCGTCATTGTCATCGACGAGCTCGCCGATATTATGCAGGCCTATCCGCGTGAGCTCGAGGCCTCGGTCATCCGCCTCGCACAGATGTCACGCGCGGTGGGTATCCACCTCGTGCTCTCGACCCAGCGCCCTTCGGTCAATGTCATCACCGGGCTTATCAAGGCGAACGTGCCAACCCGTATGGCGCTCCAGGTCGCCTCTCAGATCGACTCGCGCACGATCCTCGACGGCTCGGGTGCCGAGACTCTGCTCGGCGCGGGCGATATGCTCTATCTCGCGAGCGATATGCAGAAGCCGGTCCGCCTCCAGACGGCGTATATCAGTGAGAATGAGGTGAAGAAAGTAGTGAGTTATATCAAAGGTCACAATGCAGGCGATCTCGCCTCCATCGACTTCGGCGGCAATGGCGGCGGTGCAAATGAGGCGAGCGATGTGATTGGTCTCGCGAGTAGCGGCTTCGACGACGATGCCGACGACGACCTCTACGACGAGGCGCGCATCGCGGTCGAAGAGGCCGGACGCGCCTCGACCTCGTACCTCCAGCGTAAGCTGAAGATCGGCTACTCGCGCGCTGCGCGACTGATGGATGTGCTCGAGGCCAAGGGCGTTATCGGTAGCGCCGACGGCAGCAAGCCGCGCGAGGTACTCACTCGCGCGGGCGCGGCGCCCGTCGAGCCCGCCTCTGACGACGAGACCTTTTAGCTTCGATGATTAAACACTTGATCGGCGCCGTGCTCCTTATCGGCGCCGCCTATGGCGCGGTCGAGGCCTGGCCGCTCCTCGCCGGCCCCGGTCTCACGGTCGACGCGCCCGCCGACCACGCGAGCTATGCAGACGGTATCGTGACCGTCTCGGGCGAGGCACCCCGCGCCGCGGAGCTTACCCTCAACGGCGCCTCGCTTCTGCACGACCAGGAAGGGCGCTTCTCGTCAACGCTGACCTATCCGCGCGGAGGCTCTATACTTACCCTTGTGGCCACTGACCGCTTCGGCAGGCGCGTCATCGTAACCCGAAATATTTTCGTCCCCTGATTTCCTACCCCCTACTCCCTACAACCTAACCCCTATCTCATGGCATTCAAGAAACCCGCAAAAGAGAAAGTGCTGAAGACAGTCGCGACCGCGACCACCGACAAGAGCGAGAAGCAGAAGTCAATCGAGCGGGCGCTCGCCGAGATTCGCACCAAGTTCGGCGACGAGGCCATCACCACCTACGGCGCCGGCCGTGTCGAGAAGATACCGACCATCCCGACCGGCTCAATCGGCCTCGACGCTGCGCTCGGGGTAGGTGGTCTCCCCCGCGGGCGCATCATCGAGATATTCGGCCCCGAGTCCTCGGGCAAGACGACACTCGCGCTCCACGTGATCGCCGAGGCACAGAAGGACGGCGGTATCGCCGCCTTCGTCGACGCGGAACACGCGCTCGACCCAGAGTATGCCAGACGCATCGGGGTGAAGCTCCCCGAGCTTCTTATTTCCCAGCCGGACACGGGCGAGCAGGCACTTGATATTGTCGAGAGCTTAGTGCGAAGCGGGAACGTGGACGTCATCGTCATAGACTCAGTCGCCGCACTTACACCTAAGGACGAAATCGAAGGTGAGATGGGTCAGCAACACGTAGGTAAGCAAGCGCGACTGATGAGCCAGGCACTACGCAAGCTGACCGCGATTGTCGCGCGCTCGAAGACCATTGTCGTCTTCATCAATCAGATTCGTATGCAAATTGGTGTGATGTTCGGTAACCCGGAGACGACGCCAGGAGGCAAGGCGCTGAAGTTCTACACCAGCGTGCGTCTCGATATCCGCCGCATCGCCAGTATTAAAAAGGGAGAGGAAGTGGTGGGCGGGCGCGTGCGGGTGAAGGTGGTGAAGAATAAAGTCGCCGCGCCCTTTAAGACGACGGAGTTCGACCTGCTCTATAACGAGGGCATCTCCCGCGAGGGCGAGCTCATCGCGCTCGGCGAGAAGTACGGCCTCGTCGCGAAGGCGGGCGCGACTTATAAGATGGGCGACGAAAAACTCGCGGTGGGCTACGACGCGACGCGCACGTATCTGCGCGACAATAAATCCATCGCGAAGGAACTCCTCAAACAAATCCGCGCGAAGCTCGCCGAGAGCTAGCGCGCGGGAAAGAAGAAGCGGATCACCTCGCGGATAAGGAAGGCGAGGGAGCCAAGCGTGAGGACGACAAGCGCCTGGACGATAAGCCGGGTGTGGAGGAACGCGTACCAGAAGTAGCCCATGCGGCCGAAGAAGTCTTGCGGCCCATTCTCGAAGACACGCGCGACCCACACTTCCCTCCCGATGCCCCAGAGCGCAGCGACTGCCGTAAGCACGGCGAGAGTCGCCGTGGAGAGAATAAGGAGCAAGATGCGAATCAGGCGCACGCGACGCATCACGACCAGTTCGATGTTCGACGCGTTTTCAATCATAGTGTTGTTCATCATATGCTTGTTTAAAAAGTTTTTTTGCACGGTGCACGCGTGTCTTCACCGCTGGTATCGAGAGATCCTCGCTTAGGGCTATCTCCTCCTGCGTCTTCCCTTCGATAAACTGCAACCGTAGAATGCGCGCGGCAGTTTCAGGGAGCTTAGAGAGTGCAGCGACGACCTCATCGCGAATCGAGAGGTCTTCAATAAATTCTGCTCGCGCGTCGGGGAGCGACTCGAAGTGCTCGGGCTCGAGTTCGGTGCGCTTCTCGCCCTCCTTCCGTCGTGCGCTGTACTTGGTGTAGGCGACGCGATTGAGGATCGTGTAGAGCCAGGAGGCGAAGCTCGCCCCTTCTTGCGGGTGATACTTGTCGGCATAGAGATAGGCCTTGGTGAATGCATCTTGCACTGCCTCTTCAGCGTCCTCGGGCGAGAAGAGAATCGTGCGTGCGCGCCGGAGGAGCGCAGCCTCGTAGCGCCGCACGAGCTCGGCGAAGAGTTCGGGCTCGCGCTTCGAGCGAGCCAAAACTTGCGCATCCGTAAGGGCGCTGATAAGGTCAGACATATGGCGGTTCTAGCATACAATGAGATTCTCTCGAAGACCATTATCGATTACAATGGCGAACCCTACGAGGTTCTCTCGGCGCATATCTTCCGCATGCAGCAGAGGAAGCCGGTCAATCAGACCAAGCTGCGTCACCTCGTCTCGGGTCGGGTCATCGAAATCTCCTTCCATCAGAATGAGACGGTTACCGAGGCCGATGTGAGCATGATGGCTGCGAATTACCTCTACACTTCTCGCGGCGAGAGCTGGTTCGCCGAGGCGGGCAACCCCAAGCATCGTTTCTCCTTCCCCGACGAGGTGGTGCATGACCGGGTGCAGTGGCTCGCCCCGAATACCGAGGTCGAGGTCCTCACCTACGACGAGAAGCCAATGACTATCAAGATTCCGGTCAAGGTCGACCTCGAGGTTAAGGATGCTCCTCCGGCCGTGAAGGGTAACACCGTCTCGGGCGGCACCAAGCTCGTGGAGCTCACCACCGGCGCGAAGGTGAATGTGCCCCTCTTCATCAACACGGGTGACATCGTCCGCATCAACACCGACACGGGCGAATATACGGAACGAATGGAGAAGGCCTAGATGTTCTCTGTAATTCCCCATTGCATATCTAAAAGAGGGGTGTATACTGGGAGTATCAGACTTGAGCGGCATCCTATACGGGTGCCGCTCGCTGTTTTTATACTTCTTCTTCCCTCTTGAGTCTCTCTCGCAAATATTCGAAATCTCTGAAATTGCTACCGGCGAATTGACGTATTTCTTTCGCTGTGCGTGGCCCACGAGCAAGTATAACTACCTCTTTCTTGGTGGAACGTAAGTGTTTCAGAGCCGGCAGAAAATCTCCATCGCCAGATAGAACAATAGCCCGGTCGTATCGATCCACCTCACGCATTAGATAGTAAGTCATATCGACATCGCAATTCGCCTTGCGCCGCACATTTCCATCTTCATCTTCATACGCCTTTATTGGCTTCAGTACGAGATGATACCCGAATTCGGCCAGTTTGCGATAGAAACGAGCGCGTTTGAGATGGCGATCGGCAAGAACGAGTTGCGCTTCAGTCATTCCGTCTCCTTCTCGTTTGATAAGGTCAGCTAGGTAAGTTTCCAACTGTTTGATGGGCACCGAATCGTATTTCAAGTAATTGAATGGCATTCGGTGTAGCTCCACTCCACCAAAGAAATATGCCTTCTCAACGTCATATTTCTCTGAAAGATATTCTCGAAGCTTCTTATAATCAATACTCCAGCCAAGAGACTTCTGGCCGCCATAAAAAAGATTCGACGCATCAATAAATGCGAGCGTTTTCATAATCAAAGTGTACCACCACCTACATCAACACGGGGGTGTTCCAATGAACTCCCCTGAGAATATCGCTACTTGTATTTCTCCTTGATCCTCTGAACTGCAAGCAATTCCTCGACACGCTGACGCAAGCCATGCGTCCGTGTAATCGTTTCGGGACCGGACTCTCCGAGCGAGACCTTCCCGATTGCATTATTCAGATGAGATACATCGTATACATAATCGTCAGCACCCGTAATAGCTCCCACTTCACCGATGACCCTCATAAGTTCTTGGAAATTCGGCGCACCAGCAATTCGCTCGGCGTACGCTTCCTCCGGGTTATGTCCTCTATTGAGGCTCTCGACACGCTTTTGCCAATCTTCGTTTTCAGTCTTTCCTCCTTCCTCGCCTGCTTTTGCTGCGCGTATTCTCTCCTGGTTTTTATTGAAATTTTCAAACATTGCTTAATATCATACCATAAAACCCAGCCCAACGGCGGGTTTTTGCTTACCTTGTTTGCTTTACGCCGCGATGTAGGGCATAAGCGCCATATAGCGAGCGCGCTTGATCGCCTGCGCGATATCACGCTGCTTCCCGGCCGGCACGCCCGTGCGCTTCTTCGAGAGCATCTTCGCGTGCGGGTTAGTGAAGAGCTTCAAGTACGCGACGTCCTTGTAGTCGATAAACTTCTTAATCTCAATCTCCTCACGTTCTGCTTGGTACGCCATAATTGAATATTTAAAAACTAAAACGGAATGTCTTCCGGATTAATCTCCTCGTCCGGATACTTAATCGACTCCTCCTGTGCTGCTTGCCCTGAGCTTGTCGAAGGGCTGCCAGGCGCGCCCGCGGCGCTGTGGCCCTCGCCGGCGCCGCGCGCCGAGTCGCCGAACTGGAAGGTATCGACAATAATCTCGGTACGATAATTCTTCTTCCCCGTCTCCTTGTCGTCCCAGGCGCGCGTCTGGAGACGGCCCTCGACATAGATCGGGCGACCCTTCTTCACGTACTGCGCGATAATATCGGCCGTGCGACCGAAGGCGACGACATTGTGGAACTCGGTTGTCTCCTGCTTTGCGCCGTTCTTGTCCTTGTAGGTGCGATTCGTCGCGAGGCCGAAGTTCACCACATTACTCCCCGAGGGAAGCGCCTTGAGCTCCGGGTCGCGGGTGAGATTACCGTAGAGGAGGACCTTGTTGAGGTACATATTAGATAACGCTCTCGAGCGCGGTGTCGAGCTCGGTGCTCGCGACCTCGGTCCCCTCCTCGCGCGGCGCAGGCGTCTTAGCCGCGAGCTCGCGCATCTCGACCGCGTGACGCGCGGCATCCTTAGTAGTCACGACGTCGATAAAACGGATGATGCGCTTCTCGGCGCCCGCTGCCGCAATAATCTCGGTGTGGTCAGAGGGCGTCGCCTCGTAGGCAATCCACGCGAAGTGCGCGGTAGTGAAGTCGCGGCGGCCAGTGGTCTCCTGGCGGGAGATGGTGTAGGCGAGCTGAATCTGCTCCGGTTCGCCCTCGGCCACGAGCGTTCCCTTGCCGGTCACGGTGCCGCGCACCGCCTGATAGGCCTTCTTGACCTCCTCGGTCGGGAGCTCCGGATCGAGGTGGAAGCCGAGCTCATAGACACGCGGACCCGAGTCCATCTCGAACTCCTCTCCCTGTACCGATTCATCTAGGTTCTTCGCCATAATTCCCGAATCCTAGCACGCCCGAGGCCAAAAAGGAAGGCGCGGAATAACGGCGTATCTTAGCCCTTTTCTGGCGCTCCTATCGGGAGACCGAAGAGGCGGCCGGTATTGACGAGGAGCGAGCGACGAATGACTTCGGGCTCCTCGCCGCGAATAGAGGCGAGCGCAGCGACGATTTCAGGGATAGCGAGCGGGTCGTTACGCTTCCCGCGACGCGAAGCGGGAGCGACATAGGGCGCGTCGGTCTCGACGAGGAGCGAGTTAAGTGGGAGCGAGCGAATAGTCGCGTCGTAGTCGCGAGCGAAGGTGGTGACCGCCGTGTAGGAGACCGTGAAGCCGAGCGCAGCGAATGCTCGCGCTTCGCGCTCGCCGCCGACGAAGAAGTGAATGTCGCCACGCAGATTTGGATATGCTGTTTTAGTATTTTGCAAAATACCAACAAGGTCGTCGTACGCATCGGTCGTTCCCTTTGATGGCCGACAATGGATGATAAGCGGTTTATTGACTTCTTGTGCGAAGAGAAGATGTGCTCTGAATAGAGCTATTTGTTTTTCTTTATTGTCAGAGCGGAAATAGTCGAGTCCGCACTCCCCTATCGCGACGACCTTTGGGTGTGTCGCGAACTCGCGAAGTTTGGACATCGTAAGTCCCTCATCAAATGAAGGACTTACGATGTCCTTCACATTGTTGGGGTGGAGACCGACCGATGCATAGAGATGCTCGTGTCGCTCCGCGAGTGCCACTGCCGCGCGTGAGGACTCTAGGTCAGTACCGACGACAATACCCGCGATTCCCGCTGTGCGCATCTCTTCAATCACCGCGTCACGGTCAGCATCGTACTCGGGGAACTGCAGGTGGCAGTGCGCGTCGATGTAGCGAATCTCCATTTCCCGAGCGTAGCACAAAACAAAAAGCCGTTCCGCGTGTGCGAAACGGCCCTTGAAGATTTCCTGCTTCTCTTATCCCGGTCCCGCTTTCTTCTTGTCGAGTGCGTGGAGGAGCCGAAGCGCGTCGAGCGGCAAGCACCCGAACGGAAGTATGACAACGAGTACCAGTCCTCGGGAGGACTGTGGACTAATAGTCCGCGCCAGCCGAACCGCCAGGTAAATTACACAGGCAGTTGACACAACCAGAAGCCACACGAGGGGAACGAATACCCCGGCAAGTAGGAACATGGCGACGAACGAGATCAACGCTGCGCCAATTGTCATCGCGACGGCGAGCGTCTTCGTGTCCTTCGACTTCCCTTCCTCGACCATGAAGATAATCCAGAGTGTGTAAAAGATCATGGCGGAGCTCGCAGCGAGCGCGGCGGCATCAACCAAACCGTAAAGGAAATAGGTGATTGAGCCAGTGAAGACACTGTACGACGTGATTTTTCGATTCAAAAACAGGAACCCTTCCATTGTCGTATCCCTCCATTTATCCGCGCGGCGCACGGTCCCGCTAGGAATTAAACCACGGTTAGTCGCGAATTGTCAAATGCGCGGGCTGCCTTTGCTCACCGCTTCGGCAAGCCGCGGGAAGAGATTCTCGGGCTTTTTATTCTCTTTAATCGCCGCGAGAATTTTTGTGCTTGTCTCCGGCATAAGGGGAGCGAGGAGCGCGGCGATAGCGTGGAGCTCGCGGACGAGCTTGGCAATCATCTCTTGTCCTTTTGCGGCATCTTCCTTCACCACGGCAAAAGGCTTCTCGCGGGTGATACGTTCATCAGTGGCCGTGATGTTCGTCCAAATCAAGTCCATCGCTTTGTTGAATTCAAATACGTTGAGCGCCGTGGTGTATTCTGCTGGTGCTGCTTCATTCTTGATGGTAACGGGCGCAGGGAGATTCGCCGCCGCGAGGGTCATCACGCGCGCGACAAGATTTCCGAGCCCATTGGTGAGATGCGCGGTATAGTGCTCGTGAATCGCTTCCATCGTGAGATCAGAATCTTCAACTGGCGAGACGTGACGCAAGAGGATATAGCGCACCGCGTCGGTGCCATAGGTAGCGACGAGGTCGAGTGGGTTGATGACATTACCGAGCGACTTACTCATCTTCTTACCTGCCGAGGTGATGAAGCCGTGATAAAAGACCGTGTGCGTGGGAGGGAGCCCCGCCGACTTCAGCATCGCCTGAAAGACTAGCGACTGGAAGCGGAGTTGGTCCTTCCCTGCTACTTGGAGTGTCTCTCCCTCGACCCAGTATTTCTTAAAATCGCCGTCCTCGTTAGGCCAACCAAGGGTAGAAATATAATTCGTGAGCGCATCGAACCACACATACATCACCTGCGAATCATCACCCGGCACCGGGATACCCCACGAGAGCCTTGCTGCCTCGCGCGAGATGCTGAAGTCCTCGAGTCCACCCTCGACGAAGGCGATGAGCTCTTGGCGACGCCACTCGGGGAGCACGACGCCCGGCCGAGCGAGCATCTCGAGGAGGTATGGCGCGTACTTCTTGAAATTGAAAAAATAATTCTTCTCCTTAAGCTTCTGCGGCGCGACGCCGTGGTCCGGGCACTTTCCGTCAGCCAAATCTTTTTCGGTGACAAACGCCTCGTGCCCGACGCAGTAGAGCCCTTCATATTCTTTCGCATAGATATCGCCCGCCGCCGCACAGCGCCGCCAGAGCTCCTGCGCCGCTTCGATATGCTTCGCGTCCGTGGTGCGGATAAAAGTCGGGCGGTCGAGGCCGAGCGCGTCCTCGAGCTTACGGAATTCGCCCGCATAGTGGTCGACATAGGCCTGTACCTCCTGCCCCGCCTTGGCGGCTGCCTCAAAAATCTTCTGCCCGTGTTCATCAACGCCGGTGTTGAAGAAGACATCGTCACCCCGCGCGCGCCACGCGCGCGCGAGCGTGTCGGCCTGGACGAGCTCGAGCGCGAAGCCGACGTGCGGGTCGGCGTTCACATACGGCAGCGTGGTGGTGAGATAGCGGCTAGCCATGCGCTTTGCGCTTGCGCTTGTCGAAGTCGCTCACGAACTCGAGCAGTGCCGCCGCGACCGGCACCGAGAGCAGCACACCGAGGAAGCCGGCGAGCGTATAGCCCGCGATAAGTGCGACGATAACCAACACCGGCGGGAGGCCGACAATCTTCTTGACGATAAGCGGATAAATCAGGTTCGCCTCGAACTGATTCACCACCACGTAGAGGCCAGCGACGATAAGCGCGAGCGGGATACCGCCGTCAGAGTAGGCGACGACGGCGGCCGCTGTACCAGCGATAAGCGAACCGAAGACAGGGATAATCTCGGCCACCGCGGTGAAGACCGAGAGGAGGAGTGCATAGGGGATGCCGATAATCAGGAGACCGAGGTAGACCAAGATGCCGACGATGACCGAGAGCAGAATCTGCCCCTGCATCCAGAGGCCAATCTTGCGCTGTGAGCGGCGCCAGAGATCGACCGAATATTCTTCAATCGAGACCGGCATCACCATATGGAGGAAGTCGTCGACACCCGTGTCCTGGAGCGCGAAGTAGAAGGAGAGCACAATCACGAGGAGGAGCGAGAAGATACCACCGAAGAAGGTCACGAGGAGCTGGAGCACTCCACCCGATGTCGCCGAGAAGACTCCCTGGAGCGAGACGAGCATCTGCAGGAGCGACTCGGAGCCGCCGCCGGTGACGAAGCTCGTCGCGCCTGGGAAGGGGGCCACCGCATTGATGGTGTCGAAATATTTCGGCATCGCAGAGAGGAATCCGGCGGCGTCGGAGAGAATCGGCGGGAGGAGGAAGTAGATAAGAGCGAAGACCGAACCGAAGGTAAGCAGATAGACCAGGAGCGCCGAGATGAAGCGCGGCACGCGGTGACGGATAAAGAAGGCGACCCCGGGCTCAATCGCCGAGGCGATGACGATAGCGGTCAGGACGAGGAGCGCGAGGTCCCGCAGGAGCCAGAAAAGGTAGGCCCCCACGCCGATAAGGAGGACGGTGAAGACGCTGCCGGGGGTGATGGAGACGTGCTCCTTGCTCATAGGGGCATCCTAGCACATCTGCAACTTTAGCAAGGGTAGCCCTTGCTATTCGTCATGCTAATATTTCAGGGATGGAGCGTAAGGTCGCCTTTGTTGAAGAAGAATTTTACCACCTCTACAATAGGGGCGTCGATAAGCGAATCATTTTCTCATCTACAGCCGACTATCGAAGGTTTCTAATGCTTTTGTATCTCGCCAATAGTCAAGAAGACGTGCGTATCGGCAATGTGCTCTTATCGACAAAATATCTGGATGTTTTCAAGCGAGAACGTGAGACTCCGCTAGTGGCTATCGGTGCTTTCTGTTTAATGCCGAATCATTTCCACATTTTGGCAACACCATTGTCAGAGAACGGCATTCCTCGATTTATGCTCAAACTCCAAACTGGTTATTCGATGTACTTCAATACCAAAAACGAACGGAAGGGTTCCCTTTTCCAAGGACCGTATAGAGGCGTCCATGTGGATAATGACCGGTACCTGAAATACTTATATTCCTACATTCACCTGAACCCAGCAAAACTCGTAGATCCGCGATGGAAAGAAACAATGGATTCAAATAATACTTTAGTCAGATTTGTCGAACAGTATCCCTATAGCAGTTACGGCGCGTATCTTGCTGACGTACATACCATCACCGACCCCGCGAGGTTCCCAGAATATTTCTCTTCGAGAAAAGACATTAAAATGCACATCACCGACTGGCTTGTATCAGGCGAGGATGAGAACGCATAGCAAGGGCTACCCTTGCTATTTCCCGTGAATTACTTTTTTCGGGCTGTATACCCGGAACCTCGCCACCTGAAGTTTAAGACCGCAGATGCCAGCGTGTTTAGAAAAAAGTATACCCTCCCCCGCGCAAGGCGAGAGAGGGTACGGGAAGGGAGCCCGAATACAAGGGGCCTAGAGCCCGAGTTTCGAAGCGTCCACGTTGCGGAGGAGAGGACGAAAGCCGGCGTACCAGCGGCTGCCGCTGCCGAGCCGGTAGACGAGCGCGAGCCAACCGCGGTCATCGCGATCGACACGGCCAACCGAGACGGGGTTCTTCAAATCGCCGGTCTCGACGAAGAAGAAATTACCCCAGCCATCGGTGCGCATGCCGGTATTGTCGCCGCGCTCGGTGGCCTTCTTCATCGCCTCTGCTTGTGCCAAGGTGATGGGGTGGCCACTCTTGATGAGCGCATTACCGAGCACGACAACATCGGTCGTGTCCACACCGAGGATGGCTTGAGCCGCTTCGATGAACGTCCAATTCCGCGTGAGCGCGAGTGTCGTGATGACACATTCGCTGGCATCCGGCTGACTGGCGGGGAGCCAGTTGTCGAAATCCGCATCGCGATAATACCAGCCGTCGGTGAAGCACTGTTTGGTCTTCTTGCCAGCGACTGCAGGAAGGTTGGTCGTCGCGACAATGGACAGGAGCGGTAGTTGCGTGGCCGGCTCCTTGACTACGGCGCGCACGACTGAACCCAACATGTCTTTAGACATTTCCTTTCTCCTTTACAGAGCACGCCGTTCTGCGATTGGGACAATTCCCATCCGCCACAGCTCTTATATTATATACACACTTTCTTTATTTTGTCAATCGCTCCCGCGATAGGCAGGCGCTCCTGCTCGCCCGAGTCGCGGTGGCGCAACGTTACCGTATCTTTTTGTTCCGGAGTCTCGCCGAGGGTATCGAAATCAATCGTGATGCAGAAGGGCGTACCGATCTCGTCCTGACGGCGATAGCGCTTACCGATGTTTCCATTGTCGTCCCATGCGACCTGCGGGACTTCGCGCTTCAATGCGGCGTAGACCTCGTGCGCCTTGGCGACGAGCTCGGGCTTGTTCTTCAAGAGTGGCGAGACCATCGCCTTGACCGGCGCGACCTTGGGCGCGAGCGCGAGATACACGCGCTTCTCTCCTCCGAGTTCGTCTTCGCGATATGAGGAAGTGAGAATGGCGAGGATAGTTCGATCAACACCGAGTGACGGCTCGATAACGTGCGGGACAATCCGTTCTCCTGATTCTTCATCCAAATAATCCAAGTGGTGATTCTTCAAATCAAAATCGGTCCGGTAGGCCAACCCCCACAGCTCTCCGCGGCCAAACGGATAGTCGAACTGGAAATCGATTGTCCGTTTTGAATAATGTGCCCGATCGTCGGCCGGAACTTCAAACTCATTGCTGACTATCCCGACTTCTTTGGCGAAACTCTGCATCACCTCGCGCCACATCTCAAAATACTTCTCCCAATCTGCCGATTTGATGAAGTATTCTACCTCCATCTGTTCGAACTCTCGCGAGCGGAAAATGAAGTCACGCGGCGATATTTCATTCCGAAATGCTTTCCCTATCTGACCAACACCAAACGGCAATTTGGGATGATGTACGTCAACAACATTTTTAAAATCAACGAAAATCCCTTGGGCGGTTTCGGCACGCAAATGCGATGTTGAGGTTTCATCACCCGTACCGATTTCGGTCTTTAAAATTTCATTCCCGAAATTAGCGACGTGGCCGGACATTTCGAGCACCTTCGGATTGCTGATAATGGTCGTGTCGGTGATAAACATATCCTCGCGGTCGAAGACGAAACGCTTCTCCCATAATGCTTTGATATTCTCCTTCAGAATCGTTCCGTAATGACCGTAATTCCAAAACCCGGAGAATCCTCCGTAAATCTCTGATGATGGATAGACAAAGCCCCGACGCTTACAGAGCGAGACAATCTTCTCCATCATATTTTCCATCTGCATATCATACAGTAATTGGCGGGACTTGCCCCGTAGCCAACCGAGCGAAGCGAGGTTGTGGTACTGGGGTTATTGCACGCCGCTGTTTGAGGGCTTATAGCCCGGGTCGGCGGGCGCGTCGGCCATAGCTGGACTGCCCACTGCCGAGATCTGTACCCCCGCGAAGCGGTCGTAGCCCGAGAAGGTCGCGACTCTGGTGAGTGTGGGCACGCTCCCCCGCTGCGAAGTCGAGGGCGTAATCGAGACCTGGAAGTAACCCTGCGCCCGCGCGCCCTGCGCGAGGTCACCGATGTCCCAGGTGACCATTCGTGACGCGTCGTTGTAGGAGAAGGTGCCGCTCCCCGCAATCGCCCCCGTGTAGGTGACGTAGCTCGGGAGCGTGGTGGTCAAGGTGCCGCCCGCGACCGCGCTCCCCGTGTTGAGTGCTGACCACGAGATGGTAAAGGTCGTGGGCTGGTCGGGCTTCAAGGGGATGAGGCCGGTGTTCTGAATCGGTCCAGTCGCGTGGAGCGAGGTGATCGTAAGTGCAATCGCGGTCGCGACCTTGGCCGTCTTCTTGACGATCGAGCTAATCTGGCTCGGCACATTGGCCTGGCCGATACGCGTGCCCGAGACCGAGGTGGTGAAGGTGATAGTCGGTGAGGGCAGTGCCGGGTTCGTCGGGAGCGTCTGGAAGCTGAAGGACCCGATGCCCGAGGCGTTTGGCGCGAGCGCTGCGAGCGAGGAGTCAGTGTCCTTACTAAAGATGATGGTGCGCGTCGCGGAATTATAAAAGCCGTTTGGCGTGCGGATGCTCGTGTAGTCGATCGTGGCGCCCGAGATACCGACCGCGACCGTCGCGTCGGTGACGCTCGTGGTGAGCGTATTGGTGTAGGTGAGCGAGACGTTCTGTGCCGCACCGGGGGCAATCACCACGTTCGGCGAGGTGTCGCCATTCAACGCCAACACCGTGCTGATAAAGGGGGCTGCGATAGCGACCGTCGCGTCCTGGGTCATATAGCCGACCGCGAGCGTCTGGTCGCCAGCAGACTTCGCCGTCCCGACCGTGAAATGGAAGACGCGCTGCTCGTTGTCCTGCGCGACGAGCGTGCCGGTGATGGTGACCGACACGCGCGCGCCGGGCAGGAACCGCCCGAGAAGGAAGCTCGAATTAGTGAAGGGGCGCGAGCTCGAGGTGACACTGAAGCCGAAGGGCAAGGCGCCGGTGAGGACGACATTGTCGATAGGCACGGGCGCGTTCGAATTAACCGTGAGCCGGAGCGTGAGCGGCTGGCCCGAAACGGCCTCGGCCTGCGTATCAATCGAGACCGAGAGCGGCGTCGTCGAGATGGTGAGCGCGTAGGTCGAATTTTTCATAAAGCGCGCGTTCGAGCCGCCGGTGCCGTAGGAGAAGGCGACGGGGAGCGAGAGCTTCTCTCCCGCCCCGCCAAAGAGGACGACCTTAATCGAGCGAGTCACCGATGCACCGCTCGCGATGGTGCCCAAGTTCTCGAGGTAGTGCGGGTAGGGCTTGGTCACGTCGGTAGCATCGCGCGAGCTCGCCGGGAAGTCGATAGCAATAGTGGCGTTCTCAATCGCCACCGCATTGCGGTTGGTGATGGTAATAGAGAGCGGGACCGTGTCGCCGCCGGCGACCGTTGCGGGCCCCTGGATATCAATCGCGACCTTGTCGACCGAGACAGTGTTACCGCCAAAGAAGAAGGTGAAGCCCGCGAGCCCGGCCGCGAGCACGAAGAAGCCGAGCGCACCGGCGAAGAAGACCCATGCGAGCTTCACGTGGCGCGGACCGACCTTCTCAAGCGCGCGGGCGGGCGCCGCCCGCCATTCGTGCGGGAGTGTGCGCTCCTCCGCTCCCGAGAGGAGTGGGTGCGGCGCGGCAGTGCCCCCTTCGGGCTCGTAGAGATGCTCGCGCGCGTGCTCGAGCGAGCTCGTGTCGTCGGACTGAGGCATCAGTAGAAGTATAGCAAGCAATCAGAGCCCCGAGGCAGCTATGCCGTGGTTGATGCGGCCAATGGCCTCGCGGCGCATCAGGGCGACCGCCGCGAGCGTCGCGGACGTGTAGTCGCCTGGCGTTTCCCCTGGTATCTCGCCCGCGTCGAAGCCGAGTACCGCGAGGAGTCGCAGTGCCGCGAGAATCTCGGCCGTCTCGTGCTCGCTCAGGGGTGTGCTCGCGAGTGCCGTGAGGAATCCACTAAAGAGGGCGAAGAGGCTGGGATCGGGCGTCTCGCCGGCGACGAGGCGTGTGAGGAGCCCGGAGACACGCGCCGCCCGCCCACGGCGGGCGGCGTTGCCGAGTCGCTCGAACCAATTCTCGACAAGCACGGCGCCGGCGAGACGCCACCCATCCTTACCGTGCACTAAGACCACGTCACTCTCGACGAGTGTCGCGAGTGCCGACGCGAGCTTCGCGCCCGAGCGACGCGCGCTCTGGGCGAGCGCGCGCACGAGCCCGAGCTCGCCCGCGAGCACGGTGACAAAGACACTCGCCTCACCCACCGGCGAGCGGCCGAGAATAATGCCGCGCGTCTGATACTTATGCCGCATCCTTCGAGTTCACTCAGGACTGGTCGCGCAAGAGGTCGAAGCGCGTCGTGCCAGTCGAGAGCTCGACCGCATACTTCCCCTCCGGACGAGTCTCAGAATGCGCCTTGTCTTTCGGCAAGAGTCCTTCATTCTTACGCGCGTCCGCGACCGCGCGCGCCATCTCGCGCTCATCGCCCTCTTTCACCAGCTCAGACGTGAGCGCAGTGTCGAGTGCGAGCGTCGCGCCCGTCACCACGCGCTTCACGTTCACCTCGTCGGCGAGAAGCGCGACGAGCTCGTCACTAAGCGCGTCGGTGATAGTGAGCTGTGAGAGCGGCTGACGGACCTTAATACCTGCCTTCTGACGGAGCATCAGCGCTTCAGATGCCGCGGCACGCACACGCGCCATCTGCGTGAGCAGTGCTGTGTCTTTCTTCGCGCCAAACAACTTCGCGAAGAATCCCTTCTCTGCGACAGGCCAATCAGCGAGATGCACACTCTCTGGGTCGGCGTCGCTCCGCACGCTCCGGAACACTTCGTCAGCGACGAAGGGCGCGGCAGGCGCCATCACCTTGGCGAGCTCAGTGAGCACATGGCGCAGTGTCGCGAGTGCCTGCGGCGCGTCGCCGCCCTCCTTGAAGCGATCGCGCGAGCGGCGCACATACCACGCCGAGAGGTCGTCGATGAAACGCGCGAGCGGCCGCGTCGCGCTGTCGAGCTGGTAACGCTCGTAGCCCGCGGTCGTCTCCGCGATAAGCTCAGCGAGCCGCGCGAGAATCCACCGGTCGAGGATATGCGTGCTCGTAGCGCTTGCGGGCGTCCCGCCTGTACTGAGCGAGGTCGAAGTATCGGCGTGGAGCTGATAAAAAGCGAGCACATTCCGGAGTCGACCGATACTCTTCTTAGCCACCTCGTCGACCCCGCTCTCGGCGAAGGCGAGATTCTCGGCCTGCATCACGGGCGACGCGAGGAGGTAGAGCCGGAGTGCGTCGGCACCATAGCGCTCGACAATCGCCATCGGGTCGGGATAGTTCTGGAGGCGCTTGGACATCTTCTTGCCGTCCTCGGCGAGCACGATGCCGTTGACGATGACATTACGAAACGCGTTCTTACCGAAAAGTGCGCCGCCGAGCACGTGGAGGTAATAGAACCAAGCGCGCGTCTGGTCGATACCCTCGGCGATAAACTGCGCCGGGAAGAGCGTATCGAAATGCGCCTTATTCTCGAAGGGATAGTGCCGCTCGCCGTAGGGCATCGAGCCGGAATCGAACCAGGTGTCGAGCACGTCGGGGATGCGGCGCATCGCGCCGCCACAGCTACAGGGCACCGCAACCTCATCGACGATGTGCTTATGCAAATCGTCGATCTTGGTACCACTCGCCTCTTCGAGCTCGGCGGCACTGCCGAAAACGCGCGTCGCCTTACACTTCTCGCACTTCCAGATGGGAATGACACTCGCCCAGAAGCGCTGGCGGCTGATAGACCAGTCGCGCGCGCCTGCTAGCCAATTTCCCCACCTCCCTTCCTTAATATGTGCGGGAGTCCAGCTGATGTGCTTCGCGTTCGCGAGCAGATTCGGCTTCAGCTTCGTGACACTCACGAACCACGACGAGGTCGCGTAATTAAGGAGTGGGGTCTCACAGCGCCAGCAGTGCGGATAGGTGTGGGTGATATTCTCTTTCGCGAAGAGTGCGCCGTGCTCCTGCAGATATTTAAGGACCGCGATGTCGGTCCCGAGTCGGACCGCGTCATCATCCGAACGCGGCTTCACCTCCATTCCGGCAAACGCGGTCACCTCGCTCTTCATCGTGCCGTCGTAGTTCACATGCTGGACGAACGGCAGGTTTACCTTCTTCAAAAGCTCCCAGTCGTCAGCGCCGAAGGCGGGCGCCTCATGCGCGATGCCGGTGCCGTCTTCGGCCGTGACGAAGTCGGCGTGATAAACCTTCCAGCCATTCTCGCGATTCTTGAGCGTCTGATCGTTGCTGTAGTAATCAAACAGCGGCTCGTATTCAAGACCAACCAAATCGCGGCCGGCGAGCGTCGCGACAATTCGGGGAGCGCTGCGACTGGGGACCGTGTCCGAGGGAGCACGCGAAGCGAATTGTCGCGACGCGATGACTTTTTCGCTATTCGCCTCATATACGACATAATCAATATCCTTCCCCACCGCGAGTGCGACGTTGCCGGGAAGCGTCCACGGCGTCGTGGTCCACGCGAGCAGGTAGACGGGGCCGGTGAGACCGAGCTTCTCCGGATGCTTCAC
>Ga0172373_10004719_pt1 | contig 19021 bp, 9 predicted proteins | sample Lak10m_2_FD_114546 | JGI IMG/M metagenome (GOLD analysis project Ga0172373, IMG submission 114546) | Freshwater microbial communities from Kabuno Bay, South-Kivu, Congo - kab_092012_10m | ecosystem: Environmental > Aquatic > Freshwater > Lake | place: Democratic Republic of the Congo: South-Kivu...
AACATTGAGTTTGTGCATACGAACTGTTTACATAGTTACCAGCTGGGCACTGAGAACAAAACGAAGCCCCATACGAAACGTTGCTAAACATATCAGGACCTACGTCACTACAAGGAATTTTTTTTCCACTGACGCAAATAAAACCAATTTCATCGCATTGAATACATTGAGTGCGATTCTGGAGTGTGTACGATCCATTTGAACAAGGAATGCATGTAGAACTTCTTGAAATATTATTGTAGGAAGTAATGGGACATAATGTTTGGATTCCAAGAGCGCAAAAATTCCCTGGTGCACAATTTAAACACGAGGTTTGCCTTTCATTTGCAAAGGTTCCAGAAGGGCATGCGATGCATCGAGAAGCTTCTTTTTGATCACTTATCTGTCCTGGTAAACAATTATATTGCAGGCCATTTTCACAATAATAGCCTGGGTTGCACTGCAAGCATATAGTTCTACTCATGTTGGCATATAATCCATAATCACACATTGTGCATTGAAAGGATTTTGTAGTGGAACTGACTGTTCCAGGTTCACACGGGTACCGAATAGAATGTCTGCAGTAAAATCCAGGCGCGCATTGTAGACATCGAGCCACCGAACTACTCCAATAAGATCCCACTCCGCACAAATCAGACTGGCTCGATACACAATCATCCATAGACGTGGATGCGTTGAATCTAGTAAACGTACTATTAGGACATGCTATTGGCAAAAAAGAATTTTCTACACAATAAAAGTTTTTAGGGCAAGCTGATGCTTGAACTTGATATTCATAAAAAACTAAATAATCCTCGCTCATAACCTCTGTTTCCAAAAGATTGACCAAAGACTGTATATGTACAGAATTAAAATATGAGACATTGTTATTGCTGGGCCCTGCTACTTGAAAGTGTACTACAGCCAAGTGTTGCATATGAACAATCTTAAAAAAATATACAAATGCCAGTAGTAGTGGCAGAATGGTTTGTGTATTAAATTTCATCAATGACAACACGAGATATCGACAAATCTTTGAAAACTTTAAATTCACAAAATCAACAAATGAAAAGGGGTCTTTTTATGCATTGCGCCAATGGAACATTGATAAACATGAAAAAAGTATGCAACAATGCATTCGAATTTGAAGACGTCGGCTTGGACTTCAGAAAGAATATACTGATGACACAGACTTCTGATTAAAAAATAAATAGCCTACGAAAAACTTAAAAGGGTTTCAGCAAAATTCTCTATTTCATAAAACAATTTATAATATATCCACATAGAAGACATTAAACAAGTCAAGACGAACGGTTCAGTTCTGCACCACTCAGACTGCAGGAAAAAGGCAATGTTTATTGATTTTAAAATAAAAATAAGGAAAAACGCGACAATCCACACAAAAACATTCCAGTCCCACTTCGTTGCATTGTACAATACAAAGGATGATGCTACCAAGACCAGAAAGAAAAGAAATTCATATATTGCATAGTTTAGAAAGGTACGCGTGTACGTTTGTGGGTTTGTATGGACTGAATTCCAAAGAGATCCAAACGAAAAAAAAAAAGATGCTACGGACGCACATACGAGTATAACGGTAAATTCAATTTTACTCTGCATGGACGCGTCTGTATTATACACACAAGATGTGTGGTGCTTTGGGTGAACTTCTGAATAAAAAGGAGGAAAAAAAATGTTATTGAGTACAGAGCGGGGTGCCATCTTAACACCAATGGGTGATTCATGCAAAGTCAAAGTAGAGTCGTATGTTCGCAATAGAGGATCACATAAAAAATAAGATGCAAAGGAAACCATGAAAAAAAACAAAAAAGACAATAATGAACAATATAGGAAAAACGCAAGGAAAATTAAAGAAAGTTTGATATGCAAGGCTTCTTTCCACAAAAAAGCTAAATTTTTAAAAAAAAATACGATACAAAAAAATAAAACAAAACCAATCACTATTAAAATGGGCCAGTAGTATTCAAAATCATTGGATGCATGATAAAAATATTGCAGTCCGGTTTGTTCCGTGTATGCGGTGGAACTATCCAAATTAAAATCAGGAGGTGACAACACAGACCCGTTTGTATACCACACAACCAATAACATGAATCCATTGAAAACAGTCAGCTCCAATGAGGAAAATAAATTAAAATAAAAATAGCTTGGTTTATTGTTCCGCTTATAATTATTTGGTAAGATCATCGTGGTTGCTTGAAATTCCCAAATTTATATAAAGCATTTAAGCATGTGGCATGCAAGATTTGAATGAACACTCTTTCAATATAAAAGACCCAAAGTGTATATTCCATAAATGGACATGAGCTCTGAATTGACTGAAATTTTGGCTCGTATTCGCCATGTGGAAGACTCTACTATTCTAAGGAACAACATGTTAACTCATGAAGTTATTACTCTTAACAAGCTTTTACGGGAAAAACAGAGAAATTCCGAATGTAATCAAAGTACAATAAACATGTTTGAAGAGTTATTTGCGAGAGTGCAATTATTCGAGTCAACCTATGAAGAACACAAAAAGACTATTTTTTTTCTTCATGATAAATTTGAAAAGCTGCAATGGAAAGTAGAAAGCATTTTGTCAAAACTAGAACATGGTAATATCCATAATATCCCGAAATCTAATCAGTTTTCAAAAACCAGGCCAGCTACCCAACTCCCTTTTCCCAATATTCAGTCCATAATAGAAGACATGATTGCAAAGAGGGAAACTCAATTTTCAACTATCACAACAGGGGAACCCTTTAGAAAGGACGAGGATTTTCCTACAATGGGACACCCATTTCAGTTTCTGTTTGAGTCACAAAGACCCGTGAAAACTCAGTGCAACGTAGACATCAGGGAATGCGAATCACCTACTGGAGCCTTGCATGAAGAAACCACAGAGGAGTTGGAAACATTTGACAAACAATAAAATATTTTTACGAAATGTATTAGGTAAATATTTACTTTACTTTCATTAAAACTATTCCCATAATATTAAGGGAATTGTCAACGATAATAAAAGATTGAAAATGAATACACAAAGCACAGAGTAGTGATTGGAAGAGAGCGGGAGTAGTAGTTTGCTAGAATCCGATGTAGGAATGGAGGAATAATCCGCTATGAACATGTCGTCTGCTCCTTGGTTCCAGTTGGGTATGCTAGGCTTCTGAATATTAATCAAGGTTTGATTAGGTTTTGTGCCATTTTTCAAGTAGATATCAACATTGATGATAGTATTGTTATTCCCAGGCTTGAAATCAGCACCCACATATACTACAGAGGCACCTCCTCCAAGCAATTTATGCAAGACGTCTGAATTGAGATACTGACTCAACTCCCTCAAGGCTTGTGCATTAAAATAGATAGGTTGTCCTGGTACTACACTGAGCGCCACGTGGTGATAAGAGAGAACGTAATCATAGCTAGAGGGAAACTTATTTGCGAGCTGAAGCAGATTTCTCGAATTGGAACTCGGTACTGCGGCGTCACAGTTTTCCAATTGGAAATTAAGCAGTGTCAAATCTGAAATGGAATACTGGGGATTTTTTACGACAAATTGGTTGTAGATGCTATCCTCCATGATAGTGCTCAGGGATCCTTGTCTGTATGCATCACAGAGAGACTGTGAGCGACTTCTTGGAATCTGGACCACCAATTCAAAAACTGCGCATCGGGAGAATGGCACGTTGTTGTAGATGGAACACAGTTGGCTAATCTCGTCAAACTCGGGGATGTTCAAATTTAATTGCAAAGAGTTGGGCAATTGGGTCTTGGATAATTGTACTGCAGTGGATGAGGCCGATTGTTGTTGAGGGTTTGTTTGTAAAAGGTTTCTCCTGAGGAGATTGCTATTCGGGGTAGATTCTCCAGGAAAAGGAGGTAGTTCAAATTTCGCAGAATAGTCTAAGGACAACATGCGTCTTCCAAGGGGTGCGCCAGTGGCAGAGTAGATGGTTACTAACCCCACAGCCACAATCTTGGTGCAAACTGTAAAAGATGTTGCCACCTGTCGAGAAGCGGTAATGGCTTCGGATGACCAATCAAATACTGGATTAATTACGTAGGCCTTACGATAGCGGGCATCAAGATTAAGTTGCGATACAAGTTGTTGGTGAAAGTCCTCCCCGAGCTCATCTGTGTAGTCAGTGGATGCTCCTTGCTGCAAGATATATGCAATCATCGTCTTCATTTCTCCAATACTTGAGGAATTGGGTTTTACCTCAATAACCTCCTTAGATGTTCTCACCAAGACATTGTTTTTGTTGGTGCTATCAGTTCTAGTGCGACAAGTTAGTTTTCCCGCAATAAGTGTCTTTGGACATAGTGACAGCAATTCTTGAGTGGGTTCTAGCCACACCGATTTGTTGCCTGGATCTTCAACCGCTCTAAACGCAGTCCCTGCCTGAAGCCTGGAAACAACATTGTCAAAATTTGGACTCGCCCCTCCTTTTCCGCCAATGGGCTCCAAAAAGTGCACGGTATGCAAATCGTTGATTTTGACATATTGCTGAAGATTGCGAGGGTCCTCAAAGTATGCCTTACTTCCTAAAGCCGCAAACGTCATGACAGATCCTTCTACAGTAGTAGTATCAAACTGGAAAGAATCGGAAAATTTAGTGCCTGGTTGGTCAATGTTCACTTTTTTCTTAACATTGTTGTTCCACTCCAAATTATTCTTGGCAACTCCAATGTATATGTTTCCCTCAATGATATCAGAAAGATTTTGCGCAGCTTGCAAACTATCGCATTGTGTCATGTAGGAAAGCGGTGTCAAGTAAATTGCCATGCTCATGGTGGTGCGCACTAATTCTACTGGGTTGGTCTGCTTGGCTACAATCAAAACTTGAATGTTCAGCTTGTATGGATCAACGTCCCTAAAATCTGAAAAAGAAATATAGTCCTCAGGTAGCGGAATTCCAAATTGGATAATGTTTCTGGCCGTAGTTGTGGGGGGCGTGCACATTCGCAAATCACTCATGACGCAGTCTTGAGCTTGTGCCAGTGAAACTAGGTCTCGCAATGATTGATTAGAGTATATATGTGTGTTATCTCGATTTAAGCATGCCTGCCTCCAATTGGGATCCGTTCCCGTGACTGATTCAGTGGTTTTGAGAACGCGAATACCATTCAAAGGAACAATGGTACCATCTTCGGGGGCTGTGAACTGAGGGGGTAATGTTATGGTAGGCTCAAGATAATACAAATAACGAACCGGATCCCAGAAGTTAGTGACCTTGATTCTCTTCAACTTTAAATCAATACTGGATACCAGGGGATCTTGATTTGCTCCATAAGTACTGAGTGTTAAAATGTTGCTCTTGGAAACGGTAATTTTTTGTCGTACAGTGCGAGTACTCAGAATGGAACCGCCCATGGGCTTGAAGTTTGCGAGTCCTACAAAAAATGTCAGATTGTAATTGATACCTGCTATACCCTGGAGAAGAGAAGCACTTTGCCTGAGGTCTCCTTCTTCCAAAACTATCAAAACTTTGAAAGTCCGAGTGGTATAATCCAATGTCTCGAGAAGGCGCACTTCACTATAGGGCATTCCGTCAATCTTACCCACGACAAGATCGTTTGTGGATCCATCATGTGTGTTTTCGGGGTCTAGGGACAAGATCTCAGCATTGGGCCAAGAAGTATTAAACTCCCTAGAATCACACACGCCTCGCGGTACATTGTCATTGTACAAACCCGTGTCCAGAAATTGTGAAAATTTGGTGTTGGTACGAAAGGTAGCATTGACATCACGCAGACAACAGGCAGTGGCAGAGTATGGGATGCCATCTGAGCCATCCGTAGTGCCACATCCGAAAAAATTGTCGTTGGACATGGTAAGAGCCTGCATTGGCTTCAACATTTCGAAGGTTTCGGGATCCTTGTCAATACGCGGAAAGTACAAAAGATTTTTGGATTGCTGGATGGTGGGCACCGCCTCCACATTGCTCTTCGGCATGGATGGTCCGCCCATATAAATCATTTCAATTTCCCAGCAGCCCCCCCTCAGTGATGAAACTCCAGAGACAGTGCAAGAACGGTTGTAGGTCACTGAAGATATGTTCATTCCCCACCCATCAATGACATTGACAGAGGTAAAACCGAGAGCGTCATGAGTCCTAGTTTTGAGATTCTGTACAGTTGATACTCCGTCATTTGCCAAAAAAATGGCCTGAGATAAGGCAATATCAAGTTGAGATTTCGTAGTTTGTGAAGCAGCCAATTCTGCCAATGCAGAGCTTTCAAACAGAGAAGAAATTTCCAACCTGGCGGTTCCGTTCGTATTCGGATCCAATGAAATAAAGGTATGCATTCTGATTAAGTCCTGGAGACTCTGATTGCTATTTCTAAATACAATAGAAGTTTGATTTTGTATGGGAAGATTATCGAACAAGGTAGTAGAAAAGGCCTGCTTCAATTTGTTGTGTATGACATTTTTTGTAGTTCTCAATAAAGGATTCGATTCCAAATCCAATTGATCCTTGGTGTACGTATGGATGTCAATAACAGTATACACTGCATAAGCAATGTTCTTGCACATTTTGCCGTCTCCAAAATACGAATTCAAACAGCTACATACGTAGGAGCCGTCCGTGTTACGGCATGTGGCTTCTGTGGGACAGTTGTTTGTATAGCCCAACTCCTCTGCGCATTCGTCAATATCAGATTCCACACAAAACTCATCGATTTTAAAGCCGGGTCTCCAGGGCAAGGCTTGGCAGTCTTCTTTGCAATACGATTTGTTGTGGTACTGATTTCCTGGGCAATCGGTGATGCAGTTATACGCGAATGCAGGACAGGGATCTGCACAGGCAGTTTCAGGCTGAGGACAAGAGTAGTGAGGTTTAAAACGACACGAAGCCTCGCATCCACCTCCTATTTTCGCTGCATTGTCACAATCTTCACCTGGGTCCAAGAACGAATTTCCACACGTGGTTGTGTGTGTCAAGTTAGCACACTGGAGTCGATTGCACTTGAGATGACATCCATTGGCATTGGTAGATCCACCATCTTCGGAATTGGATATGGATGTCTCCACTAAAGTTTTCACTGTGAAATTATCCTGCTGAAAGACCAGGAATTGTTTATAGCCAATAGACGAACTAACAGTTACTGAAGTATCGAAAGGAAAAATGGAATGAATATTTTCAGTGTTTGAGACAATGTTCAAAGTGGAGACCGTCTTGAAAGTCGTATCTGATTGATCTGGATACTGGATGACCTTGACATTTTTATTGCCTTGCGAAATGTAGTAGATGTTTCCCATTGCACCAGGGTCAACTACGGAAATGGACACTGGATTTGAGATTTCGGGATTGTTTAGGTCAATGGGAGTAAACCAATTGGATACAGTACTGGAAGGGCTGGACACATCAATTTGTCGAATCATATTATTTCCAGAGTCTGCTACCAAAAGAGTTACGCTGGAGCTATCCCTCTGAGCAAATGCCAGACCTTTAGGAAATTTGAAAAGAGAATGTATACCGATTCCATTGCTAAAACCAAATGCATATGCGAAGCTCCCTGCAATATGACTGTAGGCATAAGTGTCCAGATTGAACAGCACTATTCTGTGTGCATTTGTATCCGAGACATAGGCCAGCCTCTGACCATTGGTATGCTTTTTAATGGCAATTCCTCCAACCATAGATACTAAATTACCACTTCCTAGAAGTTGCACCTTCCTAGAAAAAATGTCAATGGAACGCACCGACTGTCCGTCACCTACGACCGCTATACTTGCCTCTGGGTTATCGTATTCCACCGCGATGGCTGTCAATGCAGAAAATCGAGCCATTGGACCGAATATTGTGTATCTTGCAGGACCGCTTTCAGTTTCATTTCCAGCTATTAAGTCAATAGTATTAGGAAACGCGGATTGCTCCAAGTACATGCGATAAACAGCATTGTTGGTAGTGAAATAAATCAACTTCCTTGAAAACGAGGATGTCACAGAGGTAACTTTCAGACCTTGAAAAGACGCATCATTTTTGGATATCGAACATTGATCAAATGTAAAAGGAGGAGTTTTGGACTGTTGGGAGCATTCTGCAGATGTAATGGCACCAGTGACTAGAGAGTATGTTCCTTGTGGACAAACACGGAGACCCTCTTCCTTGTTTTGCTGTGTGGTGATTGTGGGACAGTAGTATCCCTTTGGACAGTCAGCACACAATCCCTGTTTGGTGATATATTGACCAGCAATGCAAACCAGGTTTTGACCAAAGTTGGTAGGAAGGGTTTTACATTGACTATAACTAGTAGATCCCCACGATACATTATAGTTTGTGGCACCATTAGTACCTATGAAAGAAGTAAAGGTGTATGTGGAAGAAGGACAAGCTGAGCACTGCGAAAGCCCGATTTGATCTGCATAAAACCCAGGCTTGCATAACTTGCAAGTAGAACCCGACGTAGCATATGACCCCGTGGGACACACGTCACAAGTAGTAGAATTTGGTGTGGACGATGCACCGGCCTGGCAGGGCACGCAGGATCCTCCATATGCAGGGCCACCTGGATTGGAAGACTGGTAATAAGTGCCTGCAGGACAGACAGAGCACTGTGTGCTGCCTAAGACTTGCGCTACTTCGTAATAAGAACAGTCCAGACATTGATCTAAAGAATTTGCGCCTTGAGTGGGATTGTAGGTATTGATTGGACATGTATCATAGTGGTAACCATTCGGTAATTGTTGGCCACTGCAATAATAACCAGCTGGACAAATGCTTGCAGGTAGAGTATTATCAGGACAGTAATACCCTGGATCTGCTTGACAAGCCTGGGCAAATTGAAATTTAGTGACGCAAATCAAAAAAATGTATGGAAACAAACAAATGTTTTTCATGAACAAATAATACCAAAAAATAGAAATATATAAATAGTAATTAGGATCCCAAAAAAAATATAAAAATACCTTTACGCAATTTGTATATCCAGAATAAGGACTTGTACTTTTTCCAAAAGCGCAATGTAGACAACTTGTAGCAGCAATAGTATCTGAATACTTTCCATTCTGACAATCCATACATTGCGTAGCAAAATTGAGATTAGAAAAAGTCCCCATCGGGCAACCCATGCAAAAACCCAAAGTAAAAACATTGCCGTAAAAGCCAGCGCCGCAATCCCTTGTGCAGTTTTGAAGCAATCTATCAAAAAAATAACCAGTTTCGCAAATGTAAGTGAGGGGAGCAACTTCACAGGTATCCGACGTGCCAGTGCTTTGTGTGATGGTATTCAAGGGACAACTCTGTGGCGCTGTGGAATTTGCTTGACATACGTAATCAAGTGGACACAGATTAGTGTCTACCACGTTTGAAGTGGTAAAAAGCAGTGAAATGTCGTCTGAAGATATAGATGCGTTCAAGATTTCAGGAGGGGGTAGTTGAATAGACGGCAAGAGATCTAAATAGTACTGAAGTAACATAGATATGTTTGCTGTGCTCTGTATATTGGAATTGGTTTGATTTGTCCATTGATCATCAGAAGCATTCCTTGCATTGGAGTCTACAATTTGAATACTGGAGGGTTCAATGATAAGAGCCAAGTTTTGTATTTGAATGGTTTCTTGAGAGATAATCTGAAATTCAAATGTGAGGCCATTTTCCGCGGATGTGTTGGAGGATGATGTTTGACAGTGTCCAAATAAACAATAAGTAGAAAAAAACATATAAAATATTAGAATGAAACTATAATCAAAAACATGATTACTCATATTGAAAACATAATGTTTCATACAAATAAAGGTTTGTAAAAATTATGAAATAACGTTCCATATATATAATTGATGAAAAAAGTACAAGAGAATAGAATCTAGACTGGCCATGACCAGTGCTTATCACAGCCACCACACTTCCATGAAAAGTTTTTTAGGGAATTCTATTTTAAATGAATTGGAAAAAACCAGAAATTCAAGCACGGAAACCATGAAGAGTGTACCATTTCAAACGTTTTGTGATGTTGTATACTCTTTGGGCACAAAGCACATTTCCAAAGAATCTAGCCATGAACTCATTGTTGATTTATTGAGTGAATGCATGAATAAAATGAATCCAAAACTTGAAGTATACATGTTGCTGAAATTTTTGATTCCTAAACAAGATCATCTCAGTGTGTATGGATTTAAGACAGTGCGTCTCATAAAATTGCTTGGACTGGTGCTGAGCAAGCAAGGCCGCACAGAAGACGCAGCAGCCCTTGCAAACTTTTTAAAGTCACCTCCATTGCAGGAGAGTTTATTGAAAAAGGAAGGTATTGTGTCCCTTCCAGAATTAAAAATAGCTTCTGTCATGTGCAGCAAGCCACAAAGTAAACAGCAATATTCTTTAAGTCTACAAGATATTGGATTGTTTTGCAAAAAGTTGACAGAGGGCTACATCTGTGTATCTTCCAGTGAACTCGATTCTTTTCAAGTGGAAGCTTGGTTAGAAATAGCCCCCTTTTTGAGTTTTGAAGAATGGGTATGCTTGATCAGAATAGTTTTAAAAAAAATTTCAATGGGAATAGGCATGATCAGTTTTCTGAGGCAAATTCCTTGCATCGAGGCAGATGACTTTTTCAAGAAGCAGTTTAGCTTAGAAAAGCTAGCCCTCAATATAGTTTTGCATTATAGAGACCCAACATCAGTGTGGAAAAGGCAAATTCCCCATTTAGTGTGTGGTACCCCATTCGTGCCCATGACATGCCACAGTTTAAAATCGCCATATTTATTTCAATGGATGTTTTCAAGCGAAGAAAACACAGACGGTAAATTCATAGCGCCCAAGGACGGGAGGTTGGTAATTTCGTCCGCAAACGACAGTTGGTACATTCCGATGAGCCATAATGCAAAACAAAAAACATTTGTTAGTATACATGAAAGAAATGCTATGCATAATCGTTCAAGGCGCGAACACATAAAATTGCTGCACGAATTGAGAAGAAGGAGATTATTGAGAGTGGAATGTTGTTATGGACTGGTCATTCACTACACTTTATCGTGGAAGCAACAAGGGATCGTGATATTTTTAATTAGAAATATTTCAGATGCAAAAGAGCAAAACATTCAATTGTTTAACAATGATGAAAACGACATGGATGTGGAAAAGGCAAAAAATGAAGCAATGGATTTAAATTATGATTTTACTAAACAAAAAAACATTGAAAATATAGTGTCACAGATAAAAAGAAATGAGGAAAAGGAAGAAGCACCTGAACACGGACAGATGCAACCAATGCCTGAGGAAGTATCTGCTGCTGGCAAAGAAAAAACATCCAATGTTAGTATTGTTGTAGAAACAGCATTTGATAAAAACATCCCACAAGAAAAAACACGGATTAATGCTACTTTTCCAAGGCGCGCGAATGTGACTCCTCAAAAATCAAAAACACCTATGCTGGCATCCAACAAAAAGGAAAAATCCAAAATTAAGTTAGAAGACGTTCAATTGGTTCAAAAAAACAAAAAAAGTACAGAAAACTCCCTGAATGACGAAGACGATGCGGAAAAATCCACAGCCAATCTAAAAGGTAAAAAGTCAGCGGCCAATGAAAATAATGAAAGAATGAAAGCTATTGTTCAATTAAAATATGATGGAGATAGAATACAGATTCATGTTCAAAGAAACTCACCTTCTGGCGAAGTGGAATATAAAGGAAGAAATATAGTGGAGTTTAGAGATAGTGAAGACGTTGTGGAAATCAAAAGCTCCACCTTGAAATCATTGCAAGAAAATAGTGACGTATACGGAATTAAAGTTCAGCTATTTACCAAGTGGGGTAAAAACGTCACTGAATTATACAGTACAATACAATATGCCCTTGAAAACAACAAAGAATTGAAAATGTATGCACCCTGTGTGTTTGACGCTGAGCTTATTTTAGTCAATGAAAAAAGTGAACCCCTTCCTTGGTATAGCGAAAAATGGAGATACAATAATAATTCTACCACCAAAAATGATAGCGCAGTAACAGAAAGTCTCTCCAAGATTCTAGAAGATGTATCATCAGCTATGCCCAGCCCTCCAAAAACTGAAAATATTATCCTGTTTTCCCATGAAATCCCATTGGAAACTGGTAGCGGAGATGGAACATTGAACTTGTCAGAAGAAATGGGAACTTCTACCTTAAACAATGACGCAGACAATGAAGAAGGAGGCGAAGCATTGGTTTTTGGAATAGCTCAAGGAGTGAAAAGATGGTCGGGTATAGGTATCAATGATCTTTCTTGTCTCAGAGGAAGGGAAATCAAAGATAGTACTATACATCTGCAATGTGTGATTTTCGACATTTTGATGCACGAAGAGCGAGAGGTGCATCAACTGTGCTACAAGGATAGATTGCAAATACTCGATGGCATTTACAAGAAAAAGGTGTTCAAAGAAAAAGAAGATACAAGTTCGTTTCCTTATATCCGTATAATATCAGATAGTGTTTTAGTAGACAAAGTTCAGGAGCTTCAGAGCATCTTAAAACATGTCACTGAAAAAAGGTGGGAAGGATTGGTAATTAAAGATCCAAGAAGTAGTTACGCATTTGGAAAGACTGGAGTAATACAAAAATTAAAAATAAGTGGACCTGATATCAATACCAGTGTTATTGGATGCGGCTTCAGTTTTAGCAAGAATCCAAGGCAATGGGGATTTCTTTGTGGTGTGAGCCTTACCAAGGAAGGAAGGGGGATAGAAGTAGCGCAGCTTAGTTACTGTAGAGTTGAATATATAGAAGGAGAATCTCCATGGAGGCAATTGATTGAAATAGTTAATGCAAGGTCTACCATCAAAACTTCTACTTTATTCAAGCCACGCACTTTTTACTCTGGAGGAGGGGGATTAAAGAATAATAATATGAAGGGAAATGTTCTTAAGAGAAATAGTATAAACAGAACTAAAGACGAACATGATGTTATAGAATTGGAGCATTGCACAGTTCACATTTTGAAATACAAGAACGATAATGGATTATTGTATTATAAGATTAATTGGAATTATATACAACCAGAACAATATGATTTAAATTATTGTATGTATATTTCAAAACAACATTTGATTGATATTCAATGGTTAACTAATCCCTTGGAATGTCCATTTCAGCTTTCAGTAAGGGGAGATTTGGATCCACTGCAACAGCAACATTATGTCGTGATGCATATGTTTGAAAAGGAAAAGAAAATTGTTGACTTGTGTGTCCCTAGAAATGCCGTGGGCAGAATTGAGTGGAAGGAAATGCAACACTCTGAATGTGACGATGCGAAAAGTATTACTGAAAAGTTTGAAAGTCACAGGGCCTGGGAATTTCTCTTACAAAGGGGATTGGTGCAAAGTATTACCAAATTAAGAAAAATTTCTCATAGTTCGGATCAACACCTCCAATTAGCAAGAAAAATGATGTTGGGCTTTCAAATGTATATGAGTGCGAAAAAAAAAGTCAGTGACGGGCAACAACAACAAGAGTGGCCCCAAATACCCCCAAAAGCGCAATTTTCCTTGCTTGACTATGATCAATTAATTAAAAACGTAAATGAATTACTACCTCCTCCAACTGTAGTACCCCATGTACCCCCTTTGTCCAAGAAAGAAAAACTAATCTTGCTTAAGATTCCGCAATCACACGAACCCCAAAAAGACTGGAAACTCCCGAGTCAGTCTGGCATTTTCACTGAAATTGTCAGTCAATCAGGCTTTGTTGGGGAAAACGAAAAAAACCACACAGAGGGCATGGAACAGGAAAGCTTTGAACGAGAGCGAAGGAAAAGTCAATTGGAAAAATTAACCAAGAGACTGCAGGTTTTACAAAAACAATTTATAGACAATGATGAAAAAATAGTAACTGTTCACACCGGAGAAAAGTTTTTAAATGACGAGTGTTTTAGTAATAATGCATGTGAATTTCCTGAAGCCAGAACTCAATGTGCAGTGTTTCCCTATTTTATGTCATATTCCGAAGAGGAAGGAGAAAGTGATGGAGAGGTGGAATTGAACGATAAAAGAGAAGAAATGTGGGACTACTTACCTGCAGAAGGCAATAAGAATATGGATCACGATCCCATTACGGGTATGGCTGAAAAATGTTACCTGGGTGAGGAGGCAGCTACCTTTCCAACGCAAGACCAATAATTTTTTTTTAGTTTTATTTCCATAATTTTCTCTATATAAATACATTTGGGGGTTTGAAAAGTTGAATCAACTTCACAAAGACTTCTTATTGATGGTGACTTCTTGTTGTTTCATAAAACAAAATGTAAAAAGGAAGTGTGGCACTTTGGTAAAACCGTCGTCCTGCCAATGTGGCATGATTCTGGAACGCCAAAAAGCAAAGCACAATGGTGAGTACAGAGGCAGCAGTGCAAATCATGACCTGAAATATGTTTTTTTTATTGAGAATAAACAAAAGTTGCAGGCATCCCATGGCCATGGACAGACTGAGAAAAAAAAAACCCCACATCTGAAGCCTTGCATCCAAGACTATGAACAAAACTGCAGAAATGTTGCCCAGAAAAAGACAAAAAAAACACATGAAAGATGCTATATAGTGAAGGGTCTTGCGGGTCCAATGCAATGTGTGCTTGTACGTAAAAGCATGCAAAACATATGAAGATATTGGCATGCAAATAATATAAAAGCAGGAGGCATAATAAATTCCTAAATTGGAAAATTTTGCAAATTGACAGTGCAGTCCATGCTGCAGAGATATGTTAAAGTGTTTGAAATATACAATTTGAACAGTCTTGAGAATGTCTTCGTGTTGACGAAGCAGAGAGTTGTTTTGCATGTATGATATAAAGAGCATTGGAAAAATTAAAACAAAACAGCAAATTCTTGCTAGGAAAATAATCCAAAGAGGGTCGCTTGTCCAAAAAAAATAATGGTGGCCATTTGGGATGGATATGGATGATAAAGCACCTTCCTCAAGCACATTAGGAGGGTTGTCTGGTTTGGGTAGATTCACTGGGTTTTTTGTTGCATTTTTAATTTTGGAAGAGGAATGTGAAAAAAAATGCACATTTCCATTAGGCTTAAACTGTGTGGGTTTAAAACTCTGGAATTCCTGCTGTTGCTTGTGGGACAAAATCATGTATTACTCAATAATATTTCATGTGTGTGGTTTTTTTCGATGACTCCAGTACTCCTAATATATATTTCATTTTTTAAATCATATAGAAATCACGTTTGATTGCACACAACGTCTCCCTGAAACATATGTGTTGGCTGTGTACATATCAGGGAGAAGTGTTGGGGAGACGACTTAATCATTTTATTGTCAAGCACATTGGGGTCATGGACATGCAATGCATTGCACAACAGGTATCCGACTTCCTGCTTTTACAGGAGGGCAATGCAGAGGGAGCAGACAAAGACACCATTTTAGAGCACATTTCCAGACATATGCTGCACCCAAGGGTGAGAATTGCAGTGATGCTACGTCAATTACTGGAGTTTTCGTGTATAATACAGACAACTTTGATTGTGCAAGATAATGGTATGTGTATTGTGGAAAAAAGTAACACAGAACTATACCTAAAGCTAATTGGTCAAATCATGCAGCTGTATAGAGCAGACACCCAAGGCATGCTCTTTGCAGATGATGAAAAAGACTCTTCAACCAACAGAGAAGGAGAAAAACCATAAAAAATGTTTTTATTGCTTATTGTATGGAGGAATTATTGTACAGAGTCAGACTCCGCCCATGCTTGCAAATTGGGTAAATCTCCAGGATATGCAAAATTGGTTCCTATCAGAGGCGTGGAAATGACATGAGTCATTAAATTTAAAATTCTTTCCTTGGCACAGTCCACAACCTCATTTTTAGACATGTTTGAGTCTTTTTTCCACTCCTGCAATTTTTGAAGTGTTTCCTCTAAATAATCATAAAATCTGTAAGACATTTTAAAAACTAGTAATTGAATACAAAAATGACCTGGATGGTTATTTTCAAAAAGAATGTCAATGATCCTCGTATTCTTAGTTCTTATGCCATTTCTGCAACTATTTTTGGGGTGTTTATTGGATTTTGTGCAATTGTGTTTGGAGGTTCTTCTTCCATGATTTTCTCTAACTCTTCATCCGTTTCCTTTATTTTTTCTTGGAGAGGTATTATTTTTTGAGAAGAAGTGTCTTTGGTTTTCGATAAAGGAACATTTTGAGCATCTGCATTAGGTCGGGTAGATTGAATGACACGACTGCTGTCATCCTCCGTGAGATAAGACTCAATTTCATTCCAAAGTTCTGCCTCGTCCTCCTTAGCAGCATTGGAAGAGCCCTCGTACATTGTTTTTCCCATGCTGGACATACTTGAAATAGCCTCTTGGAGGTCTACAATTTCCCTGGATCTGTCATTTAATTCATCTTCTAAAGTTTCCACTTGCCTCGTGGTCTGTGGCAATGCCAGTCTCGCGGTATTCATGTTAAATTGTTTCATGGTGTCTACTATTATAAAATTTAAATGAGAAGAAACGACAGCATCAATTTGTTGTTGAATCACATGAATGTTCTTTGTAGTGGTATCGTATTCCTGCTGTATCCTTCGCTTTTCAACCAAAAAGTGTTTCGCCATTTTTTTCTCTCTCATTCTTTCCATAGGGCTCAAATTGTCGCTCTTGGAGGCCTTGGCATGGATTATCATTTGGGACGATGCTGCCTCCATTCTTCTTTCCATATCAGAGGTCCTGTCCATGAGCTGTTCTATACAACCATGCAAGTCTGCGAGAATTTCTTCTTGGGCTTCTCTGTTTCTAGATGGCAAAATGCATTCTTTCATGGACAAGTAAACAGACGCAAATCTCGAAAACATAGACATTGTTATTGGTTGTGTTTATAAGACAAAGATCTCAAACATATAAATATATTAAATTGATTAATGGTTTTTGAATGCTATAGACGTTATCTAATCACCTAAAAAAAATATAAACAGGATTTAATTTGTCAACTATAATATAAACATGAAAATGAATAAACCAACAATTAGCTATGCGAATGGTGTAGAAGATGAAAAAAACAGTTCCATAGTTCGGAATGCGAGTTCTTTTCACTTTAAGGAAATATTTTATGTGTCCCTGTTCACTATAATTAAGGGACTTTGTTATACCATGCTATGCACCTCGTCTTGCTGTGGATATTCAGTGAGTTGGGAAGTCTTGCCTGTTCTTGTGCTTTACTATGATCACATAATCACGCTTTCCTTGAGTAAATTTGGGAAAAATATTCCTAATGTGAGGTCTAAGTTTCACAATACATTTATGGATTCTACTTGCATCTGTACAGATATTGTAGGAGGCATACTTGCCTTCAAAAAAATAAACCTGGAATATACTTGCAACGATTTCTATTGTTACTTTGTGTTTTTGGTGTGGTTGTTGGGCGGGGGAATCCATTGCATGCTGAATGTGCAAATTCCATATACTTCCAACAATGTTTTTCATGGATTGGTTTTTGTGAGCATTATGTCTCTCACATTTTTATCAAAAAACAATAATATTTCAAAGGACAGTAGTGGCGAAATATATCTTTGGAATAAAACCACAGATGTGGTCACACTGACAGGAGGAGATCCAGGAACAAACTTTGCGTACTACATTCGGACGCTTATTTTCCTAATTGTAGTCATCAGCGATTCAATGTGTTGCAAGCCTTCCCACCAGCGAGAGATCGAACGTATCTACGCTGTTCGCTATGGATTTATATTGATGTGTCCATCTAAATTGCTCTTCTTCGTGGTCATTGCATCCTTGCTATTTGTCGGATTCGCAGTCCATAAGAAGGATATTGAAAACCAGCGGTGTGAAAAAGAGAAAACAGACGAAGATATGGGAAAGAGAACAGAAAGCAAAGAAAACCCGATCAATCAACTAAATTCTCATGACACCGACCACTGTTTCGTTGACGTTGCTTATACGAAAGAAGAAGTGATTGGTAAAAAGCAGAGGCTAAAAAAAGAAATGGGTATTCCCAATAACACAATTTGTCGTAAGAATACGATGGAAAATAGTATAAATTATGAATCGTTGGATGTGAACGAGGCATTTCAACTTGCTCAGAAACTTCAACAGAATAATCTTAATAATCAGAATAGTCTTAATACGAATATTGCTACTGGAATAACTGCCACCATTGCTTTGACTCATTGAAAGATAATGATTTCCAATTTACTTATTGACTATGATCCTATAAAAAATAAAAAAAGCGATTTAATTTCTATAGAAACTTTGCGCGTGTATATTGCAGCGTTCACTATTTCCAGTATCATGATACTTATATTTTTTTGCTTTTTTTATAGAATGCTATGATCACGAGCTTTTTTCAACAACAATGTACATATTCAAAATACTAATAATAATAAAACAATCATGGATTTGTTGCAGCCACACCCCATATCACTGAAACCACTCTTTATGGCATGGGATAAACATGAGGAATTGGAAATTAAGAAGAAAGAAATTCTAAAAAGGGGTTCACATAGCGCAATTGAAAGGCATATGAAAGACTTTCAAGTGAATGAAAAAATGAATGGATTCAAAAGAATACATTTGTGTCGAAGTGCTCTAGAAGCACTGGATAGGAGGGGGTGGGATAGATCTTTTCATCAGCGTCTTTTTCACGAAGAATATTTAAAAAGCTGTGCAAGGATATTCTTCAAAAGGGACGGACCTGGCGCTTTCGCAAACGCACACAACAGACTATTGGAAATTAATTCCTGGGACTCTACACCACAAGAAATTTTAGTGAGCACCCCGAGGAGGTTTGGAAAGACCATTTCTGTTTCAATGTTCGCCGCGGCCATGATGTTTGCTTGTCCCAACATGGAATTGTCAATATATAGCACTTGCAAGCGTATTTCCCAAAAATTGCTTAGGAATATAGTAAAATTTCTCGACCTCATTTATTTGGAATTGGGTACCACGCCATACAAGATCGCTCGGATGAACTCAGAAGAAGTGCATGTACTGGGAAACGAAGGACACGGCGATTTGCGCGTCATCAACAGTTACCCATCAAAGATTGGTGAGTATTTTCCTAAGCGATTCAATGTCGTCTTCATTCGAAATCACAACGTAATTCATATTCTG
>Ga0172373_10004720_pt1 | contig 19021 bp, 16 predicted proteins | sample Lak10m_2_FD_114546 | JGI IMG/M metagenome (GOLD analysis project Ga0172373, IMG submission 114546) | Freshwater microbial communities from Kabuno Bay, South-Kivu, Congo - kab_092012_10m | ecosystem: Environmental > Aquatic > Freshwater > Lake | place: Democratic Republic of the Congo...
AAATCTACTTGAATTTTAAGACCAGTATCATATAAAGCAGTCTTCGAATTATAATCCTCAACTTTCTTAATAATTGATAAATCAAAACCAACATCACTCCAATTCTTCTTTGATGGTCTAATCGCACCATCATCCGTTAGAACGACATTAATCTTTTGAAGATTTGAATTATAATTATTATAAACAAATCCAATATTATTATCAATATTATTATAAAGAAATCCTAGGAAATCTACTGAACTACATCCATATTTAATCAAAATCCTATTCTCATCATCTACGATATAAGGAACGCCAACATATTCCATAAAATCTTGATAATTATCCTTAATCATTTCATTCTTTTTCATATGAATATCATTCGAAGTCTCATTATTATTTAGATTATTATATTCATAAATACCTCGAATAAATGCTCTTTTATAATCATCCTTAAAATCCTTAAATTCCTTAATATCCTTCTTCATCTCATCCAAATAATCAGGATTAATTAAACTCATAGAAGTTGTTCCACATTCATCAATAATATCAACATATTCCTTCAAGATTTTAAGAATTCCTTCATCTTCTTCCTCATCAATATTCATCAATTCATAACAATTCTGCGAATATTTCGTATGAACTTCTTTGATATATGAAAGAAAACCAAGAACAAACGCTTTTTCACAACTATCAATCATCTATGTTTATTTTTTTAATAATATTTCTTAAATCATTTTATTTTATATTTATTATGAATTATATATGAAATGAATATGAATTATATATGAAATATTTTAAGATATTTATTATGAATTATATATGAATTATATATGAAATGAATATGAATTATATATGAAATATTTTAAGATATTTATTATGAATTATATATGAAATGAATATGAAATATTTTAAGATATTTATTAAGAATTATATATGAAATGATTATGAAATATTTTAAGATATTTATTAAGAATTATATATGAAATGATTATGAAATATGATATGAATTATATATGAAATATGATATGAAATATGATATGAATTATATATGAAATGATTATGAAATATGATATGAATTATATATGAAATATGATATGAAATATGATATGAATTATATATGAAATATATATGAAATGAATATGAAATATGATATGAAATATGATATGAATTATATATGAAATGAATATGAATTATATATGAAATAAATATGAATTATATATGAAATGAATATGAATTATTATATGAAATGAATTATATATGAAATATGATATGAAATGAATATGAATTTATTAAAATATTAATCAAGAGGACTATCGGTAATTTTCATTCCACAATAATCGACATTATTTAATTTAAAGTCTTGTTTTTTATAAATGCCGATATTAATTGCTTCTTCTAAAATCCATTTGAAATTATCCCAAAATTCCGTAGTATGTCCTATACTTAAAGTGCAAATATGTGCTAATTCGTGAAGAACGACGAAAATCATCGTATTTAAATCCATTAATTTATTATGACTTCTTAAACATAAGACGATTTGCTCGCCTTTATTTACGGAATAACTCGTGAATTCTGGATTATCTATTCCTTCTTTGATATTATCAGGTCTAAAATTCTTCTTCAATCGCATCGTTCTATCTTCATCTGGATAGGATTTGATAAGATGGTCGGTGATTATTATCAATTTTTCTCGAGTTTGAGCGATTAAATTCGCAGCTTCTTGTGCGTCATCTTTAATTTGAACTTCATAATTCCTATTATCAATTGTAGAAACAACCTTTTCGATTTTACTATAATAATGATATTGATATAATACGAAAACGAATATAATTCCTAAAATGATTATAATGAAACCTTGAAAACTTATTTCCATTTCTATACAACCAAAATAAAAAATGAATAATTCATATAAATAATTCTTTAATAAAAAGATATATGAATAGTTTTCCAAGAAAAGAAATTGATGAATTGAAAGATTGTCGAAAGACTTTGAAATTTCAAATTACCGATTTCTTTATCCCTGAAAGTGATAAGAATAGAAAAGATTTCGATGATTATGAATATTATTCTATATATATCTATGGAACTGATGATGAAAATATTACTTATTGTCTCAAAGTCATCAATTTTAAACCATTCTTTTATATCAAACCACCTATCGAATGGAATGATTTAGATGATAAAGATATGATTTTGAAAATGAAAATGAAATTATCGAATGAGAAATATATTACAAAAGCAAATAAAGAAACTGATATTATCCCATATTCATTAAAGAAACACCTTGATAAAATTGAAATAGTAAATAAGAAAGATTTCTGGGGATTTTCAAATGATAAGGAACAAAGATTTATCAAGATTTCCACCAAATCCCTTGGATTATTTGACCGTCTCAAATATTATTTCCTATCATCCATCCCTAAACAAGATGGTTTTAAATTATATGAAAGTAATATTGACCCTTTCCTGAGATTTATTCATATGAAAGATATTAAACCTTGTTCTTGGATTTCCATCAAGAAATATGATATTTCTAATAATGTTCCTGAAACCATCTGTAATAGGAATATATGTGCCGATTGGAATGATGTTAATCCCTTAAAGATTAATAAAATAGCACCTTTGATAATCGCTTCTTTTGATATAGAATGTACGAGTTCTCACGGAGATTTCCCAATTGCTATTAAGGATTATAAGAAATTAGCACAAGACTTATGTCTCATAGCGAAACGAGGTCTTGATGATGAAAATCTAATGAAATATATTTTAAATGCCTATTCAAATGAAGTTGAAATAGGTCATTTAAAAATTCATCGTTTATATACGGATAGGAAGTTAAAAAAAGAAGATTTTGATGATATTGAAAAGAAATTGAAAGAAAATGAAGGAGACATTCGTTTCTTAATGAATAAGATGAAAACTATTGAAATTGGAGGAGATGAAGATGATGATGAAGAAGAAATCATAGATAAGAAGATTACAACGAAGGAATATAATGAAATTGAAAATGCCCTTAATCTCAAATTATCTAAATTATTGCCAAAATTAGAAGGAGATAAGATTATTCAAATTGGAGTTTCCGTTCATAAATTCGGTAATGAAGAGATTATTTATAAGAAATTAATTTCTTTAAATACTTGTGATGATATTGATGGAATTGATATTAGTTGTTGTAAAGATGAGGCGGAATTATTAGAGAAATGGAAGATATTTATGAAAGAATTAAATCCTGATATTATCATCGGTTATAATATCTGGGGTTTTGATATAGAATATATTTGGAATAGGAGTATTGAAGTTGGAATAAATACTAAATTTCAAAAAGGTTTAGGAAGGATTTATAGAAGAAAATCTTCATTAGTAGAACAGAAATTATCATCATCCGCATTAGGAGATAATATCTTTAATTTATTAGATATTGATGGAATTGTTACTGTTGATTTATTGAAAGTCATTCAAAAGGATTTTAAATTGGATAGTTATAAATTAGATAATGTAGCATCTATTTACATAGGTGATAAGAAAGATGATTTGAAACCCAAGGAAATCTTCGAGAAATTTCTTGGTGATGCGAAAGATAGAAGTGTAATTGCGAAATATTGTATTCAAGATTGTATTCTCGTTAATCGTCTTTTACATAAACTCAAAATTCTTGAAAATAATATTGGTATGGGAAATGTTTGTTTAGTTCCCTTAAATTTCTTATTTAGAAGAGGACAAGGTATTAAAATCTTCTCATTAGTAGCGAATGAATGTATGCGAATGAATTATCTCATCCCTGTTGTTAAAAACTTCATCGAAGATTTAGATATGGATGGATATGAAGGAGCAATCGTTCTTCCACCAAAAGAAGCAATTTATTTAGATGATCCAATTGTCGTCTTTGACTATGGTTCTCTATATCCATCTTCTATGATTTGTAGAAATTTATCACACGATACATATATCACAGATGATAAATATCTCATAGAAAATGATGATTATGAGATTATGAAAGTAAGTTATGATTTATATCAAGGAACAGGAGATAAGAAGATAAAGAATGGTGTTAAGGATTGTTATTTTGCTAAATATAAAGATGGGAGAAAAGGGATTATTCCGGAGATTTTAGAGATGTTATTAACGGAGAGGAAGAATACACGAAAGAAGATTGAATATTCAACTTTGGTTTTGAAGAATGGTGAAGAATTAATTGGAGTTGTTGAAGAGAAAGGTGATATGATGATTGTTGGTGAAAAGAAGATTAGAAAAGATGAGGTTTTAGAAATGAAACCAACTTATAATAAATTTGAATGTGCTGTTTTCGATGCTCTTCAAAATGCTTATAAAATTACAGCAAATTCTTTATATGGTCAAATTGGAGCAAGAACATCACCTATCTATCTTAAAGAAATCGCAGCTTGTACGACTTCGACAGGAAGAGAGATGATAATGTTGGCGAAGGATTTCGTGGAGAAGAATTATAATGCGGATGTTATTTATGGAGATACGGATAGTATTTTCTGTAAATTCAGGATTAAGGATGAGAATGGTGTTGAATTATTTGGAAAAGAAGCATTAAAAGGTGCTATTAAAATTGGGATGGAGGTTGAAGAGAAGATTAAGAAACATCTTCCTTATCCCCAGAAATTAAATTATGAGAAGAGTTTGTATCCTTTCATCTTATTTTCAAAGAAGAGATATGTGGGAAATTTATATGAAAAAGATGATGTGAATTTTAAACAAAAGTCGATGGGAATTGTTTTGAAAAGGAGAGATAATGCGAATATAGTCAAGAAGATTTATGGAGGAATTATAGATATTATCTTAAATCAACAAGATTTAGAATTATCGGTGAAATTTTTAAGAGAAGAATTGAGAGCGTTGGTGAATGGTGATACAGATATTAAAGATTTAATTTTATCGAAAACTTTGAGAGGATTTTATAAAGACCCTACGAAAATAGCTCATAAGGTTTTAGCAGATAGGATTGGTGTTAGGGAACCAGGCAACAAACCTGCGGTAAATGATAGAATTCAATATGTATATATTAAAAATGATAAGGCGAAGCTTCAAGGAGATAAAATCGAGACGATAGATTTTATTAGGGATAATGAATTGAAACCTGATTATCTTCATTATATTACGAACCAAATTATGAAACCTATTCTTCAATTATATTCCTTATGTTTAACGGATTTAGGGATTGAGGAGGAATATTGGGGGAAGGTGGAGGAAGAATTGATGAAAAAGGAGATGTATAAAGATGATACACGAAGGAAAAATCGTTTAGAGAATTTGAGATTAATGAAAGTTCAAGAATTATTATTTGATGAATTTATTAATCAATTGAAAGAACCGAAGATGAAGAAGAAGAGTAAGAAGGAAGAGGAAATGATTTTAATTGAAGAAGTTAAGGAGGAGATTAAAGAAGTTGAATATGAAGGAGATATGAAGGTTATTGATAGTAAGGCGAAGGAATGTATTACATATAAGATAATTATTAAGGATAAGAATAAGAAGGTTATTTATAAGGATGAGGGGGAGATGAAGGAACGAACGAAGGAAACAATAATCGTGGAGAGATTAAAGATGATTAATGAGAAATTGGATAAAGTAGTGAAGATTAAATTGAATAATAAGAAGTTTATTAAGGATTATAAATTATTAATTGCGAAATGTAGATATTTGGAGAATTTGGGAAATGTAAATAGAACAGATGTAGGAATAGTGAAGATGATTAGTGAGATTACGAAAAATCAGGATTTATTAAAATTAAAAGATAAAATTATATTAGAGGAATAGGATGGGAAATAGTTCGAGTGGGCCAAAATATTTAGAAGAAGTTCGATTGGAAGCTTTTGAAAATAAAAATGAAAATTCTTTTTTAATTGCCTTAATTGGATTATTTATAATTCTACTTTTAATAATCCAAATAAAAAAAGATATAAAGATTAGATTTTATTAAATAAATGTAAAGGACTATATTTCAACGGTTAGAATATCGCTCTTATGAAGCGATGATCTGGGTTCAATTCCCAGTAGTCCTATGCCATATATTATTTTTATTTATAACAGAAAAGATTATAATCTGTTTTATATTTTTGATAAACTTGTGGATTGATGGAATTATTTCCAATTCGTTCTTGGGAAGATGGGATATGATTTTTGGCGTAGAATTGAGAGGAATATGCGATAGTATCAGGTTCTATACGCAAAGGAGGTGTGAAAGGAGTATTATCATATGGAGAATATTGAAGCATCTTTTATTTTATATAAAGAGATTTTTTAGAGAGATATATAGAAAAATGGATGGACTTTCGAATGTTGAGTTAGTAAATATAGTAACTGCTATTATAAAGAGGAAGGGTGAGATTGAATATAAGGATGATAATGAGAAATTTGAGAAATTGAAGAGTGAGTTTCCTGATTTTTCGGCGAGATATTTGATGTTATTTGAGATGGCGATAAGAAATGAGGAATTTGATTGGAATTCATTTAATTATATGATAAATATGAGAAATAAGATTATAAATAATGAGATGACTGTTGAAGATGCTTCGAAAAAGGTTGGAGAAGATTGGTTTAATAAATATATAGATGTATCTAAAATAAATAAACGAAGAAAAATCTAATTATAATATAAATGGAAACATCAAGAAAAAGGACAAGATATAATGTTCCTGATCCTTCAAAACGAAGAAGAGTAAAATCGTTAAATGATATTAGACAATTTAAAGAAGATAGTAAAAGAAGATTAGAAGAACTTAAAGTAGAAATTGAAAAAAAAAAGAAAGAAATAGAAGAAAAGAAAAAAACACGAGGAATAACTAAACCTAAATCTAAAAAAACATTAAGAAAGGAAACTCAATCAGTAGTTCGTATGGAAAGAAAATTAAGAGAAATAACTTCTTTAATTAATTTAAATAAGGAATTTCAAACAACTAATTTTGATTTTAAACCTTCATATATATCGGCAATAAAAACTGGGACTGATTTATTATATCAAAGTGGTATAAATATAAAAAAGGAGAGATTGGTTGAAATATTTTTGAGTGATGTTGATGAAAGAAAAAAATTTAGTGATGAAGCAAAACAAGAAGAATTTTTAATAAATAATTTCTTAAAATGTTCTTTATTACTTCTTGATATAGATGATTTAGGATTTGATATTAAAGAAAATAAAAAGAAATTAACATCTAAAATGAAATCATCAACAAAAGGAGGAGCATTCAGTTTTACTCCATCACCTTTAATTCAAAATTTTTTAAATTATCAATATATATTTGATAATTATCATGATTTTAATGATTATAAAGAAATTCCTGATGAATATTTTTATAAAACAGTTGATATTCAAGATGGCGAATTAAAGAAATTATATGGATTAAGAGAACCAATTATTTTTAGTAAGATTATCACACAATCACCCGATATTCTCGATGATATCTTATATTTTAGTATTTATAATTTTGTTAATTATCAAAAAGAAGTTGATGAGATTATAGGAAAGATTATGGTGAAAAACCAGAAAGATATTGATTTAATGAAAACAAATATAGAACAATTTTTAAAAGATATTATGGGTGTTAAAGAAGTTAATTATGTAGTTGATATGAAAATTAATTTTGGAAATATGAGTAATTTAAGTAAATTTGGTGATAAATTAAAATCACTTGGAGTTATAACTAATGTTTCAAATTTATTAAATGAAAGTTCTAATTGGGAATTAATTAAAAAACAAATCATAGATTTATTTAGTAAAAAAAGATTTTATACATTAGAAGATATTTTTGATTCAGCACCCCTTAATTGTGAAGAAAAAGCTTTAAAATTCTTGAATGATAAAATAAAAGAAGATGAACCTATAAATGCCCTAGGATATATATCTCATTTAATTTTTGGAAATGAAGATTTTGGTAGTGATTTACAACCTCATAAAAATATATTTAAAGCATTTAAAGAAAATATTAGAGATATTTTTAATGTAGTTTATTATAAGGAAGGAGTTAATGATTATAGAGTTGCTTTAATTTTTAAAAATAAAACTCTTTTTGAACAATTAAAGCGACATATTCCACCATCTATTATAGAGAAATTTATTAATTTAATAACTGTTTCATCTTCTCTTCCATATTTATATAAAAAACACCAGAACGGTGATTATGCTATTGATATATGTAAAAATCAAAAAAAAATTGTTTTTGAAATTAAAAATGTCGTTAATATGATTAAGAAATTAGTTTTAATAAATAAAATAAAAGAGATTGGATTAAAAGATTTAAATAATATTATAGCAACTTATGTAGCATATTGTATTTATCCTCATATGGATACAGATTTAACACCTGATAAAAAAAAAGAAATTGCGAGAGCGTATTTTGATTTAAAAAAATCAGGAGATATTGCTCGTATTTTATTTGTCTTTTTCTATAATTATTTGAAAAAGAATAATATTAATAATGATACTATGAAACATATTACGAATGATATTTGTTATACTGGTAATGATAAATTAGCAGATTTAAATTCAATTATAAGAAAGGGAAATAATGTTATTTTTCCTGATACTGCTAATTATTCCATTTGTTTATTTAATATAAATAATAAAGATTATTCATTTAAAGATTTTTATATATCAACAAATATTTATTTTATATCTAAATTTATATCAAATAATTTCGATATTTTTCAATATATTAATGATGAAGAAATAATATTTCGTGAAACACGAACAGATGAATTTAAAAGATTTAATAATATCATTAGAAATATCTCATATGAAAAGATATTATTATTAAAAGATAATGTTCCTAATACTCCAAATATTTATAATGAAGTAAAAAAACAAATTAAAAAAGATTTTATGGATTTTATGACAAAAATGGGATATGATTTTGATAGAAGAAATATCAAAAAATTTTTGATTGAAATATTAAATGATTGTGAAATACATATAAAAGAACCATCTTTTAAAAGTAAGGTAAGTGAATTATTAACAAAAGTTAATAGAGTTATTGAAACAGATATTTTTAAAATAGCAAATGAAATAGATTTAACTTATACTGATTGTAATTATAATCATAAAGAAATTGAAAATGAATTATTAGATAAATTAGAAAAAATTAAAATAAGAATTAGGAATGGAGAAGATATAAATACATTATTAGAAGAAGTTAATAATATTAAATTTAAATATTTTTATATAAAATTTTTACATTTTTTAACACTTTTAAATGATATTAGTAAATATGAAACTTCATTTAATATAAATTTAAATAAATATATGAAATATATATTGTTTGGATATTTAACAAATGTTTCAGTAAATATAAAAAATAATTTAGAAAATGTAAAGGTTATTAGTTATTTTAGTGAAAAGGTTATTTTTAATAAAGTTGAAATAGATCATAAAAACAGAGACATTTTCTATAATATAACTAAACGAGTTTTGGATAATATTAATAAAAATAATAATGAAATTATTATTAAGTTTAAAGAAATTATAGAAGGACTTGATGATACAGAAAATAAATTATTAAATCCTCAAAATCTCAAAAAATTATTTATGACAATTCATAATTATTTAAAAATAATTGATACTTTTGTTTTTTATATACCTCCAAGCGACGAAGATAATCCCAATCCAAGTAATATTCACGAATGTATAACAAATTTTAATAAATATATATTTGATTTATTGGCATATAAGAAAAATGTTTCAAAACAAGATAAATTTAAAATTAATTTTTATACATTAATAAATGATCCAAATATTCTCCGTAGTATATTTAGTTTTGAAGGTGAGAGCGGTTTCACTTCAAGAGGAGCGAATATTAAATCACATCATTTAATTAAAAATTTCTTCAAAAATATTGATAATATTAATTATATAATTTTCTTCAATAATTTCTATGATTTGTTTGATACTGTTGTGAGTAATAATAAACTTTTAGATGTTGATATGTTTCCTTCAACTAATAATTTCATTCAAAAAATAATTTCACAAATCAAATCTATTTATACATATAGTTATATAAATATCTATAATACTGCGAATACAAAAGATTATTTTCATTTATTTTTTGAAAATATTAAAGAAACCATCGCAGAAAAAAAAGCATCTATTATAGCTAAATTGGAACAAAATATAGCACAAAATCAAGATAAAATTGAATATTTCAAAAAAGTTATAGAAAAACTTGAAAACTCAATCACCTCAAATGAAACAATTTTTATTAATTTGGATAAAAAAATGAAAGAAAGATATATAGGTTATAATTTAAAAGAAATTGGATATTATTTGGATTTTAATGATGATATAAGAGAAAGAGTTCAATATGATTATAAAGTGAAAGTTGATATTCCAAATAGAGAGATTACTTTACCAATTATATCTTCAATTCAAAATGAAGATATAGATAATATACCATTTAATCCAATTTATACAGATGAAATTAATAAAATAATTAAAATATTTAATTTCTTCCTTTCCTTTAAATAAGTATCTTCTTAATAACTGAATTGATGATTTCTTCGGTTTTTTCCAAATCAACTTCTTTTGAATGTCTATAATTGATATATAAATTATTATTTTTAATGATTAAAGAAATGCGATTATTTATCCTAAATTCTTGGATTTTCATTTCTTCCTTATTCTCAATATCATTTCCACATCCAAATAGATATGTTTGCATTTTCATTTCATTTAAAGCAATTCCATATAAATCATAATTATTCATCGTCTTTATTTTAGAATTCTCCAATTTCCTCAAATAAACAAATTGACTATCATTTGCTAAATCATAAACATAAGAAAGATTATCTTTATTATAATAAACTAGTGTTGTTTCTCTTGTTAATTTAAATTTCTTTTTAATTTTATTTAGAAATACATCATCTAAATAAATATTCATTCGCATCTGTGAAGTTTGTGTATTCATTAAATAAATCTCTATGATATTCGTATTATCCGTTAGAATTTGTTTAATCATCTTTAAATAATTAATTAATATTAATAATCATTTTTTTATATTCATTAAAAATAATGACGAAATTAGATATTAAAATCATTTTAGATGATTATATAGATATGATTTATATTTATGAAATCATTTGTAATGATAGTTATAATTATTATTATAATCTCAAATTCTTCTTCGAATTCCCCGTCATCTTTATAAATGTCATTATGACAATTATTAATTCAACTGTCATCGATGTTTATATCATAAAACATTCAAATATCTTCTTGAATGTCTCGACGATGTTATTAGTTTCATTAAGTAATTATTTGAGAATAAATGAGAAATGTGAAATATTGAAGATTAATCGTGATAAATTCATCAAGTTATATAATATAATTGAGAAAAGAAAATATACCGAAGATATTTCAGTAGATTTTATCGATATTGTCATTACGAATTATGATAATATCGTGGAGAATATCAATTTCTCATTTCCTCAAAGAATTTTGAAGAATGTTAGGAATAAATATGCGGAAAAAAAGACATTACCATTATTTATAAATGGAATGAAGAAATTGGATAAATACAGAGGTGATAATGGAATTATACTTGAAGATGTATAAAAAATGATTTATATTATTATTATTAAGGAATATGGATTATCTTAAATTGAAATCAAGAGAATTAGTGAAAATTCTAAAAGAAGCAGATGAAGCATATCATTTAAAAGGTGAAGAAATTATGACTGATATTCAATATGATTTGATTAAAGACCGTTTGCGACATATTTCACCTAAAAATCCATATTTCAAAAGAGTTGGTTATAAACCTCCTGATAAGATGAAAATAAAGCTTCCATATTATCTTGGAAGTCAAAATAAAATTAAATATGGAAATATTAAAGAATTAGATGGATGGTTCTCCAAATTTAATAAACCTAATGAATATATCATAAGTGAAAAACTTGATGGAATTTCTTGTTTATTTATGAATGATAATGGAAATATTAAAATCTTCACCAGAGGCGATGGTATTTATGGAACTGATATTTCATTTATTAAAGATTATATCAAATTTCCTTCAAAAATTCCAGAAGGATTGGTGGTAAGAGGTGAATTATTATTATCGAAGAAGAATTGGGATGAAAAATTAGGAGCAAACGCTAGAAATGTTGTCGCAGGTTTGATAAATAGTAAGACGATTAATAAGAAAATTTTAGAAAAGATTGATTATGTTGTCTATGATGTTTTGAGTGAAAGGAAAGGAAATTTGGAGGGATTAAAATTAGTAAAGAAATTGAAATTTAATGTCGTTAAATATAAAATCGTTAAAGGTGTTTTAACAAATGATAAATTATTTGAGATATTGAAAGATTTTAAGAAGAATAGTGATTATGAAATTGATGGAATTGTAATAACTCATAATAAAGCTTATGAAATTAAAAATGATGATAATCCTCCATATTCATTTGCTTTCAAATCAAATGAATTATTAGATGTTGCGGAGGTGATTGTTATGAATGTCGAATGGAATATAAGTAAGGATAGATATATGAAACCTGTGGTTCAATTTAATCCTGTGAAATTAAATGGGGTTGTTATAAAACAAGCGACAGGATTTAATGCTGATTTTATTGAGAAAAATAAAATTGGAATAGGTTCTATTATCAAAATTCAAAGGTCAGGAGAAGTTATTCCACATATCATAAGTATTATAAAAGATGCTGATGATGGTTTGCCGATGATGCCTAAAATTCCTTATAAATGGAATAAAACTCATATTGATATTATAGCGGAATTGGAGGATAAGGATAGAGATGTTGATATTAAAAACTTTGTATTCTTTATGAAATCTTTGAAGATTAAGGGAATAAGTGAAGGAATATTGAAGAAATTATATGATGCCGGTTTTGATGATTTGAAGAAGATTATTTATATTAAAAAAGATGAGATATTAAAGATTGATGGATTTAAGGAGAAAAGTGCGATGAATTTAATGGAGGCGTTGGATGGGATTAAGAAGAAGAGTTGTAATGAGATAATGGTTGCTTCTAATATCATAGGTAGAGGAATGGGGGAAAGAAAAGTGGAATTGATATTAAAAACTTATCCTGATATTTGTCAAAATAAGAAGAAGGGTTTAGAGATTAAGATAGAAGATTTAATGAAAATTAATGGAATGGGTGAATTAACATCACAATTGTTTAAGGATAATTTAGAGAAATTCTATGAATTTTATGAAAATTTAGGATTCAAATTTGTTAAGATTGATGTTAAGAAAGTTGTTGAGAAAAAAGATGGAATATTTAAGGGAGAATATTTCGTATTTACAGGATTTAGAAGTGATGATTATGAGAAATTTATAAAAGAAAATGGTGGAGAAGTTGAGAAATCAATAACATCAAAAACAACTTATTTAATAATGAAGGATAAGAATAAGATGACAAATAAAATTGAAAAAGCAATTGAAAAAGGATTAAAGATAATAAGTAAAGAAGATTTCATTCGTGAATTTCGATATGATTTATAATGATATTTGTTAAATTAGGACTTGCTACACTTCCAAATAAAACTTCTATTATTTTCTTTTTAGGACTATTATTATTAGTCGTATCTAATTTATATATAAATATACAGAAACAACGAAGTAAATGTAATAAACAACAAGAACATAATCCTAATGATACGAGGATTATAAAGAATAATAATGGAATATCCGTGAAATTGTCATTTACAGAAGTTTGATTAAACATAAAAAAAGAATTAAACTTCACACTCATTTTTTATTAAAGACCTTTTATAACAAGCATAAGCAATTGATATAAGTGCGGAACAACCTGTAATAGAAGATATAATAGAAATGAAACTTATGAAGATGACAGGATTAGATGAATAATCGGTTGAATTCATTTTACTTATTTTTATTGATGTTTAAAAATCATTTTTTTATTGATGTTTAAAAAATGATTTTAATTATTTAATAAGTTATTTATGTCGCAAAATAAAGTTGTTTATAAAATTGTTTATGAAGATTTGGATGAAGTTCCTTTATCTTCATATGAAGAAGCAGTTGAATTTTTGAAGGAAAATCCTGATAAAATCGATTGGAATGAATTATCAGGAAATCCTTCGGCAATCGATTTATTACAAAGAAATCCTGAAAAGATTGATTGGAATGAATTATCAGGAAATCCTTCGGCAATCGATTTATTACGAAGAAATCCTGATAAGATTGATTGGAATGTTCTTTCGTCTAATGAAGGAGCATTCAAACTTCTTTATGAAAATCAAGATAAAATAGATTGGATTAATATTTGTCTTAATACGAATTCTTATGTAATTAAGAAGATATTGAGGAATAATCTTGATAAGGATATTTCGTGGAATGCTATAAGTCAAAATGATAATGATGAAGCATTAGATTTATTATTGGAACATCCAAATAAAATAAATTGGAATTATCTTTCAGGAAATTCAAATGATAAGGCGATAGAATTATTAAAGAAAAATCCTGAAAAGATTTGTTGGTGTAATTTCATTTTAAATACAAATGAAAAGATTATTCCAATCTTGATTAAAAATCTTGATAAGATAAGATGGTTTTCATTATTTTATAAAAATTCTAATAAGAATATTAAAGATATTATGAAAAAATATAATGAAAATTATATTTCATATGAATCAATATTTAAAATTGATTATGAGAAGATGAGTAAGAATTTTGAGAATATGGAAGAAGAAATATTGAAGTTTGTATTACATCCAAAGAGAGTTATAAGAAATTTGGAATTATATGGATATGATATAGAAGATATGTATTTATAATAATTTCTATTATTATTTATAAATGATTGTTTATTTTCTCGTAATTTTATTTGTTTTATTTATGGATTTTATTTGGTTAATGATAAATTCCTCAAATTATAATTATCTAATTGAAAAAGTTCAAAAAACATCTCTTTCACTTAATTTCTATGGTGCTATATTATCATATCTAACTCTTATTTTTGGATTATTCTTCTTCTCTATTCCTATGATTGAAAGTAGATTAAAAAAAGATAATTTATTTCTTTTATGTATATTATATGGAGGTGGTTTAGGATTATTAATGTATGGAATGTTTAATTCCACGAATATTGGAATATTTAAAAATTATGATTATAAAATAGCTTTATTAGATACATTATGGGGGTTTTTGATTTTCACGATGAGTTCTTATCTTTTCTTTTCATTAAAAATGATTTAAAAATAAGATTATTTATTTCTTATATCTTTTTTGGAATTCTTTAATGAAATGTTAAAAGATATTATTGAAATGATTTAAGAATAAGATTATTTATTTCTTATATCTTTTTTGGAATTCTTTAATGAAATGTTAAAAGATATTATTGAAATTATTTAAAAATATTATTATTGAATTCTTTTAACATTTCATTAAAGATATTATTGAATTCTTTAATGAAATGTTAAAAGATATTATTGAAATTCTTAAAAAAAGATTAATGAAATGTAAAAGATTATTATTGAAATTCCTTAATGAAATGTTAAAAGATATTATTGAAATTCTTAAAAAAAGATTAATGAAATTCTTTAAAAGACATTATTGGAATTCATTAAAAAAGATATTATTATTTGAATTCATCAAAAATGATTTAAGAATAAGATTATTTATTTCTTATATCTTTTTTGGAATTTATTAGAAAGATTATTGAAATTCTTAAAAAAGATTATTGAATTTCTTAAAAGATATTATTGGAATTCCTTAAAAGATATTATTAAAATTCCTTAAAAAAGATTATTAGAATTTATTAATGAAATGTTAAAATGATTTAAGAATAAGATTATTTATTTCTTATATCATTTTTGGAATTTATTTAAAATATTGTTAATGAAATGTTAAAGATATTATTGGAATTCTTAAAAAAAGATTAATGAAATGTAAAAGATTATTATTGAAATTCCTTAATGAAATGTTAAAAGATATTATTAAAATATTAAAGATATTACTGAAATTCCTTAAAAGATATTATTAGAATTTATTAATGAAATGTTAAAAATGATTTAAGAATAAGATTATTTATTTCTTATATCTTTTTTGGAATTTATTAATGAAACTCAATTATCTTAATAAGAATATTTATTATATTCCTTCGGTTATTCTTCAATCTAAATCAAATATGTTGAATGTAATTTTAAACAAAGATATTCATATTATTCGTAAGGAATTGGAAATAGTTCTAAAATCAGTTGATAATAAATCCTTGATAAAATTAGATGTTTATAATTATAATGATTATATTTATAATTTTCATATAACTAAAAATGAAATGAAATCAAAATATACAATTCATAAAATTCCTAATTATCTTCTCAATTATCAATCAAAATATATTAATTCATTATCATTTCTAAAAAATTTTTGAAAAATCAAAAAACACGAATTTTAATTGGTTTTTTAATCGCTGATGGTGTATTCAATTGTGGTGGAAGATTTGTTCCAGAATAATATAAACCTGATATTATCTCACTATTCTTCATCTTTATTTTTTCATAAAATAAATAAAATCAATTTTTTATTCTATTTCTTCATTATTCATACATTAGTTCTAGATATTCATCGCCATATTTCTCAATCATTTTGAATATCCTCGAAGGTTTCATTACTTCTTTAATTAATTCTTCTTCAAATTCTTCATTATTTTTTCGCATCTTTTCATAATCATATGTGAAGATTGCTGGATTTTTATATAGAAATGATTTTAATGGAATTTTATCATAATTTTCTTTGAGAATTTCAATAGCATTTGGATTAATGGAAAGGACATTTAAATTAATTTTATCAATATTTTTTCTAATAAGTGGAATAATATCTGGATTATGATTTTCACATATATTCCAATAATCAATTTTATCAGGATTTTTCTTCAATAGTTCTACCGCTTTATTTGAAGAATTTGTCGTTAAATAACTCCAATCAATTTTATCAGGATTTTCAGCAAGATATTCAATAACCTCGTCAAGAGGATTAGTATTCATACATCCCCAACATATCCTTTCAGGATGAGTTTTAAGATATTTTATCGCCTTTGTTGAAGGATTTTTAGAAAATTGACAGAAATTTACTTTATCAGGATTATCAATTAATAAATCAACCGCCGAAGGATTTTTAGATAAATAATACCAATTAACCAATCTCAAATTTGATTTTATTATTTCAAAAGCATTTGGATTTTTACATAATTCACTCCAATATATCTTATCTTTATTCTTCTCCAATATCGAAATTGCCGATGGATTTGATGAAAGATAAAACCAATCAATCTTATCAAGATTTTCACTCAATATCTCAATTGCTTCTGGTGATGTATTAAATGAAAAACTAATCCAATTTATATTCTCCATATTTTTCCTCAAATAATCAATTGCTCTTGGATTTCCTGAAAGATAATCAATCGATTTATGTTGAAAATCATCCTTAATCCAATCACGGAATTTATATATAGGTCTATTCATAATTAAAAAAATTTATTAAATATTAAATCATTTTTTTAAATATTCGTCCATTTTCCTTCTTTCTTCTTCGGTTTCTCTCCATTTTCCTTCACTTCTTTCGAACCCTTCTTCAATTTCTTTTCAATAACCTTCGCCTCATTCTGTTCCTCATCATTACTAATCTTCAATTCCTTCGGTTCCTCATCAATCTTTTCCAATTTCTTATCATCAACCTTATCATCCGCTTTCGCTTCGATGCGACTTTTCTGTAATTTCCACATTCCAGCGATTTCCTTGAAAATTTCAGTTGATTTCATCTTCTCACTTCCATCACTCTTCTCATTTTCTCTCTTCTTGATAATAACTCGCTGTTCTTTCATAAATAATTGATAAGCATTTAGAGGTTTCTTTTCAGCATTTTCATCAACAACTTTCTTCATTTTCTTGAAATTATTATCATAAACTTCCTTCGCATATTCTAAAAACTCCTTGCGTGTATATGTCTCATTCTTCTCAAAGAAAGTAGATAAATCCTCAATAATCTTCTCACTATTCTTGATAGGCATTTAACTTATAAAAGTTGAATGATAAAAAGAAAATCATTTTTTATTTCTTGAATATAAGAGGATTTTTTGAAAGACCAATCCAATTGATTTTATTAGGATTTTCCTTTAATATATCCAACGCTTTCATATGAAAATTAAATGAAAGATTATTTATATTGATTTTATGAGGATTTTCTAATAAGATTTGAATTGCGGATGGATTTAATGACAACGAATTCCAATCAATTAAATATTTATGTTTTGCTAAATATTCTATCGCTTCTGGTGAAGTATTTTGACATAAACCTTCATAATTGATTTTATTAGGATTGTTGAGGATGATTTGGATTGCCGATGGATTATATGAAAGAAGATTATAATTGATTTTATCAGGATTGTTTTGGAGGATTTCTAATGCTGATGGATTTAATGATAAATAATCATAATTAATTTTATCAGGATTATTTTGGAGAATTTGAATTGCGGATGGATTTAAGGAGAGATTATTATAATTGATTTTATTAGGATTATTTTGGAGAATTTGAAGTGCCGATGGATTTAATGATAATTTATCATAATTGATTTTATCAGGATTGTCAAGGAGGATTTTGATTGCCGATGGATTTTTAGATAAATAAGACCAATAGATTTTATCCTTATTTTCTAATAAAATTGTTTGTGCGTCTTCATTCGTATTTAATGATAATCCATAGAAATTTATTAAATATGGATATGTTTTTAAATATGAAAGTGCTGATGTATTTTTAGAAAGTGAATGAAAATGTAAATTATTAAATTTAATCCAAGAATGAAAATACATTTGTTTTTATTTGTTTAGATAAATATTAAAAAAATGATTTATCTTTATATCAATAAATTTTTAAAAAGAATGACAGAATATATTCCAATCTTCATCTATTTCTTCTATTATCCAATAGAAGACGATGATATTCCCATTCTTACTCGTGAAGAAGGTAGAACTGATTTAGGTTCTATTTTTTAATCATATCTTCTTATTCGTCTTATTCGTCTCATTCTTCCTCCTGTTGTTTCTGGT